>ERZ772885.408-NODE-408-length-31917-cov-9.081414_pt1 | contig 31917 bp, 26 predicted proteins | sample MGYA00580580_ERZ772885 | MGnify/ENA primary metagenome ERZ772885 (study PRJEB29015, sample SAMEA2737673) | human gut metagenome | biome: human gut; feature: human-associated habitat; material: faeces | place: China | collected 2012 ...
CGCGGCGAGCGCGGCCGGAACCAGACCGTGGCCGTACGCGTCGGCTTTGACGATGCCCATGACGGCGGTGCCGGAATGCGGACCGCCGACGACACTCACCAGATGGCGCATGTTGTCGCGCAGTGCGGCGAGGTCGACGATGGCCTGCGCCGGATACCGCCGCTGGGCGGCCTTGTAGTTCGCTTTGCCTTGTTCGGAGGAGAAATCCCATTCACGTGTTGCGCTCAAAGTCATGGCTCCCATTGTCGCGCCGCTATGTGACAGGTATGGAACATCAGGGACATATGGTGAGACGATTCACGATGTTTTCACGATTTTGTCCGGCAGTGTTTTTTACACTTTCCATACACAAGGCTGTTGCGCATATCGCCGCGGCCTTTCTGATTTCTGGCGTTAAGGCGTGCCAGAGTCCCGGAAATCCGTCCGGTCCAGCCCATTTTTGAAACAATCACAGGGAATCTGACGACCATGGATCTATTTCGCAAGAAGTCGGTGGACCAACTTGTCTCCGAATCGACTCCGCTGAAGCGAACACTGAAAACCTTCGACCTGACCATGCTGGGCATCGGCGCCATCATCGGCACCGGCATCTTCGTGCTCACCGGCAAAGGCGCGCTCACCGCGGGACCCGCATTATGCGTGTCCTTCCTACTTGCCGCGATCTGCTGCGGCTTCGCAGGCTTGTGCTATGCGGAGTTCGCCGCGATGGCACCGGTTTCCGGCTCCGCCTATTCGTACGCGTATCTGGCGTTCGGCGAGTTGATCGCCTTCGTGATCGGCTGGGATCTGATTCTGGAGTACGCGTTGCAGGCGGCCACCGTGTCCGCCGGCTGGTCGGGCTATTTCAACAAGCTGTTGGAAGGCTTCGGCCTGCATCTGCCGGTCGAACTGACCGCCGCATACGGCACCACGCCGGGAGTCACCACGTATTTCAATCTGCCCGGCTTCGTAATCGTGCTTATCATCACGTGGGTGCTGTCCATCGGCATCAACCAGACGAAGAAGACCAACGACATCATGGTGATGATCAAGCTGGCCATCATCGTGCTGTTCATCGTGTGCACCGTCTGGTACATCAATCCCGCCAACTGGAAACCGTTCTCCCCGTATGGCATCTACACGTTCCAGCCGGGTTCGACGCAGCCGTACGGCATCGTGCCGGCCGCGTCGATCGTGTTCTTCAGCTTCATCGGCTTCGACGCCGTCTCCTCCTCCGCCGAGGAGACCATCAATCCGAACAAGACGCTGCCGCGCGGCATCCTGATCTCGCTGGCCGTGTCCACCGTGCTGTACATCATCATGACGCTCATCATGACCGGCGTGGTGCCGTACAAGGAGTTCGCGAAGTTCATCGACGCTCCGGTGGCGGGCGTGATTCTCGAGACCGGTCTCAACTGGCTGGCGTTCATCGTGAACCTCGGCGCGTTGATCGGCATGACCACCGTCATGCTGGTGCAGCTGTACGGCCAGTCCCGCATCTGCTATGCGATGAGCCGCGACGGACTGTTCCCGAAGTTCTTCGGCGAAGTGCATCCGAAGTACCGCACACCGTTCAAGGGCACGTGGTTCTTCGGCATTCTGACGGCCATCGCCGGCGGTTTCATCAACATCAACGTGCTGTTCGAGCTGGTGAACATCGGTACGCTGTCCGCGTTCATCATCGTGTCGGCCGGCATCCTGTGGATGCGCAAGACCCAGCCGGACGCGCATCGTGGCTTCCGTGCGCCGGGCGTGCCGTTCACGCCAATCTGCGCCATCATCTTCTGCCTGATTCTGATCTTCGGTTTGAATTGGGAGACGTGGGTGCGTTTCGCCGTGTGGTTCGCGCTTGGACTGGTCGTGTATTTCACGTACAGCCGCAAGCATTCTCAGCTTAACGAGCCGGGACTGTTCTAATCATCCCTTCATATGGAAAAGGACGTCTCCCGCAGTTTTACGGGAGACGTCCTTTTTTCTACGTTTCTATGTATGCGCAATCACCATTCGTGACGCTGGTAGGCGATACGCGTGGTATCGGTGGGGCGGTCAAGCAGTTGGATCAGGCCGCAGCGGGCGAATCCGTTCGATTCGAGCACGTGCTGCATGGCCTTGTTGTTCGGATGCGTGTCGGCGCGCACGTTGCCGTAATGTTCGATGCACCAGTTGATGCAGTCCTTGGCCGCGCCTTTGACGATTCCCGACGAGGCGATGCGGTGGATGGTCACATACGAGTCGTCGTCCAGCCAGGCGCCGTCGATATGCGCGTAGGTGGGATCCTCGCCCGTGCACAGGGCGAACTGGGCGAGCACACGCTCCTTGCCGTCAGCCTCGTCCACCAGCAGCATGGTGCGCTGCTGGCGAATGTCGTCAAGGATCACTTCCTCACGTGGGAACGTGTTTCCCCATTGCGTGGGATTCCCGTTGGCCGCCATAAGCTCACGCGCATGCTGGTAGATTTTCAGCATGACAGGCAGATCATCCATGGTGGCACGACGGAACCGACGTTCGGAAGTGGTTTCGCTCAACCCTTTCACCTCAATTCGACTGTGTACCTCTCTCAAGCATTCCAGCCGTCCAAACTACCACGCCCACCGCACAGGCATGGTAACGCTCACACAAGGCGGCGTTCGAACGGGTCGGAGCTGATGCCCTTGGCGAGGATGTCCTTGCACCATTCCTTGGCGGTGAACAGGCTGTGGTCGCGGTAGTTGCCGCAGCTTTCGATGGTGGTTGCCGGCACGTCGTCCCATGTGGCCTCGTAGGCGATGAATTCCAACGATTCCTTCAATGCGCGAGCCACATCCTCGGTGGAATGCTCGCCCCACGTCAGCAGGTGGAAGCCTGTGCGGCATCCGAACGGCGAGCAGTCGATGTAACCGGGGATGCGTTCGCGCAGCAGCACCGCGATGGTGTGTTCGATGGTGTGCAGTCCGCCGGTCGGAATGGCGTTCTCGTTCGGCTGCACCAATCGCAGGTCGTAGTTCGAGATCACGTCGCCGTGGGGGCCGGTTTCCGTATCGATGTAGCGCACATACGGCGCCTTTACTTTGGTGTGGTCCAATTGGAAGCTTTCCACCACCGGCTTGTCTTCCGCCATGTTCTGTCCTTTCGTTGTTGTGTTCACATTCCACTATTCACGGTTCGCGGGCTCAACGTCAACCGTCGTGCCATGCGTGTCGGTTATGGCCGGTTCAAGCCTCGTCGCCGGAATCCTCCCGAATCGCGGCCATGAACCGTTCGCCGTACTGTTTGAGCTTGCTTTCCCCCACACCGTTGACGGCAAGGAACTGGTCGTCAGTGATCGGCTTGACCCGTACCATGTCACGCAACGTCTTGTCGGAGAACACGATGTACGGCGGTTTGCCGAGTTCGCGCGCGATGTCCAGTCGCAGCGCACGCAGCTTCTGGAATAGCGCCTCGTCGCCGTCATCCGGCACGTACGATCCGACAGCGGGAGTGGACACGTCGGGCGTTCGACGCGCACGGGCGTCAGCACGTTTGATCTTCTTGATGTCGTAATGGAATTCGGGTGCGACCGTTTCCGCCGCACGGGGTCCGAAGCCGACGATCGGCAGGCGTCCTTCCGCGATCGTCAGGAAGCCGTCGGTGGCCATCTGGCTCAGCACGTCGCGGATGCGCGCTTCCGGCACTTCGTCGAGCATGCCGAACGACGGCAGGCTTTCGGGGTTGAGATAGCTTAGATCCTGTGCCTTCGAGCCGCGCAGCACCTTGACGATTTTGCCGCTGCCGACATGCTGGTTCACATCGTGCACGCAACGGCTGATGGCTCGGGCGATGTCGGTGACGTCGATGGTTTCGAATGTGTGCTCGCAGTTGGCGCAACCGCCCACGCATTTGCCGTCCGTTTTCGCCGCCGCGCCCGCGGTTTCGCCGAAATACCGGGTCATGTACGCGTGCAGGCAGTCCGTGGTACGGCAGTAGCCGACCATCGCGTCGAGCAGCCGGCGTTTCGACGCGCGTACGGCCTCCTGCTCTTCGGGAGTCAATCGTTCGTTTTCGTAATCTGAATCGAGCAGCCGGCGGCGGGTGACGATGTCCGATTCGTTCCACAACAGCGTGCAGCGGCTTGGTTCGCCGTCTCGTCCGGCGCGACCCGCCTCCTGGTAGTACGCTTCGATGGATTCGGGCATGTTGTGGTGGATGACGAACCGCACGTTGGATTTGTCGATGCCCATGCCGAACGCGTTGGTGGCCACGACCACGGGCACACGGTCGGTGACGAAATCGCGTTGCGCCTTCTCTCGTGCGTCGGCGCTCATACCGCCATGGTAGGCGACGGCGATGGTGCCGATATCCGACACATCCGCACCCCCTGCGGCACGCAATTCGGCGACGGCGCTGTTAAGCGATTCGGCGAGCGCTTCCGTTTCCTTGCGCGTGGCGCAGTAGACGATGCCGGATTCGTCCGGATGGCTGGCGATGTAGGACGCCACCCAGGATGCTTTGTCTTTGCGTGGCATGCTGATGACGTCGAAATACAGGTTCGGCCGGTCGAAACCGGTGACGGTGATGGACGGTGTGTGCAGACCCAGAATCGAAACGATGTCGCGGCGCACGCGTTCGGTGGCGGTGGCGGTGAACGCGGCGACCGTTGGACGTGTGGGCAGTCCGGCGATGAATTCGCCGATGCCGAGATATGAGGAACGGAAGTCCTGCCCCCATTGGGAGACGCAGTGCGCTTCGTCGACGGCGACGAGCGAGATCGGCACACGGACGGCGAAGTTGCGGAATCGTTCGGTTTCCAAACGTTCCGGCGCCACGTACAGCAGTTTGATCTGGCCGGAGAGCGCCTGCGCGAAGACGAGATCCTGTTCGTCCGGCGTCTGAGTGGTGTTGATGAACGCGGCCGGAAGGCCCACGTCGTTCAGGGCGTCGACCTGGTCGCGCATGAGTGAGATCAGCGGCGAGATGACGATGGCGACGCCCGGCAGGATCGCTGCGGGAATCTGATAGCAGATGGATTTGCCGGCGCCGGTGGGCATGACGCCAAGCACGTCGTGTCCGGTGAGGATGGCCGAGACGATGCCGGATTGTCCAGGACGGAACGAATCGTAGCCGAAATAGCGGTTCAGCGCCTCCAATGCGCGGGGGTCTACGGAATCGGCGGAATCAACAGCTTGCGTCATGGTTTCCAAGTGTAGCAATGCCGTGCGTTGACCGCGGAGAGCGAAACGGCCGGCGTGGGTCTTGCCCATGCCGGCCGTTTCATGCTTCTATCGGAAATAGGGAATTCAGATCTGGCGGAACGCCTGCTCCAGGTCGGCGATCAAATCGTCCGCGTCCTCAAGACCGACGGACAGGCGGATCAGGTTGGCGGGCACTTCGAGCGTGGTGCCGGCCACGGAGGCATGGGTCATGGCACCCGGATGCTCGATCAGGGATTCCACACCACCCAAGGATTCGGCCAGGGTGAACACTTCGGTGGCTCCGGCGAACTTCTTGGCCGCTTCGAAGCCGGCGGCGATCTGGATGGAAATCATGCCGCCGAAACCGCCGTGCATCTGGCGTGCCGCGATGTCGTGGCCCGGGTGGGATTCGAGCCCCGGATACCATACGCGTTCCACTTCGGGGCGGGTTTCGAGCCACTGGGCCACTTTCATGGCGTTGCGGCTGTGCTGCTTGACGCGCAGGTCGAGGGTTTTGAGGCCTCGGATGTCAAGCCAGGAGTCGAACGGGGACGGAACCGCGCCGGCCGCGTTCTGCAGGAAGGCCACCGCGTCGCGTGTTTCCTTGTCGTTCAGGACCACCGCGCCGCCGACCACGTCAGAGTGGCCGCCGATGTACTTGGTGGTGGAGTAGACGACCACGTCGGCGCCGTCTGCGAGCGGATGCTGCAATACCGGGGATGCGAAGGTGTTGTCCACGACCACTTTGGTGCCGTGCGCGTGCGCCACGGCCGCGGTGGCGGCGATGTCGGTGATGTTGAGCAGCGGGTTGGACGGGGTTTCCGCCCAGATGTACGCGTACTGCTTCTTGGCGAGCGCGGCTGAGACGGCGGCCGTGTCGGTGATGTCCACCACGTCGAGGCCGATGCCCCACGGCACGAACACCTTGGACAGCAGACGGTAGGTGCCGCCGTACACGTCGTTGCCGAGCAGGATGTTGTCGCCGGGCTTCAGGGTGGAGCGCAGCAGCACGTCGATGGCGGCAAGTCCGGAGGAGAAGCTTAACGCGTATTTCGCGCCTTCCACGGCGGCGAGCTGCTCGTCGAAGCTGTTGCGGGTCGGGTTGATGGAACGGCTGTAGTCGTAGCCGTTGCGCAGGCCGCCGACGCCGTCCTGCTTGAAGGTGGAGGTCATGTAGATGGGGGTGACCACGGCTCCGGTGGTCGGGTCGGGTTCCTGGCCTGCGTGGATGGCGCGGGTGGCGAGAGCGGTGGCGTTGAGGGCTTCGGTGTTGGTCGAGATGGTCATGATGGGAACTCCTTGGAAGTAGCGGATGGTTTGGGTCGTTCGGATGATGGGCATTGGTTTCAAAGGTGCGATCGGGCTGCCGGACAGTCGTTTGACGGTCTTTTACAGGTACTGTTCGGCGAGGCTGGGCTTGGTGGTGCGTTCCACGACGTCGGCGAATCCGTTGGCGCGCATCCAGTCGTCGTTGAAGATCTTCTCCATATAGCTGCGGCCGGAATCGGGCATCAGCACCACGACGAGCTGGTTTTCGTCGAGGTCGTGCTCGCGGGCGTATTTCAGCGCGGAGAACACGGCCATGCCGGATGAGCCGCCGACGAGCAGTCCTTCCTCGTTGGCGAGGCGTCGGGTCATTTCGAAGGCTTCCGCGTCGGTGACCTGCACGATCTCGTCGGGAAGGCTCCGGTCGAAGGCCTTCGGATAGAAGTCCTCGCCGACGCCTTCGATCTGGTATTGGTGCACGTCGTTCGGGTCGGAGTAGATGGAGCCTTCCGGATCGGCGCCGATGACCTGCACCGCGCCGTTGGACACGTCCTTCAGATAGTGTCCGGTGCCGGAGATGGTGCCGCCGGTGCCGATGCCCGCCACGAAATGCGTGACCTTGCGGTCGGTGGCCTCCCAGATTTCCGGACCAGTGGTGTGATAGTGGCTTTCGGGACCGTTCGGATTGTCGTACTGGTTGGGACGGTAGCCGCCGGGAATCGCCTTGGCGAGGCGGTCTGCCACCTGGTAGTAGGAGCGCGGATCGTCCGGACCGGCGTCGGTGGGGGTTACGACCACTTCGGCGCCGTATGCGCGCAGCACCGCACGCTTGGCTTCGGAAACCTTGTCCGGCAGGGTGAAGATCGCACGGTATCCGCGCTGCAAAGCCACGAGCGCGAGTCCGACACCGGTGTTGCCGGAGGTCGGTTCCACGATCACGCCGCCGGGCTTCAGTTCGCCGCTGCGTTCGGCCGCGTCGATGATGCGTTCGGCGATGCGGTCCTTGGACGAGCCGCCCGGGTTCAGGTATTCGACCTTCACCGCGATGGTGGCTTTGATGCCGTCGGTCACGTGGTTGAGTTTGACGAGCGGGGTGTTGCCGATGAGTTCGGACAGGGAATTGTGGATGGTCATGACGTTTCCTTTGCACGGTGCGGTTCGTGGGCTTTTCGAATGGTTTTGGTTTCGTATGTTCGAGAAGCTCGCGTCCGTCGCGTGCAGTTGTTGAAACGGGACCTGTTGCGATGCTGCCTTGCTCATTCGCGTGCGTCGCGTGCGCCAACCTCGGCTGATGCGCTGTTTCGAATGATTGTTTGGCGATTCGCATACGGCCTGCGATATGCGCGGCCGCTTGTTGGAATGTCCTATCTCAAGTTATGCGTCGATGAACCACGCGCCCCTCGGGCGGTTGGTCAGCGACAGCAACAACATGAGAAATTGAACATGGCTCATACGATAGCACGGACGTGGACATCGGCGTGTTGCCCATGCCGAGCATCGTCACCACCATACCGGCAGCAACTGCGGAACACGCACCTCACGACGCCGGATCAACAGCCAGCACAACAAGTTGCCGAAGATCATCACACCTACGAAAAGCACCATCATCGGCCAGAACGTGTAGGCCTGATCGTATACGAGACGCTCGTTGGACGTTCCGTACATCGCCGCGGACGCCGCTTGCCCCTCACGCCACATCAGACACCAGCGTCCCCGCAGTGCCTCGAGCAGTTTCCATATCATCGGATTGACATCGGTGGCGGTTCTGTTCAACAGCCATGGACGCGCGACCCATGCTATGCATGCCGACACCGCCAGGGCGATTGCCCCGTACCGATTGACCTGCGCCAGCAGTTCCCCGACGCATTGACCCAGAATCGCCACCGAGGCGGTCAACAGGAACAGCGCCAGGAACAGCAGCATCGGATTGGCCGTATCGCCTCGCACGCCTGTTCTCATGGCCGCGTATGAACCGCCCAGATCACGGTTCAGGAATCGCAATCGTCCGAATGAATCGGATAGTGGCACACAAGCCAGCCACTGCAGGTCACTGCCGACACGGAACGTGATGAGGATATCGGCATCATGGTTCGGCGTCAGCACGAACCCCAACGTCATGACCACCGAGCAGGCAAGGGAGAAGCAAAGATTGGCGAACATCTCGGTCCAGAAATACACGGCCCGGCCCACGCCCATGGATATCAGGGAACGAAAGCCACTGACAGCCGGAACCGCCGTCAGAACCGCGCACATCACCAACGTCGGGCCAAGCACATGGTATTCCACCACATAATGACCTCCGGATACCAAGGCCAAAATCAGACCCCACAGCCACGGCACGCAATAACCGGCCAACACGTACGCCATCAACACGACGCAACGCGCGGCAAGCTGCCTTGTCAGCGCGAACCGCATCCCGGCCGACAAGCCTTTCACTTCATCCATCATGACGCATACCCCTTGTCCATGCCGGTAATCTGGATGACATACTCATTGAGATCGAAAGACCTCATGACAACGTCCTCCGGCATCGGTGCAGATGGCACGCCACGCACGCCGACAGTCAGCAGACCACCGAGAACGGTTTCCGACAGCGTACGCAAACCATTGTCGGCCAAGTACCGCCGCACCGATCCGACCGGCCCCGACAGCATCCGCCCACGTTGTGCCAACTCGTTCATGTCGAAGGATTCCAGCACCCGCCCATGGTCGAGGACCACGGCATGTTCGACCAGTCCCTCCACCTCCGTTATGAGATGGGTGGATATGATCATGGTGCGAGGTCTGTCGCCATACGACTCAATCACGAAGCGGTAACACAGGTCACGGGCCGCAGCGTCAAGACCATCAGTCGCTTCATCAAGCAACACGATATCGGTCGGCGCGCAAAGCGCGGCAACCAGCTTCGCCGCGCCACGCTGACCGGTGGACAGTCTCATGAAACGAGCATCAGGCCGCAGCCCGAAAGCCTGCATCATACGCCCCGCCAACACATCATCGAATCCGCCGTATCGCCGCGAGATCAGACGGAACACCGATCGCAGACGCCATTCGACAGGATATGGCCAAGTCTCGTCCATCAGCATGAGACGTTCCCACATGCCGCCGCCATCCGTCATACGGTTGCCGTCGAACGACACACTGCCGGCATCGGCCACGAGTCGGTTCGCGATGATGTTCAGCAATGTGCTTTTGCCGGCACCATTGCGCCCGAACAGACCATGTATCGCACCGCTCCGTAATTCCAGATTCACTCCGTTGAGCAGGGACGTTCCATGACGGCTCTTGCTCAGATCGCTGATGACCAGACTCATCGATAGGTCCTTCCGATGATGCGCTGTAGTTGTTCGCAGCTGATGCCAAGTGCCTTTGCCTGCGCGACGAGTTCGACGACCCGCGTGGTGAGCAGTTCCTCGCGTTTGGCGTCACGAGCCTTCTCCCGTGCTCCCGTGGTGACGAACATGCCAAGGCCGCGTCTTTTCTCCAGCAGACCCTGATCGACCAGGAGATTCATGCCTTTGAGCACCGTGGCGGGATTGATCGCATACGTGGACGAGATCTCGGTGGTGCTGGGCACCTGTTCGCCTTCCGCGAAGGCACCGGAGACGATAGCTTCGCTGATTTGTTCGGCCACCTGCCGGAACAATGGCGTCGTTCCCGAAAAATCGAATCGCATCCGACGCCTCCAGCCGCCTAGTCGGTTCAATATCAACGTCATCCACTCTAACCGTTGGTCTGCCGCGATGCGGCAACGAACAGCCGGCGAAGCATCTCTCAAGGACACGGCACACGTCATGCGCGTGCCTTGAAATAGGCGAACAACTGCCGTTCGCGGATCGTCATACCCCCAACCGCAGTCCCGGCAAGCATCCCGACCGACATGGCGCCCGGAACACGGCATAGCATCGCGACAACCGGCATCGCGTCACCGGATCCGGTCAATATGAGCGGCACGATCGCGACAACCGGCAGACATGCCACGCAAGACGCCGCCACCGTGGCCAACGTCTCCAAAGACAACTGCAGCAGCATCGCGGTTTTCGGACAACCCGCATGCAACGCGCTCGCTATCTCGATTCTGCGCATGCAAACCGATGCGAATCCCAACGCCATTGCGGTGACGAACATCAACAGTGGCGCATACCGGGTGATACGGGCATCGAAATCCGCCGGACCAGGCATATGCGACCCCAGCGTGGTATTGATCCGGCTGATTTTCGCATGCGGCGTTTCGTTGTTTCCACTCGCCCCGGCAGAGGTGGCGCTCGCAGCGGCGCCGGTGCCGGATTCGGCATCAGCGCGAATGGAGACGCGCAGCAGGCTTTCGATATCGTCAGGGACCGGCCACGCACGGACCAGACAGGTGTCATAGGCCTTGGTATCGTTGCCGGGCGAGATAATCGCATAGCCGTATGTTGGTTGCCTTCCGTCGCTTGGCCAATTGAACGTCGCGGAGACGCGCATGCGTGTGCCGCCGACGAGCGGCAGCACCGCGCCGGCATGCGCGCCACAGCCGTCGACATGATCACACCGGAATTGCCCTTCCGTATCCCTGTCGCCGCGAATACCTGCGCGACATGTGCGCTTGCCTCGTATGTCGGAATCTCGGTCGCGGGCAATGACGCGATGCGCACGCGGTCGGACGACTGCCGGAGGGCGGCGGCGCCCAGCACTCCGTTCGCGGAACGCAGCCCTTCGCAGGCCGCGCCGTCGATTCCTCCCTGCAAAGTGATCGCATAGGTGGAGGCCCCTGATTCCTCCCATTTCCGGGCGTCGCCGATCAACCCCGTCATCTGCGTCAGGTCTGCGCACATGCATGCGACCGCGCATATCGACAGCAGCAGCCAGATAAGCGCGCATCGGCTCGTGCCAGTGGCGACGTTGCGCCAAGTCTCACGCAGCACCGCTTTCAGCCGCATCGGTTTCATTGGTAGTCCTCCAAATCGATGACATCGGTGGCGGCGTCGCGCGTGCGATGATCATGCGTGGCGACCACCACGATCATGCCCTGTCTTGACAACGCGCCCAGTCGCGCATTCACCGTATCCGCCGTATGTACATCGAGTTGCGCGGTCGGCTCATCGACCAGCAGCAGATCGGCGCCCGACGCCACGCCACGCGCCAGCATAAGCCGTTGCGCCTCTCCTCCGGACAGCTCCCGGTATTCGCTGGACGCGCGCTCCGCCAGACCGAACTGGGCAAGCAGCTCGCGCGCGCATGCCTCCGCCTGCGGTACATCCAACCCCCGCGCAAGATAAGGCAGAGTCACATGGTCGATCACGCTTCGGCGCGCCACTCCGATGGGATTTTGGAACACCCAGCTGGTTTTCCCGATGTTCAGCCGCTGAATGGATCCTTCCGACGGCTTCACCCATCCCGCCAGTATGGACAATAATGTGCTTTTGCCCGAACCGGAAGGCCCCACCAGCGCGTACACGCGATCGGGCCGCAGGTCAGCATTTAACGAACGGAACAGCCAAGTGTCTCCAGTGAATGTGTGACCGACATCGCGCAACGTCACCAGTTTTCCCGGCGTCCGCTCATCATCCCCCTTCATCAGAGGACCCGTAGAATCAACGGGATCACTCATCGGCATGGTTTGCCTCCTTGCGGATTCGTGCGCACTTTGCCCAATGCCACTCCGGAATCGACCGTGGCCATTGAGCGCCCCAAACGGGAGCCGATCACGGTGACCGCGACGGGCTTGCCATCGGACACCACGCAGGCCTGTTCATCATGTTGCGCGTAGAAAGCGGTGGGTGGCAGCGACCATACATCGATTGGAGTTTTCAGGAGCCATTGCAGGGTGAAGGTCACATCCGACGCGCCGTCCGACGCGCTCTCGGAGGACTCAGCTGTGCCGGCCGCCTGCCGATAGGCATCGCTGCCCAGCAATGCCGCCAGCGTCGATGAGTCGGTAATCACCGTCGTTTGTTGCGGCATATCGACCATTCGACCGTCCACGTCAAGCACCCGATCTCCTGCGACCACCTCGTCCTGCGGCATGGTTACGGATACCGATTGCGATTGCGAGTCGGTGGTCAACAGTTCGGATTTCACGTCGATTGATGCGCCGATGCCGGCAACGCAGGAACGGATCGTCACGGATTGCCCATCCAACCACACGTAAGCGTCTTTGGCTAGCGTCCACCCGTTGTCCTTGACCAGTCGTGCCGCGCCGACGGTATCGGCGAGCGCATTGTATGCGAGAATCGTGTCCCAGGTCATCGCATCGCCGTCGGGGGCCGCATATCCAAGCCGTCGCAGCTCGGCGTTCAGCGCCGCCACGTCACGGCCTCGCATACCGGACTGCAGGTCGCGGAACGGCGGAACGGCGGTATGCAACGACAGCAGCGGCACTTCATCCACTGCGATGAAGCTTGTTCCGGAATCGATGGTTTGTCCGGGCGCGCAACCATAGGCGGTGATGGTGCCCGATTTGGGCGAGGCCACGGTGCGCCCCGTTCCGGTATGGACCGTGACGGTGACGTCTCGAGCATCATCGAACCGGCTTTTCGCCGCAGTGATCGAGCCGGAGGCCGTTGAGGATCGCAACGATTGGGGTATGGCCGGTCGGACCAGCAGGAATCCGCATCCGACGCCTGCCGCCAATGCAATGACTACCAACAGCGCGACGACCGACATGGCCAATGGCTGACGTCGTCGCGTCGCCGGCCGCCGCTTTCCATCCGCATCCGTCCGTCGGTTCCGAACATGCGACCATGCTCTGACGGGTGTTTTGCCGCCCGCCATCACAATGCCCCACATTGTTCGATGATGGCCGCTTTGCGTTTGTCGTAGGCGGGATTGTCCTTGAGGGCGTATTTGCCGATCAGGTCATCGAAGCTCGTTCCGCCGGATTCGCCCGTCGTCGCCAGCTCGTCGTAGGCGTCGGCGGTCACGGAGTCGTCCACGATGCCGTGTTTTTTCAGGCAGGCCAGTGTCTTGTCGTTCTGCTGGCGCGCGAGTTGGTCGTTATCGACGTTCTCGGGATTCTCCTTGAGGCTCAGATACAGGTCGACGATGTTCTTGTATTGGGTCTCATTCTGGCAGGCTTCGTCAGCGGCATTGGTGGCGGCAATCTCATCTTCGCTCAAGTTGCGCTTGTCAAGCGCGTCGTCTCCGTAGGACGGGCTGATCGACCCACCGGGGTATCGCGCCTCGCCGGTGTCCACTGTGATGCCTTTCGAGGTCAGGCATTGCGCGTAGCTGGAACCGAGCTGGACCAACTCCTCTTCCGTGATTTTGCCGTCCTCGAGAATCTGGGCGGCTTCAGTGCTACCGGAGTTCTTGATTTTTGCGATTTCGTCCCGATACGACGCGTCCGCGGCGTTGGCGTCCGCATCGCCGCTGATGGCGGACGCCTGGCCCCGTGACGACTGCTCTTGCTTCCGATCTCCTGCCATGCCGCACGCGCCCAACGATATGCTCAAAGCAAGAACCGTCAGTATTGTCACGATTCGCCGTGGCCGTTGCATCCCGTGGCTTTGATATGTTCCATGCGTCATCGCAGTCCCCCGATGATGAACATCCGGTCATGCCGGACCATCCATCCTGTTGGTTACATGGTTAGTTACATAACTAACTAACCATGTAACCAACAATATCGACCGACACGCAATCGGTCAAATCGTTATAGAAAAGAGACGCACCACGAATATGCGAGACGGTATGGCGCGCACGGATGAGGCATGCGGAGCGACACCTACAGCGAGGCGGCCTGCACCAATCGCTTGGTGTACTCGTCCTGCGGATGGCCCAGCACCTGGTCCGTCGGGCCGACTTCGACCGCGCGCCCGTCGTGCAGGACCAGAATGCGGTCCGCGATGTGCTGCACCACGCCCAGATCGTGGGACACCATGATGATCGCCATATCGGGTTCGGCGTTGCGGATGGCTTCGAAGGATTCAAGGATCCGGACCCTTGCAGCCACGTCGATGGCGCTCATCGGCTCGTCGGCGAGCAACACCTTCGGCTTGTCCACGATGGCGCGGGCGATCGCCGCGCGCTGCGCCTGCCCACCGGACAGGTCGATGGGGAAACGGTTGGCGAACGTTCCCGGATCGAGGCTCACCATTTCCAGCACTTCGGTCACACGTTCCGCGACGCGTTCCCGTGGCCAATCCGGATGATGCATTCGCAATGGCTCGCCTATGGATCGGCCGATGCGCCATCGCGGATCCAACGAATCGAACGGGCTTTGGAACACCAATCCGGACTGCAGGCGCAGACTGTGCGCCACGTCGCCACGGACCGGCTCGCCGCAGTATTCGACGCTGCCGCCGTCCGCGGATTCGAGCCCCAGCAGCACGCGGGTCAGCGTGGTCTTGCCCGACCCGGAGCCGCCGATCACGGCGAGGCACTCCCCCGCCCGTACATCCGCATCCACGCCGAACAGCACCTGACGGCGGTCATGTTTCGTGCCATACCATTTGTCGAGGCCGCGGCCGCGCAGCACCATTCCTTCGTTCACGTCAGTCATGGTCCGCCTCCTTTTGCGCGGGATTCCGCACGGATTCCCGCCCGGCATCCTGCCCTGCGTGCAACGACAACGCGCGGGCCGACCGGACCAGCCTGTGTCCCGCGTCGGTGCGCGGTTGGTCCAGAAGCGCGTCCGTATCGCCGGATTCCGCGATCCGCCCGCATTCAAGCACATAACAGCGTGTGGTGGCCCTGTTCAGCACCGCGAAATCGTGCGTGATGAACAGCATCGACGCGCCCGACTCGTCCACCAGCGACGTGAGCAGGTCCACGATCTGCCGTTGCGTGATCGAATCCAACGCGGTGGTCGGCTCGTCGGCGATGATCAGCCGCGGCGAAGTGACCAGCGCCGTGGCGATGCCGACACGCTGCCGTTGGCCGCCCGACAGTTCATGCGGGTATTTCACCAGCACGTCCTCGCCGAGGCCGACCTTGGCAAGCACCGCTGTGACGCGTTCCGACCGTTCGGCGAGCGACAGATCGTAATGCAGGTACAGCGGAAGACCGACCTGCTGCGCCACGGTCATCACCGGATTCAACGCGGCGGACGGATTCTGGAACACCATCCCCACGTACCGTCCGCGCAGGTCGGCGACCGCTGCGTCCGACGCGCCGACAATCTGCGTACCACCCAATTCGACGCTACCCGTCACCTGTGCGGTAGCCGGCAGCAGGCCCATCATGGCGCGGGCGATCATCGATTTGCCGGAACCGGACGAGCCGACCAAGCCGACACGTTCGCCGTCGGCGATGTCCAAATCGACATCATCGACGATCGGCTTGCCGTTGATGGCGATGTTCAGATGACGTATGACGGCGCTCATGCGGCCTCCCTCAACGCGGGATTGGTTAGCGGATCGAGCGCGTCGCGCAACGCGTCGCCGAACAGGTTCAACGCGACCACCACCATCGTGACGACCAGGCCGGGCCATAGGACGGCCATGGGATAGATGCTGATGAATTTCACGGACGTGGACAGCGAATGCCCCCAACTGGGCACGCCGGCTCCGACGCCGACGCCCAGATACGTGAGTCCCGCCTCCGCCAGCAGCGAGGTGCCGGCGCTCATGGACAACTGCACGCACAATACCGGCAGCGTGTTCGGCACGATATGCGTGAAGAACACGCGGACGGAGCTTGCCCCCGACCATAATGCCGATTCGACGTATGCCGAACGTGCGGCGAGCAGTGCGGAGGGCCGTAGGATGCGTGCCAGGTTCAGCCCGTACGCGCAACCGCAGGCGGCGATGACCACCGCGGCGGACGCGCCGAACGGCACGGAAAGAATCAATGCGATAAGCACCGTCGGAATGGAGATCAGCGCGTCGGCCACCACCACCGATGTGGACGCGAGCGCACCGGAACGCGATACCATGGCTGCCACCAACAGCAGTCCGATCGCGGCCGCGACGACGACGGTGAGCACGGCGATCATGAGATTCGTGCGGGAGCCGGCCATCAGCCAGCTCAGCACGTCCGCGCCGGTGCCGTCGGTACCCAACGGGTGCGCTGCGGACGGGGAGGCCCACGCGTTGAATCCGTTGGTGTCGAGCAGCGAATACGGCGTCCATACGAGGGACAGGGCGGATACGAGCAGCCATGCTCCGATGACGATCAGCGCGTATTTGCCGCCGGCCTTGGCCCAGATGGTCGAAAGCACGGTTTTCATGGTGGCAGTGGATGTCACGTCGATGACGGATCGCATGGGTCTCGACGTAGTTTGCGCGGACGACGCCGGTTGCGAGGATGGTGCGGGTTTCGATGCGTTCATGCTTCCGCCTTTCCCGAAACGACGCCGGAATGTTTCAACCGCGGGTCGAGCGCGCGGTGCGTCAGATCGACCACGAGTCCCAACAGCAGGAAGAACGCGGCCAGCAGGAACAGTTCGCTTTGCACCGCGACCAAGTCGCGGTTGCCGACGTCGGTGACCAGCATGGCGCCAAGACCCGGCAGGGCGAACAGGTTTTCCACCACCATCACGCCGGTGATCATTTGCGCGAAGGTCAGGCCGACCACCGACACCAGTTGCGCAGTGGCCAGACGCAACGCCACGCGCAATACCGCCTGTTTGCGGGTCATGCCGCAGGCCATGGCCATGTCCACCGCCTGCGATGAGGCCATATCCCCCACTGCGGCACGCGTGTAGCGCATGATGGACGCGCCGGCTGTGATGCCGGTGGTGAGCGCCGGCAGCAGCAGACAGGACAGGGCCTTTCCCGGCGTGGCCCAGCCGGTGTCGGGGAAGCCTTGCGCGGGCAGCAATCCCAACAGTCCCGTGCCACGGGAGAACAGCAGGATCAGCAGTAGGCCGCCCCACAATGCGGGCACCGCGCCGCCCACGATCGCAATGCCGTGGAACAGGCCGCGCAGCCGCGGATTGCGTGTCAGGACGGCCGCGCAGCCAAGCGGCAGGCCGATCGCCAGCGCGATCAGCAGGCTCAGCACAATCAGAGGGAACGTTACGGCGGCGCGCATGGCGATCTGCCGCGCGACCGGCCGTCCGCCGACTGCGGACACGCCGAGGTCGCCATGCAGCATGCCCGCCATCCAATCGCCGTATTGTGCGACGAGCGGCTTGTCCAAGCCGAATTCGACGCGCAGCGACGCAATGCGTTCGGGGGTGGCGTTCGTGCCGGCGATGACCGCGGCGACGTCTCCCGGCAATACGCGCAGCATCACGAACACCAGCGCGGACAGGCCCACCAAAGCCGCTACGAACAGCGCCAGCCGCTTTCCCACGAATCGCATGGAAATACCGTTCCCTTACTTATTCTTGGAGATCCGCCACAATGGCAGCACCGTCTGGCTGAGCTTGCTGGGGAAGCCCTGCACGTGCTTGTTGACGGCCACCGTCACGCGGTAGCCGAACAGCCAGTCCGCCGGCGCGTCCTCGCTTACGGCCTTCGCCGCCTGCTTCAGGTATTTCGCGCTGTCGGCCTCGTCGGTGGCTTCCAAAGCCTTGGCGTACAGTTTCTGCGCCTGCTTGCCGTCGTAATGGTAGTAGTAGTCCGGCGTGGTCCACTTGTAGAAGTCATGGCTTTCGGCGTGGTCCACCAGCGAAAGCTCATAGTTGCCGTTGGCGTGCACGTTCTGCAGCCATGTGGAGAATTCCACATAGTCGATCTTCAGATCGATGCCGATTTTGGCGAGCTGGCTCTTGAGCTGGTCGCCCAGTTCGGTACCGTACGTGTTGGCGTAGGTGAGGGTGAGCCGCAACGGCTTGTCGGTGGTATAACCGGCTTCCTTCATAAGTTCCTTGGCCTTGTCCACGTTGTACGGGTACAGGCCGGTCAGGTCCTCATAGCCGGGGTCGACGGACGGAATCGGACCGCCGAGCGCGTAATCCACATTTCCACGTGAGGCGATGATCTCCTTGTGGTTGATGCCGTATCGAATGGCCTGACGGACACGCTTGTCTTTGAGTTTGTCGTTCGTGCAGTTGAACGCAAGCACGAACTTGTCGCTGCCGTCGGCCGCGGACACCCGATATGTGTTGGTATCGAGCGATTTGGCGAGCGTGGCGTTCACAGGAGAAAGCACGTCGACGTCACCCCCTTTAAGCGCATTGACGGCCGCGTTGTCATCGGTGATGAATTTGAGCACCACATGTTCGGTGGCGGGTTTGTGCGCGCTGCCCCAATATTTCGGATTGGCTTTGAGCACCATCTTGCTGGCCGGGTCGAAGGATTCGACGGTATACGGGCCGGAGCCGACCGCTTCGGTTTTCGCGTTGTATTTGGCGTTTTTGTCGAACACGAGGCCAGGACGTCCGGTCAGATACCACAGCAGGTTGGAGTCGGGGGTGGAAAGGGTGAGCTTGACCGTGTTGGCGTCCACCGCTTCGGCCTTGTCGAGGCTGGCCACCTGGTTGGCGTTGTAGTACTGCTTCTCCTTGAGCTGGTTGATGGACCACGCCACGTCGTCGGCGTCGAGTTTGTCGCCATTGGAGAAACACATGTTGTTGTTGAGATGGAACGTGTAGGTCTTGCCGTCCTTGGAAATGTCCCAGGATTTCGCGAGGCCCGGCTGCACTTTGTTGTCGGAGTCGCGCGACAGCAGCGCTTCGTAGACGTTGCCGATCAGCACCTGTTCGATGGCCGATCCGGACTGGTGGCGGATGTCGAGGCTGACCGGGGCGAGTTTGAGCCCGATGGTGACGGTGTCGGCTTTAGTTACGCCGGAAGTGTTCGCGTCATCGTTTTTGCCGCGCGTCACTGCAATGGCGACGATCACCGCGACGGCGGCGATGATGGCGATCAACGCGATAAGCCACTTCTTCGGGCCTTGCGATTTCGCGCCGTTCGACGATTTCGCACGCGCGTTCAGCGTGGCGTCGGTGCTTGCCGTGGACTGCGGCTGCTGTTCGTTCTCCTGTTTGGTTGCGTCGGCTTCGCCGTGCGCACCGGTAGGTGACGACATGGGATTTCTCCTCTTCGTATTTTCGATTATGTGTTGTGATTGCGGTTGACCGCCTGCGTGAGGTCGATCACCACGGCCTGATTCTACCGTCCGCCATACCCGCGGCCCGTTCGGATTCGCCCGCAAAGCGCGCGGAGGCTTCGGCCCGGTTATATACTTGACGCAGTCGCGGCAGGTCACAACGAGAAGGACGGTTGATCCATGGCGCATATTCTTTTGGGGGTCACCGGCAGCATCGCCGCGTTCAAGGCCTGCCATCTCGCCTCCGATTGGAGCAAGCAGGGGCATGAGGTGCGTGTGGTGATGACCGCCGCCGCACAGGAGTTCGTCACTCCCCTGACGTTCAGTTCCCTCACCCACACGCCGACACGCATGTCCATGTTCGCCGCCGGACACCGTCCCGGCGCTACGGCCGACGTGGCACCCGGACCGGACGGTCCGCTGCAGATCAGCCACGTGGCCGACGCGAAGTGGGCGAATCTGCTGGCAGTCGCTCCGGCGAGCGCCGATATCATCGCGAAAATCGCCTGCGGCATCGCCGATGACCAGCTGACCAGCACCATACTCGCGTACGACAAGGGACCGAAGATCCTGTGCCCCGCCATGAACGTGCATATGTATGAAAACGCCGTGACGCAACGCAATCTCAATACCTGCCGTGAGCTCGGTTGGACGATTGTGGAGCCGGAAAGCGGCATGCTGGCCTGCGGCGACGCCGGCAAGGGACGTATGGAGGAGCCGGCACGCATCGAAACGGCGGTGAAAGCGCTGCTGCTTGCGAATCGTCCGGACGGCGAGCTGCCGCTTAAGGGACTTGCCGTGCTCGTCACCGCCGGCCCGACGCAGGAGCCGCTTGATCCGGTGCGGTTCCTCACCAACCATTCCACCGGCAAGATGGGGTATGCCTTGGCCGAACAGGCACGCGATCTGGGCGCGCAGGTGACGCTTGTGTCCGGTCCGGTGGCGTTGGACGCCCCGTATGGCGTGGATGTGGTCGATGTCACGACCGCACGGGATATGTTCGATGTGGTGACGAGCCGTTTCTCGGACACGGACATCACCGTCATGGCCGCGGCCGTCGGCGATTTCCGTCCGGTCGAGCAGGCCCGGGACAAGATCAAGAAGAACGGGCGCAGCGGCATCGAGCTCGAGCTCACGTCGAATCCGGATATTCTGGCTTGGGCCGGCGAGCATAAGCGGCCGGACCAGACATTGTGCGGATTCGCCATGGAGACGCGCGACCTTGAGGCCAACGCGGCGAAGAAGCTTAACGGCAAGCATTGCGACATGCTGGTGGCCAACAACCTGCGCACCCCCGGCGCCGGTTTCGCAGCGGACACGAACGTGGTGACGGTGCTGACGCCGGGCGAAACCGCAGACAGGCCAAGCATCGAACGGTGGAGCAAGATGGGCAAGGACGCACTTGCGAAACGTATTCTTGTCAAGCTCGCAGCCATGCGTGCGGACGGCGAACGGCGCTAACCGCAGCATTTTCGAATCGCAATAACCGTATCAATCGCAATAATCGCAATATTTCAACGGAACTTCCGCAAAACGCGAAGGAGAACGCAACATGCTTCTGATGGCTGTGGATATCGGCAACACGAACGTCGTGATCGGTTTCATCGACGATGGGCGCATCGCGGGCACGTACCGCATCACCACGAAGGCGAACCACACGTCCGACGAATACGGGCTGATGATCACGCAGTTCCTGGCTTTGAGCGGCTACAAGCCGGCGGATGTCGATGATGTGATCATTTCGTCCGTGGTGCCGAAGGTCATGCATTCGTTCCGTGCGAGCATCGTGAAGTTCCTCGACATCGATCCGATGATCGTGGGACCGGGCATCAAAACGGGACTCAACATCCGCATGGACAATCCGCAGAACATGGGCGCGGACTGCATCGCCGACTGCGCGGGCGCGTATTACGAGTATGGCGGGCCGATTCTGGTGGCTGATTTCGGCACGGCCACCACGTTCAACTACGTCACCGCGGACGCGTCGGTGATTTCCGGACTGATCACCACCGGTATCCGCACCGCCGCGGCCGCACTGTGGGAAGGGACGGCGCAGCTGCCGGAAGTGGAGATCACCCGTCCGAAGTCGATTCTGGCGAAGTCCACGAAACCGGCCATGCAGGCGGGCCTGTACTACAACTTCCTCGGCGGCATCGAACGCACGATCGCGCAGTTCCATAAGGAGATCGACGAGGATTTCCGTGTGGTGGCGACGGGCGGATTGAGCCGCGTGTTCGCCGATGACACGAACATGATCGACATTTACGATCCGGACCTGATTTTCAAGGGCATGCGGCACATCTACGACCGCAACGTCCGCTGATTCAAGAGCCAGCGACGGGAACCGGCGATCATAGCCCGGCAATCTGAAAACCGACGGCCTGCGGATAATGCGCTATCCGCAGGCCGCAATCGATTAAACCAATTACACAGACGCTATTGGATGGTGAAGCCCTGGTTGGCTCCGTATTCTTTCAGGTCCTTCTGCCATAGGGCTATGCCGCCCTTAAGTTTGATGCGGTCGGACGATTCGGTGTTCTTCAACGCATCGCCGATGTTGGAGGTGTCGGAGACCTGACCGCCTGCGGCGATGATGTTGAGCCTGTTCTGCTCTTTGCGCAGCAGGCTCGACCATTTGTAGGCCTTGCCCACCGTGGACCGGAAGTCGTTGCGCGCATACACTTCGAACGGCAGATACTGGTATCCGGTCGACACGTTCTCCGCGGCCTGGGACAGCACGCGGTTGTATTCCTGCCCGCCGAAATAGGGCACTTCGATGCCACGGTCGTCGGTCACCGTGGTCTTGCTGAGGAATTTCGAGTCGGATAGGGTGTTTTTGTCGGCTGGGAACGCGCCGCCATCCACGCGGGTTGTGATGCCTTTGGCATTGTGGCAGGCGTATTCGATGAAACGGTATGAGGCTTCGGGTTTGCGGGAACGTTGCAGCACGGCAAGGGCCGAACCGCCGTTTTCCGATGTGGTGGCCTTGCCGTCGGGCGTCGGCATCTGGGCCACGCGCCACAGGCCGGCCGCGCCGGGAATGTCGGACATGAGCAGCGAAGGCAGCCATGCGCCGGAGAACAGCGAGGCGACTTTGCCTTGTCCCACGGCCGATTTCCATCGATCCGACCATGACGTGAGGTTTGTTGCCACCAAACCCTCATCGATCATCTTCTGCCAGAATTCGGTGAATTCGCGGGTGCCTTTATCTTCGGTGAGTCTGATGGTCACGTTCTTGCCATCGTTGGACGTGGAGAACGGGCGTCCGCCGGCGAGCCAGATCATCGTGTCGTAGAAGCTGGCGTCGCCGGAATCGGCGGTGATGTACACGCCGATTTTCTTGAGTTTTTTGGCGGCCTCGTAGTAGTCGTCCCATGTGCGGATCTTGGACGCGTCCACGCCAACCTGTTCGAACACGCTGTTGTTATAGAAGAAGGCCATCGGGCCGGAGTCCATGGGAAGCCCGTACACCCGTCCGTTGAGCTGCACCGACGCCCAGGTGCCGGGCGTGTAGAAATCGGCATAGCCTTCGGTTCTGCCGGTGATGGGCACGAGCTGGCTGCTGACCGCGTACTGGCGCAATGCGTAATATTCCAGCTGCACCACGTCGGGAATGCCGTAACCGTCTTGGATGGCGTTGTTGAGTTTGTCGTAACCGCTGGTGTTCTTCCAAACCACGCGGATGTCGGGATTGTCTTTTTCGAAGCCGACGATGACCTGTTTCATGCTCGGCTCCCACGACCATACGGTGATCTGTGTGCGTGTGTCCGTATTGGCCCCGCATGCGGCGGCGCTGGCCGCCATGACGCCCGCGCAGCAGATGGCGATGAGCTGCTTCACCAGTTTCGCCGATTTCAGCACCACGCCCACGGACCTCCGTTTTGTATTTCGCCTGCGATTACCACCATAAGATTATACGGGTCATGCGGAAGCCACGCACAAGCCCGGAAAGACTCCCCATATCCACCCAAATACACCGAATGCGGAAGAACCGCTCCGGAAGCGAACTTCCAAAGCGGTTCCCTGCGATATCGCATCGGCGGCTAAGCCGGTACGCAATCAAGCTTCGATGCCGAGCTTGGCGCGTTCCTTCTTGGAATACATGAAGGCCGGCAGCTGACGGCCCTGCTTGAGCCAGGCATGGTATTCGGCGGTGGCCGCGAACTCCACATCGGACGCGGAGTTCAGGCAGGTTTCCACGGAATCCTGGATGACGCCGATGATGAAGCCGACGCCCACCACCTGCATGGCGATGTCGTTGCTGATGCCGAACAGCGAGCAGGCCATCGGGATGAGCAGCAGCGAGCCGCCTGCCACGCCGGACGCGCCGCATGCGCCGAGCGCTGACACCGCAGACAGCAGGATGGCGGCCGGCAGGGAGATCTGGATGCCGAGCGTGTTGGCGGCAGCCATGGCCATGATGGTGATGGTGATGGCCGCGCCGTTCATGTTGATGGTGGCGCCCAGCGGAATGGACACGGAGTACATGTCCTTGTCAAGCCCGAGCTTCTCGCACAGCTGCATGTTGACGGGGATGTTCGCAGCGGAGGAGCGGGTGAAGAACGCGGTCAGGCCGGATTCCTTGAAGCAGCGGTAGACCAGCGGGTACGGGTTGCGGCGCAGGAAGATGAAGATGACGAGCGGGCCGAACACGAGCACCATGAGCAGCATGGTGCCGACGAGCAGGAGCAGCAGGCTGCCGTACTTGGTGAATGCGGACAGGCCGTTGTCGGCCACGTTGGTGAACACGAGGCCCATGATGCCGAACGGGGCGAGGTTGATGACCCAGCGGATCACCTGGGACACGGCGTCGGCCACGTTGGCCATGAACGCTTTGGAGCTTTCGTTGGCGATGGACTTCATGGCGAGTCCGAACAGGCAGGCCCACATCAGGATGCAGATGTAGTTGCCATCGATGATGGCCTGGATCGGATTGGCCACGATGTTGGTCAGCAGCGTCTGGATGACTTCGGAAAGGCCTTGCGGCACCACGTCGGCTTTGGCGGCCTTGCCCAAGGACAGGGTCTGCGGGAATAGACGGGAGGTCAGCACGGCCACGACCGCTGCCAGGAACGTGGTGAACAGGTACAGGAACAGCACGGTGCCGAAACGGCGGTCGAGTTTCGACGTGCCCTGCGCAAGGGCGCTGGCCACCAGTACGAACACCAGAATCGGTGCCACGGCCTTCAACGCGGCCACGAACAGGGTGCCGAATTCGCCGATCCAGGTCACGTGGGGCATGGTCAATGCCAGCACGGTGCCGATGATCAGGCCGACGATGATACGGACGATCAGCGATGCGCCGTTGTAGATGTCGGCGACGCCGCGGACGGCTTTCGAGATTTTACCCATGGTTCTCTCTTACTCTCGTGATGCCGGAAACGCTCCGGCAAGTCAACAGAACGCCATGATAATCGGGCGTGTCGGACGAGATAGGGGAATGTCCAAAATCGTGGGTTTCTATAAGCCCGCGCCCAACGGCACGTGCGATACGAATCGACGTGGCTCGCCGTTGAGCGGGTCATCGAATCGCAGTTCGCGCGCCACCAATTCCAAGGGTTGCGAGAAGTCGTCGTACGCGCGCTGCACGATGTCCGGGTAGAAATCGTCGCCCAATATCGCCAGTCCGAGCGAATTCATATGCACGCGCAACTGGTGCGTCTTGCCGGTTTTCGGATGCAGCGTGTAATTCACGTACGGTCTGCCGGCAACGAAGCGGATGCCGCTTCCCCGTTCGATCAGCGTTTCCGCGTTGGGCACGTCGGCGCTTTCGTACGCCTGCAATCGTCCGCGATCCTTGTTGATATGCGACCTGCGTACCAGCGGAAACGGCAGGTGCCGGTCGATGCGCACCGCCGTTCCATATCGCGGCCGCTGCGTCAGGGCGAGCGGTGCCAGGCATTCGTAGGTTTTGACGGTTTTGCGATTTTGGAACAGCATCTGGTACGCGCCTCGCGCAGACGGATTACGTACGAACACGACGACGCCTGCGGTCAGTCGGTCCAAACGGTGCGCCGGCGTGATGTTCGGCTCGTCGTACCGCTCGCACAACCGGACCAGCGCGGTTTCGCGATACCACATGCCGCGTGGCGTGGTGGCGAGGAAATGCGGCTTGTCGATGACGATGATGTTCTCGTCCTCGTACAGAACCTCATATTCGAAGGGAATATGAGGTTCCTCGAGCACGTACCGGTGCCTGCGTTCGTTACTCAACGGTGACGGACTTGGCGAGATTGCGCGGCTTGTCGACGTCGTAGTTCTTGAGCTTGGCCATGTCCATGGCGAACAGCTGCAGCGGCACCACGTCCACCAGCGGGCTCATCAGCGTCGGGCATGCGGGACGCCAGAAGACCACGTCGGCGTAACGTTCCACGTCCGGATCGTGTTCCTCGGCCACGGCGATGATGTAGGCGCCACGGGCCTTGACCTCTTCGATGCCGGAGATGACTTTGGAGTGCAGCACGTTGCGGCCGCGCGCCGGCGGCACGATGAATACGACCGGTTCGCCTTCGTCCACCAAAGCGATCGGACCATGTTTCAGTTCGCCCGCGGCGAAGCCTTCGGTGAACGTGTAGGCGATTTCCTTGAGCTTCAACGCGCCTTCCATGGCCACCGGATAGCCCACATGGCGGCCGAGGAACAGGAACGATTTCGCATCCACCATCTGTTCGGCGGCTTCCTGCACGATCTTGGTCTGGGTGTCGAGAATCCACTGGATCTTGCGGGGCATGTCCTTCAGAGATTCCAAAGTCTGGGCGATTTCGTCTCTATACATGGCACCCTTGACTTGGGCCAGATACAGGCCGAGCACGTATGCGGCGGTGATCTGCGCCACGAACGCCTTGGTGGAGGCGACCGCCACTTCCGGACCGGCGTGGGTGTAGAGCACCGCGTCGGATTCGCGTGGGATGGATGCGCCCTGCGTGTTGCAGATGGCCAATACCTTGGAGCCCTGTTCACGCGCGTGGCGCAACGCCATCAGCGTGTCCATGGTCTCGCCGGACTGCGAAATGGCCACCACCAACGTTCGGGGGGTGAGGATCGGGTCACGGTAGCGGAATTCGTGGGCGAGTTCCACTTCTACCGGAATGCGCACCCAATGCTCGATGGCGTATTTGGCCACCATGCCCGCATACGCGGCCGTGCCGCAGGCGATGACGATGATCTTGTCGATGGCTTTGAAATCATGCTCGTCGATGCGCACCTCATCGAGGTTGATGTTGCCGTTCTCGTCGAGACGCCCCAGCAGAGTGCGCTGCACGGCGGCCGGATCCTCATGGATCTCCTTGTCCATGAAGGAGTCCCAACCGCCCTTTTCGGCGGCGGACGCATCCCAGTCCACGGTGTAGGTCTTCGGATCGGGCACGATGTTGCCCATGAAGTCGGAGACGACGACCTTGTCTGCGGACACCATCACGGCCTGGTCCTGGTCGATTTCCATGGCGCGCTTGGTGTAGGCCACGAACGCGGCCACGTCGGAGCCGAGGAAGTTCTCGCCTTCGCCAAGACCGACCACCAGCGGCGAATCGTGACGGGCGCCGACCACGATGTCCGGCTGGCGCACATCGGTGGCGAGGATGGTGAACGCGCCTTCCAGCATGCGTGCGAGACGGCGGACGGCCTTGAACAGGTCAGGCTTGCCGGTCTCTTCGATGATCTTGTCGCTGATCTTGCCCAGCAGCTTCGCCGCGACCTCCGTATCGGTTTCGGAAACGAAATGGTAGCCTTCCGTCTGCAGGTCGAGACGCAGCTGGGACGCGTTTTCGATGATGCCGTTGTGGATGATGGCCACTTTGCCGTCACGCGAGGTGTGCGGATGCGCGTTGGTGTCGTTCGGCACGCCGTTGGTGGCCCAACGGGTGTGGCCGATGCCCACGGTGGCTTCCGGCATCGGATCGCGTTCGATGTCCTGCACCAGGTTGGCGAGACGGCCGGCCTTCTTACGCACCGCCACATGGTCCATGCCGGGCGCGGTCAACGCCACGCCGGCCGAATCATATCCACGGTATTCCAATCGCTGAAGACCCTGGAGGCAGACCTCCAAGGGTTTGCCGCACGCGGTCCGAACATTTCCTGCATATCCTACGATTCCACACATAGCTCCTTAGCCTATCGGGTAAGGATGTCAATCATGAAACCAAGCCGCGCGTCCTTACAAATCTTTGCCATATATGCGAAATCCCACTCCCCCAGGGAAATCGTGCGAACCAGTGGCACACGCAACGCGCCCATCGTCGGCAGCAAAAAGAAAACCCAACCCACCGGACGTCTGCGGACGCTTGACGTCAGTGGATTGGGAATTTACGGCAGTACGACAGCCTTACTTGCTACAGGACGTGCTGCAAGAAGTCCTTAAACCTCGACTCCTTCGGATGGTCGATGATTTCCGGACCGCCTTGTTCGACGACCACACCACCGTCCATGAAGACGATCTGGTCGGCGACCTCGCGGGCGAACCCGATCTCATGGGTGACGACCACCATGGTCATGCCTTCCTTGGCGAGGTCGAGCATGACGTTGAGCACTTCGCCGACCAGTTCCGGATCAAGCGCGGATGTCGGCTCGTCAAACAGCATGATCTCCGGCTTCATGGCAAGCGCGCGTGCGATGGCCACGCGCTGCTGCTGACCGCCGGAAAGCTGCGCCGGATAATAATCGAGGCGCTCCCCCATGCCGACGCGGTTCAGCTCCTCGATGGCGAGCTTGCGAGCTTCCTTCTTGTCCATATGCTTGACGTGGACCGGAGCCTCCATGACGTTTTCAAGAGCCGTCATGTGCGGGAACAGGTTGAAGCGCTGGAACACCATGCCCAGTTTGGAACGCTGTTCGGCCACTTCCTTGTCGTTCAGGGTCTGCAGCACGCGTTCGCCGCCCTTGTCGACGTATTTGTAGCCGATCATCTCGCCGTCGACGTCGATCTCGCCGCCGGTCAGGGTCTCCAGCTGGTTGATCAGACGCAGGAACGTGGATTTGCCGGAGCCGGACGGACCGAGGATCACGGTGACGGTGCCCGGCATGACGGTCATGTCGATGCCTTTGAGCACATGCAGATTGCCGAAGGCCTTATGAACCTGCGTCGCCTTGACTGCAGGAACAATTTCGTTGGTTGTGATTTCGCTCATGGTCGTTCCCCTCACGCGGTCATTCCCGCGAACGTGGCTTCGTTCTGCTTGTCGATGTCATCCTTGGGCTCGCCGAAGGTCTTGCCTGGCAACGGCGTGCGCTTGCCGCGGGCGCCGGCCGGACGGGCGTCGAAGCCCTTGCCGAAGTGCTTTTCGAGTCGCGACTGGATGACCATCAGGATGGAGGTGATGACCAGGTACCAGATGCAGGCCACGATCAGCAGCGGAATCGGCTTGTACAGACGGGTCGCGATCGCCGTGGTGGCGAACTGCAGTTCCAGCGTGAACGGCACGGCGTTGACAAGCGACGTGGTCTTCAGCATGCCGATGAACTCGTTGCCGGTCGGCGGGATGATGATGCGCATGGCCTGCGGCAGCACGATGCGACGCATGATAAGCGTGCGCTTCATGCCGAGGGCCTTTGCGGCTTCCGTCTGCCCCGGATCGACGGCCTCGAGGCCGGCGCGCACGATTTCGGCCAGGTAGGCGGCTTCGTTCAGGGCCAAGCCCAGCCATGCGGCGTTGAACGCGGTGATGACAGACTGGGAGTCAATGCTCCAGAATTCGATTGAGGTGAACGGGATGCCCACGCCGATACGCGGCACCAGCACCGCGAACAGACCCCAGAAGACCAGCTGCGTGTACACAGGGGTTCCGCGGAAGAACCAGATGTAGAACCAGCTCACGCCGCGCAGCACCGGGTTGATGGATTTGCGCATGACCGCCAGAATGACCGCCAGAATGATGGCGATGACCATCGAGATGACGGTCAGCAGCAGCGTGTACTTGATGCCTTCCAGTACGTTCTCGTTGAACAGGTATTTCCAGACCACATTCCATTCGAAACGCGGATTGGTGACCAAAGCCTGCACCAGCATCGCGGCGAAGAGCGCGACGATGATGGCCGCCACGATCGGACCCGTACGCTTGACAGGCAGGGCTTTAATGCGATTGGGAATATCGAGGCCGTCGCCGTCGACTTGTTTCTTCGCCATGATGCTGTTTCCTTTTTCTATCTATCTGATGAGATCAGTTGAGGTCGGTCGGATTGATCTCAGCCTTGTCGAGAGCGCCGGACTCGACACCCCAATGCTTGAGGATCTTCATGTACGTGCCGTCATCCATCAGCTTCTGCACGGCCTTCTGCACGGCCTCGTCGAGCTGCTGGTCGCCCTTCTTGATGGCGATGCCCTGCTTGGCCACGCCTTCAACGTCGCCGAGCGCCTCAAGCTGGCCGTCGGTCTGGGAGATCGCGTAGCCGGCGACCGGCGAATCGGCGTAGAACACGTCGGCCTTACCGGTGGCCACTGCGGTGGCGGCTTCGGCCTGACGCTTGTAGGACATCACTTCGGCCTTCTTGTCGGCCTTGCAGCCCTTGGCGATCTTGTTGGCCTCGTCCTCCTGGACGGTGCCGGTCTGCACTGCGATCTTCGCGCCGCACATGTCGGAGGTGTCGAGCTTCTTCGGGTTGCCCTTCTGCACGGCCCACGTGGAGCCGGCGCGGTAGTAGCTCACGAAGTCGACGGACTGCAGACGCTCTTCGGTGATGGTCATGGCGGTGATGCCCAGATCGTACTTGGAGCCGATGGACGGGACGATGGTGTCGAACATGGAGGAGACGATCTTCGGCTTCAGGCCCAGCGTCTGGGCGATGGCCTTGGACATGTCCACATCGTAGCCGACCGGGGTCTTGCCGTCTTCGGCGTAGAATTCGGCCGGAGCATAGGACAGTTCCATGCCGACGGACAGCTCGCCGTCCTTGACGGTCTTCGCAGAGGCGGCCAGCTTGGCCAGCTCGTCATCCTTCTTGATGGTGCTCACATCGTAACCAACGGTGGTGTTCTTCGCCTTCGAGTCGCTTTTGGCGTCACCGGAATCCGTGGTGCCGCATGCGGCAACGGAGAACATCATGGCCGCGCTCAGCGCGAGAGCGGCAAACGATTTGAATTTCAACGACATAGTGGGTTCTCCTTCTATTCTCTTCCCATCCACTGAACGGTAATCGTCCATTTGCCAATCAGACGTCCAGTATTCCAAAGGCACACGATAAAACCGCAATGCTACGCCGACGTTAATCGGCAAAAAGCGTAGGGGCATCGATCTATATACGTCCGATGCCCCTACGCCCGCAGCGTCAGTGCGCCGATCAGCCCAAATCGGTCGGGTTGATCTCGGCCTTGTCGACGGCGCCGGATTCGACGCCCCAATGCTTGAGGATCTTCATGTACGTGCCGTCATCCATCAGCTTCTGCATGGCCGCCTGCACCGCCTTGGCCGTGTCGGAATCACCCTTCTTGATGGCCACGGCCTCCTTGGTCACGCCGACGTCCTCACCGAGGGCCTCAAGCTGGTCGTCGGTCTGGGAGATCGCATAACCCGCGACCGGCGAATCGGCGTAGAACACGTCGGCCTTGCCGGTGACGACGTTGGTGGTCACATCGGTCTGCAGCTTGTTGGACAGGATCTGGATGTCAAGCTTGTTGTCCGCCTTGCACTGTTCGGCGCCCTTGTTGACTTCCTCCTCCTGTGTGGTGCCGGTCTGCACCGCGATCTTCAATCCGCACAGGTCGGACGTGTCGATCTTGCCTGGGTTGCCCTTCTTGACCACCCACGTGGAACCGGCCTTGAATATGCTGACGAAGTCGACGGCCTTCATGCGTTCCGGGGTAATGGTGAACGACGAGACGCCGATATCGTACTTCGAACCGATTGATGGAATGATCGAATCGAAATTCGACGTCTGCGGATCCGCCTCGAGGCCGAACGTTTTCGCCAACGCCTTGACGATGTCCACGTCGAAGCCGACCGGCGTCTTGCCGTCCGCGGCCAGGAACTCGGCCGGCGCGTACGACGTATCCATGCCGACGGTCAGCTTGCCGTCCTTGGTGACGGAGGACGGCAGCATCTTGGCGATCTTCTCGTCCTTCTTCACGCCGGACACGTCGTAACCGGTGGTCGACGACGAATTCGAATCGTCGGAAGCTTGGGAATCCGTTTTGTCGGAGGTTCCGCAGGCTCCCATCGAGACGACCATCGCCGCGCTCAACGCGAGCGCCGCCCAACCTTTCAGGTTCCTCATCATGGCAAGTCCTCTCTTCAATCCAGCCAAATCAACCAGCCAAACGTGGCTATGGCATAACCTAAGAGCGGATTGCCACGAGCGTATTAACGGACGCAAAAGTTCCGAAACATTCACTCGTTGGTGCCGGGGGTGTTGATCTCCGGCTTGCTGATGGCACCGTCCTGAACACCCCAGTACTTGAGGATCTTCATGTAGGTGCCGTCGTCGATGAGCTTCTGCAGGGCCTTCTGCAGGGCCTCGTCCATCTGCTGGTCGCCCTTCTTGACGACGATGCCTTCCGGGGCGATGCCTTCGGTCTTGCCAAGCGTTTCGAGTTCGCCGTCGGTCTGCGCGATCGCGTAGCCGGCGACCGGCGAATCGGCGTAGAACACGTCGGCCTTGCCGGTGACGACGTTGGTGG
>ERZ772885.413-NODE-413-length-31746-cov-8.214982_pt1 | contig 31746 bp, 21 predicted proteins | sample MGYA00580580_ERZ772885 | MGnify/ENA primary metagenome ERZ772885 (study PRJEB29015, sample SAMEA2737673) | human gut metagenome | biome: human gut; feature: human-associated habitat; material: faeces | place: China | collected 2012 ...
AGGGATAACCGCTGAAAGCATCTAAGCGGGAAGCCTGCTCCAAGATTAGGATTCCTTGACGCTCCCCGGAGCGTTTGTAGCCCGCATGTTGAACACGTGTTCGATAGGCCGGAGGTGGAAGCCCCGCGAGGGGTGGAGCCGACCGGTACTAACGGGCGAACGCGGCACACTCTTTCCGACCCGCTTGCTGGGTCGGGTCTCGTCCTGTGGTGGTTTCTTTCGTTGGATGGCAAGGAGCATTGTTTCTTGTGGTCACGGAAACGATACCGGTGAAGCGTTTTTGTTCGCGTCCGTTGTCCGGTTCCCGGACCGCCACGATCGGAATCGTGGCATGGTTCCGGTTCTGCCGGCCGATCCTTGTGGTTGGCCGTTGTATTGGTTTTGCGGTGGTCATGGCCCAGGTGAGACGCCCGGTCCCTTTCCGAACCCGGAAGCTAAGGCCTGGTCGCGGCGATGGTACTGCACTCGAGAGGGTGTGGGAGAGTAGCACGCCGCCGCATTCAACGTCGGGGTTCCCGTCGAGCGTGACGCTCCGGGAACCCCCTTTTTTTGTCTTTTGGCTCGTGTTTCCCGCGGCGCGCGGGAGGCTCCCAATCCACAACATTCAACTTAATAATATGAAGATCCTTGGTAGAGCGCTCCGCTCCCAAGGATCTTTTTGTATTTCTGGGCAAATAATCGCCATTCCGGCAAACTGCCCGGCATAACGGAATGGTGGCTCAGCAAAGCCGGGCCAAGAAAGGGAAGGCCGGGAACGGCCGCAAATCCATGTCACAGTCCATTGCGCGAAACAATAACACGGCAACGCAAGATGACGAGAACATCTCCATCAATCTTATTCTTGCCATTCTGTCAACTGGAATCATGGCCTTCATTGGCATCCTTACGGAAACCCTCACCAACGTGCTTTTCCCTGGATTAATGGCGGAATTCCACGTCGACACGTCCACTGTTCAATGGCTGACGACCGGCTATCTGCTTACGGTAGCGCTTGTCACGCCGCTCTCAAGCTATTTCAAGCGCAAACTGAAGTTGAGTACCATCTTCCTTACCGCAATCGTGCTCTGCATCACCGGCTGCCTGATGGCAGCTTGCACGTTGAACTTTCCTATGCTGATGACCGCGCGAATACTACAGGGAGCGGGCACTGGAATCGCGCTTCCGCTGATGTTCAATATCATTCTTGAACAGTCTCCGAAAAGCAAAATCGGCATGCTGATGGGCGTTGGAGGCATGGTGGTGGCCGTGGCGCCGGCACTCGGACCGACTGTGGGCGGTCTTGTCGGCACGTTCATGCCGTGGCGTTGGATTTTCGTGATTCTGCTGCCGTTCCTGTTTGTTTCGCTGGTGTGCGGCCCTAAAACGATTCATCAGGCCACTCCTACCGAAGAGGCGCATATCAATCCGCTGCATGTGCTTTGCCTAGCAGTCGGATTCGTCTGTTTCGTGTTTGCGCTCGACCGTGGCGGATCCGCCGTTACCGCAGTGAGTAATGGGGATACTTCCGCGACTACGCAATGTGTGATTGCAGTGGTTCTGCTGCTGATTGCCATGGCCGCTTTGCTAGTGTTCGCTTGGGTGTCGCATCGTGCGTTCTCGCCGCTGGTTCGTCTGACCGTGTTGCGGAGCGTGAAATTCCGTTGGCATTTGCTTGCGTATGTGCTGCTGCAGTTTGTGACGATCGGTTACGGCTATATGATTCCGAACGCTTCGCAACTGAGATTCGGCACGTCTGTGCTTGCCGCAGGCGTGGTGTTGCTGCCTGGCGCGTTGCTGGGAGCGGCTAGTGCTCCGGTTTCGGGATCGCTGCTTGATAAGTTCGGTCCGGTCCGCCCGATGTTCACTGCCATGCTCGCCGACCTGCGTGCCTTCGCGTCCAAACGATAGCTGCTGTGCTCACGGTACGTGAGCTCGTGTCCGGATCCCTCCACTCGCTGGAAGAATCTGGACAATTCGGGGGTGTATGTGCGGGCAGATTCCTCCAGTGGGTGGGAGAATCCGGATGCTGGGAAGCATACCAACGTACCAATTCCTCCAGTGGATGGAGGTTTCAGGACGTTTGGAGGCCGGTGCGCGGGTGTTTTCCTCCAGTGGGTGGAGGTTTTCGGACTGTAGAAGGCCTATGGGCGTACTGATTGTTCCAGCCACTGGAGGAATTCGGACTGTGAGAATCTTGGCAGCGGGCTGATTCCTCCAGTGAGTGGGCGATCTGGGACGCTGAGAGGTGCGTTGGCGGGTGAATTGTCCCAGAGGGTGGAGAATTCGGTGCGCGGGGAAGTCCTCACGTGTACGGATTCCTCCAGTGAGTGGGCGATCTGGGACGTTGCGACACGCCGATTTGGGGTTTGAAAGAAACTGTTGTATTCTAATCAAGTTGCGTTTCGCGGATAGACACTGTGAGACGTTGCATAATTGGAGAATTCGCCTAGTGGTCTATGGCGCACGCTTGGAAAGCGTGTTGGTGTAACAGCCTCACGAGTTCGAATCTCGTATTCTCCGCCAGTAGGGCTTCCGGATGATTTCGGAAGCCTTTTTTTATGCCAAAACGGCGGGTTTTCAATAGCTCGCTGGCGTGGCTCGCTGCGGCACGTGCAACGGAAAAGTTGCGAAACAGTGGGGGAGTTGCGCATATCGCTGATTTCGTTCGTAACGGTATGCTACCTTGCGTTACGCTCGGAACGATGACCGTTGCCAGTGGAGAGATTACCGGCAGAGATTGCTTGAAGAGAGGGAGGGCAGCGATGGCTGAGTTCGACGATGAGCTAGATATGCAGCGTGAACTCGATACCCGCGATTCCCTGGCTTCGATGGCCCACTACCATGTGTCATCGCCGGGTGCCGTTACCACGCAGGTGTTGCCGCCAAGCTTCATTCCCACTGCGACCGGCCGCATTCGCCCTGTGACGGGCACGATTCCCGCAATACAGTCGGATGCTCAGGAAAAACAGGCACAGATTGGCCGTTCCGTTCGATCCATACGTTCGCTGGCTGCCGGCTCGCTTCGTAAATCGCAAGATTTCGATGCAGACGGTAGTACCGACGGCAACGGCAATAGCGGCTCCATAACGCCCCGCATAGCGTCCAGCGCCCCGCACTACGTCGATTGATCGTCGATTTTGACCGTCGACATTGCTTTCGACTTAAGTTCGATGAAACAGGCCTGATTCTAACCTAATTACAGTCCGCTTTATCGATTAGTCGTCGCAGCCGGATAATGCCCGATTATCAATCTGCCGTATTACTCAACAACAGCAATAAACGGACTTGCAGGCAATCCGAGATCGTTATACAGCAGACTGGAAATAACCGGATTTCCACTCCACCAGTAACGCACTTGAGTTACCGCGTTGCAATTCGAGCTTCCATCGGCGGCACTCAGCACAATCTGATCACCCTTAATCGTTGCCGTTGCCGAAACCCACTTTCCGGAATCGTCGGCAATTTCAAAACCTTGCAATGGCGTGGAAGTCGGCGTTGCAACGTTGGAAATACCATTCAAAGGAGTCGCGTCCGGATTCGCATCATAATCGGGTACGGTCGCGCTCGCAGTCTTCGAATAATTGGGCTTTTCCGCCTGCAAACCGGTTGCGGTGCCGTTCTGGAACGACAATACGATCGTGCCATCGGAAGCATGCTTCGCATGCGCGATAAGCGGCCCGTTGGGAATGGTCTTGCCTTCCGACATCGCCAGATATTGCGCTGCCATGCGCGCGCCGAGAATATCTTTGCCAAGCGGATGTATCAACGTTGAAGTGCCCTTGTCCGTATCCAGTGACACCGTCATTGCAACGTTGGAAGCATTGCGTAATCCGGCATTGCTCAACGTGTTCAACTGCGCGAATCGCACGTTTTGCGTGTACTGGTAGCCGGGCCAGCGTGCCAATTGCACATACAGGAACGGCAGATCATCCTGATCGAACACTTCACGATATTGGTTGATCAGCAGCGTCATCTGCGACTCGTACGCCAGCGCGGTCGCCTCGTTCGTGGAATCATTGCATCCCTGATACCACAGCACGCCCGCCACGTGGAACCCTTCCAAAGGCGCAATATGGTTCGCATAAATATCACCGCCTTGCACGTGACGTCGAATCGGCGTGCCACCCCATGCGGTTTGAATAATGCCGATCGGCACGTTCGGATGCGCGGCACGAAGCTGCATGGCAAACTGCTGCGCCAGATAACTGAAATGCTGCGAATTATCGGCGGTCGCCTCAAGCCAGGTGCCAGCCTGCTCATTCACGTCGCGTAACGGAAAATCCGTACCTTTCGAGGAATTGGCGCTCGCAACGAAGTGTACGTTGTTGTCGGAAAGCTGCTTCGGCAGATCGTCGGTCGTTATCAGACCTCCGCCGAAATTGTAGGAGTTGCCTGAACCCTCATAATATTGCGAATAATTCAATTCCATATTCGACTGTCCGGCAGCAATAAATACGTCGCCAACATACACGTTTTTCAGAGTCAACAAAGTGGTTTCGTTGTATAAAATCGTTAATGAATATGGTTTAAGACTTGCTTTTTGTTTAGGTAAGGTGCAGGTGAAATCGCCATTTTTGGAAATTTTAGCTTGTGCTGATGCTGATTTCTTTCCTTGGGAAATCGTTGTAATCAGTTGCGTTGGGTCAACAACTTTTCCGCGTTGTGAAGTGGTGGCCGTTCCTTTGACTACCAGCGTTTTCCCACGTTGGAAAACCATGTTCTCCAAATAGTAGGAGGAGAGTTTCACGGTGATGCGGGTCGCATAATTGTTGTTGGATTGCGCGGCGTTGTCGTTGCTGGAGACATTATCTGATGCGCTGTTGCTGCTATTGGAATTACTGCCGTTGACGTTTGCTGAACCGTCGCCCCATTTCGGCCCACAACCAACAATGATCGCCACCAGAATTGCCGTGGTCACTACCGCGGCAATAATCACGCGTGCCAGTCGTTTCTTCTTCAAGATGGCTCCCCTTCTGCGTCCGCAATGCAACGCTTGCAGCGTTTGTTTAACGGAGCAAGCACATTAAAGCCTAGTCAATCTTGCTGCGATGCGCACAAATATGGTCATCCGTCAGGCTCTGCCCATTTCTGTCATCTCTTCATGATGGCGTCCCATGGGCCGGACTTTTATCGGTCGAGAGCGGTGGACGTCCCATAATCACGCCACCCACTGTTCGTTCGTCTTCAGGAAATTCGCCTTGTTCGTAGGATTTGCGCCAACGATCGATCATCTCATCGGTGATCTCTCGACCATTTGCCGATGTCCAGCTCATGAGAGCCTCCTTTCCGTTCGTTTGGTCTTTCCCTAGTCTTGCACTTTTCTTTTGACGTGTTACTGCATTTTATAGCCGTGAAGTCTTGAAAATGGCGGAATTTCAACGTTTCTTCTTTTGCCTGCCATGTGACTCTCTTTTGCTTTTCTTTTGATTCTAAAATCAAAAGAAACGTTGGGTATGCGGAAAAGGGGTATGGAAGAGTTGGGAGAAACGTAAAGACGGTGAGGCTAATGACCGGCTTGGTTGACAGGCCTGGTTGGCTTGATTGGCCGGCTTGATCGGCTGGTTGGTTGGCAGCGTTGCGATCGGTTGATTTACTGGAGGAATTGATCGTCCAGCGTTGCGTCGGTCGCGTCGGCTGCGCCGGATTGGTCGACGGTGCCGTCCGTGGCGCCCGCGTCGCCGGCAACTCCAGCATCGCCCTCCGTGTCTGTGGCTCCGTCCGTTCCGTCGTCGCCGTCCGTTCCGTCAGCGCTATTGTCGGTTCCGTCACCGCCATCGGTGGCCGCGGATTCGTCGCTCTTCTGCAAAGCCTGCTTGAACTGCTTGGCCTGCTTGTCGTACTCGGCTTTTGCGGCGTTGGCTTTGCTGATGGTAGCGGAAGTGTCGGCGGCGCAGCTCAGCGTTTTCGGCGCGGTAACTTCCGTCTGGTGCAGTTCGGCAAGCTTGTCGAGATCGTAGGACCCGTCGAAGCTGGTGAACGCTTCGGAGATCTTCGCCTTCAGCTGGAACGCCTTGGAATAGGAGGTGTTCATGGCCGTGACGGCTTCCTTGCAGTCGTTGAGTGCGGCCAGGTCGCGCATTTGCTGCGATGCGCGCACGCCTGTGAATCCGAAGACCGCGCCCAGAACAACGACTACGACGACTACGGCGATGATGATCTGGCGGTAGATGTGCTTTACGCGCTGGTCCGTCCAAGCGTCGCCGTCGCTGATGCCTTGCGCTATGGCCGCGTCGAATAGGTCTTGCGGCTGGCGGGATTCGCTGGATTCGTGTGATTGCCGGTTGCTGATTTCAGCCGTGTTGCCGCTGCTGATTGTGCGCTCTCCGGTTGCGTTGGTACTGGTTGCGTTGGTACTGGTTGCGTTGGTTTCGACTTCGGTTGCTTCGACTTCGTTGGAAGCGTTGCCGACAAGCGTATTCCCGGTATTGCCATCGGCATCGCTGGCAAATGCGCTGCTGACGGTCGAGCTGTTAACAGCGATACCGCTGGCAGCGGCGTCACTACTGTCGGCAGAAGTGCAGGTCGTTGCGCTTCCGGCAAGTGTTCTCGGTGTGTGTGACGAGGTACTTTCCTCGCTTGGCTTCTTGCCGTGCCGTGCCATAACCCCTCCAGAATCTGCCTACTATTCTGTACTCCCCGGTGACAGCTCCCGATTCAGGGCAATTGAATCACGTTCCGAGAGTCCACCTGAAATGCCAATATACAGCGTACGATACCCGTCCTTCCCCGATTTCCCACACTCGTGTTGTAGCCGTTAATGCATTCAGGTACTCTCTGGAGCTTTATTCGTCTGTGGTAACTTCTTAAAAATTTTTAGAAGTGTTGGTGGAAACTTCTTAAAATTTTTGAGAAGTGTTATGCTGGGATTGTTGGGTGTTTCGCAACGGACGGCGAAAGGAAGAACTTATGGTGCCGGATAATCCATGTGAATCGTATGCCATGCTGGTTCGTGAGTCCATGCAGTTTGACATTCCTACGCCGTCACGCCGCATCGAAATCATACGCGAGCTGCCGCAGCCGGCAGTGTTCAATGCTGTGCACATCATCACTGGCATCCGACGTTGCGGCAAAACGTTCTATCTTTTCCAGAAAATTCATGATTTGTTACAAAACGGCGTCTCGCGTAATGATATTTTCTATTTCAACTTCGCTGACGATCGTCTGCAACCAATGCAAGACACCGTGCTCAACGATATTGTTACGGAATACTGGCGGCAATATCCCGACTCTCGTGACCATGGCTGCTACCTCTTCCTTGACGAAGTGCAAGAATGCGCCAATTGGCAGGGATTCTGCCAGCGCATAGCCGAACATGAAGCTGTGACGCTAGTCATTACTGGATCGTCTTCGAAACTGTCCAGCGAAGAAATCGCAACGAATTTCCGAGGAAGATCGCATCCGCATGCCATGGCGCCACTGTCTTTCCGTGAATTCTGCGACTTTCGGGGAATCGAAACGCCTGCAGCGGGCAGCACTCTTGCCGATGCCGTGTTTTCGCCGCGAGGGGTCACCCGGTTTGAAGCTGCCTACAACGATTACCTAACTATTGGCGGCTTCCCTGCAGTGCAACGTATGGTTGAAGCTGATCGTATTGAAACGCTCCAAGGTTACGTGCGGGACGTGGTTGCGCGTGACGTTGCCGAGCGTCTTGGTCGTGAAAACATTACTCTCGCCACGCAGATAGCGCTGTTTTTGCTGCGCAATACGGCCTGCGAGCTGTCTACCAATGGTCTTGTGGAAACGTTGCGAGCGGTCGGCTGGAAAATCTATTGGGATAAGGCGAATACGTTACTCGAGCTGTTCAAGCAGGCATTTCTGGTGTATCAGCTTGAGGAGTATTCCACCATGCTCAAGCCGGGTAGTACTGCGGTGCCGAAAATGTATGCCGTCGATCAGGGTATGGTTTACGCGGTGTCACGCGCCAACCAGCAAGATATTGGAAAACGACTGGAAACTGCGATTTTCTGCGAACTGCAGAGACGAACTTCCGGTAGGCGTACGGAAACAATCACTTCGTACACTATGCCGACGTCCAAACAGGAGAAAGTTGACTTTCTTATCGGCGATGCTCTTGCTACGGAACCGTATGGGCTTATTCAAGTGTGTGCCAATATGGGAAATGAGAAAACCAGGGCGCGAGAAATCGGCTCTCTGCAAGCGGTTATGCAACGTACCAACGTTGATTCCGGCCTGATTCTCACGCTTAACGAGGGAGAAACCATTGAACTTCCCGATTCCACTGGCACGATCCACGTACTCCCCTCCTGGAAATGGTCCCTCTACGAAGCGTGATGGGAAGGTCAGCGAGAATGCTGGAAAGGAGATATGGAAATGGATGATGCCATATCGGTGCCCCTAACGAGCTAGCCGATTCTTATCAGTGTGTAATGCGTGAGATGTGGGGATTGGGATGATTTTGGAGTTGGGGATGGACGGGGTTGTGGGTTGCAGTTAGAGTTGACGATTAGGGCGTTTGCGCCGAATATTTGGGGTTGATGACTGTATTCAAGAGAGGCTGACGAATGGTTGCGCCACATCATATTGTGAAGATTGCGACTGCGCTGTCTGCGGTTGCGTTGACGGCTTCCGTTGCGGTTACGCCGGCTTACGCATTACAGGATATTGCGATTGAGGATTCTGTTGCGCAAAGCGGTTCCGTTACTGCAGATCATGGCGTTGTTATGCAGTCTGACGATCAGTCGGATGATCAGACGGGCGACCAGCAATCGCAAGACGGCATGCCTGACAATCCGAATGCGAAACTTCCAGACACCATCAGTGACGAGATTTCCGACGATGCCACCGTGGTTTCGGAAGACCTGGCCGTCACCCCCGAAGGGAAGGTCAAGAACATCGAAACCGGCGAAATTGTAGCCGATCCGACACTGGTCGGTACGCAGGATCAGCAGCCGGATCCGCTCGCCAAAACCAACGGTGAATCCTTCATTCCGGTCAGTGCGGAAGATGTCAAAAATGCTGTAGCCGACGCGAATGATGCAAATAGTGCAGAATCGCAATCCGAGCAATCCGAGCAATCCGACACAATTGTGGAACAATCGTCGATGAAATCGAGTGCGCAATCCACGCAATCCAACCCGAAAGTACAAACAACCAAATTCGAAAGCAATGAATACGGCGCACACTGGGGCACCTACAACAATACGAAAGCTTTCTTTGACTACCAGAACAACCTGTTCGTACAGCAAGCCAAAGGCGTGATCGACGTTTCCGGATGGCAAGGCGATATCGACTGGGCCAAAGCGAAAGCCGACGGCGTGGAAGGCGTGATCATCCGCCTCGGCTACGGTTGGGGCAACAATGCCGACAAGAAAGCGCAACGTAACATTTCCGAATGCAAGCGACTCGGCATCCCATTCGGCATCTACTGGTATTCCTACGCGGACACTCCGTCGATTGCCAAAGAAGAAGGTACCGACGTGGTCGCCAAACTCAAGCAATTCGGTGTGAATCCAAGCGACTTGGCGTACCCCGTGTACTACGACCTGGAAAAGTGGACCTGGGAGGGGCATCAGCCGCCCACCGACCCGAACGTGTACAACAATATCGTCAACAATTGGTACAGCGCACTGCAGTCTGCCGGATACAAGAACCTGGGCGTCTACTCGTACACCAGCTACCTGCAAGGCCCGCTGAAACATGCCGACATTTACGCCAAAACCGCGTGGGTGGCGCAGTACGGCGCTCGCATGGGATTCGACTCGTTCCCGACCAATAGTCGCGGATGGCAGTACACCAGCTCCGGCAAAGTGGATGGCATCAGCGGCAATGTGGACATGAATGCGTTTGGGAATAAGGAGTATGCGAATGGCGGGAGTAGCAATGATTTACAAGCGGCCATTGATGTACGCAAAATGACTGCAGTTACCATTCCGAATGGCAATTATTACATTAATGTTCGTTCCAAAGTCGCGTCCAGTGTTGATATTCCTAGTGGAAGTGCTGCAGATTCCACCGCCATTCAGTTGTATTCCGGTAACAGTTCCAAGGCTCAGCAGTTCACTTTTACTAGGCAGTCTGATGGAAGCTACGAGATCGTCAATGTGAATTCCGGCAAGGCTTTAGACGTGCGTAATGGTGTTGCTGAGAATAACGCTATAGTGCAACAGTATTCTCGAAATAATTCTCAAGCTCAGCGATGGTTTATTCGTGATTCCGGAGCGGGATATTATTTGCAGTCCGCTCTCGGTAATTGGGTTCTGGATTTGAGCGGCGGAAATACTGCGAATGGTGCTGCGATTCGGCTGTATACGCCAAATGGCACTGCTTCACAGCTATTTGTTGTTTCGTCAAGCGATGTCAATATAGCTACTGGAGTGTCGATGATTATCACTTCGGTTGCGAATAAAAAACTTGTCATGGATGTGACGAGTGCATCAACGGCGAATGGGGCACGAGTTCAGCTTTATTCAAGTAATAATACGAACGCCCAGAAATATCGATTTGAATCAATTGGCAATGGAACTTATAAGATTGTCAATATTAATTCGGGCAAGGTGCTGGATGTGGCTGGCGGATCCACTGCTAATGGAGCGGCATTGCAGCAATATACGAGTAATAATACTGTTGCTCAGCAGTGGACGGTGCGGAATTACGGCAGTGGCAAGATTGCGTTGGTGTCGGTGAACGCCAACAAAGCTGTCGATATTCCAGGTGGCAATGCCGTGCAGCAGGCTCAGCTGCAGCTTTATTCACCGAATGGCACTGTTGCTCAACAGTGGTTGGTTGCAAAGGCGCCGTTAACGTTGCGCGAACGTTTGAACGAGACTGCAGCCAAGCATAGGCAGGATCTGCCGGATGGAACCTACACTTTTGGATCGAAGCTTAATACGTCTATGAAGATGGATGTGAGCGGCGCTTCTCGTTCAAATTATGGAAATGTGCAGATTTGGGTAGGTAATGGTACCAATGCTCAGAAGTGGAAAGTGACGCATGATTCCAACGGGTATGTGACGTTAACTAGTGTGAACTCCGGCAAAGTTTTGGATGTGAATGGCGGCGTACCTGCCAACGGAACCAACGTGCAACAGTACGATTCCAATGGAACATACGCTCAGAAGTGGATAGCGATTAAGAACTCCGATGGCTCATACACATTCCAATCAGCGCTCGCAGAAAACGTAGTACTGGATGTGAATGGTGGTTCCAGCGCAAATGGCACTAATGTGCAGTTGTATACTTCTAACGGAACAAATGCCCAAAAATGGGTGAAGTAGCAGAATAAAACGAAGGCTTGATTCCGCATATTCCGCTGGAATCAAGCCTTCTTAATGACGTTGAGAGATCACTTTCCCCGACGCTTCATCAACGCAAAACGATTGGCGTCAACGATGAAGGCTTTGCGATCGTTTTTGGCTATGACGTCGAGAATAATTCCTGCGACAATCAAGAGCAGGCCTGCAATAACGAGCATTACCGCACCGATGAGTGTGGGGAAGCGTGCGACCATGCCGGTACGCATGAAGTCGATGCCTACGCTGCCGCAAAGAATTAGACCGACGATGCCGACGATTAGGCCGAGACTGCCAAAGAACGGCAGTGGCTTGTATTCGCGGATCATGCGGAAGATGGTGCTCATCACTTTGATGCCGTCTCCGACGGTATCAAGTTTGCTGACGGAACCTTCAGGGCGATCGCGGTACTGAATTGGCATCTCATAAAGACGGAGATTGTTGTTCAGCGAATGAATAGTCATTTCGGTTTCGACCTCAAAACCACGGGACAACACTGGGTAGGTCTTTACAAAAGTGAAGGAGAACGCTCGGTAGCCAGTCATGATATCGGTTACGTGAGCTCTGAACAGTCCATTGATGGATCCGCGCACGAGCCTATTGCCGAAGTTGTGGAATGGGCGTTTGTTTTCTTGGAAGTACGTGGAGCTCAGACGATCTCCAATCACCATGTCGTAGCCTTCAAGAATCTTGTCGACCATAGCAGGTGCTGCGTCAGCTGGATACGTATCGTCGCCGTCAGACATGATGTACACGTCAGCGTCGATATCTTCGAACATGGCTCGAATGACATTGCCCTTGCCTTGGCGCGGTTCCTTACGCACGATAGCGCCTTCTGACGCAGCGATCTCGGCGGTGCGATCAGTGGAATTATTGTCGTAAACGTAGATGTCTGCTTGAGGCAAAGCAGTCTTGAAATCGCGAACGACCTTACCGATGGTCACTTCCTCGTTATAGCAGGGAAGTAGCACGGCAACGGAGGGGTTTGGGTTCTTTTCGAGCATGTAAAACACTATAGCTTCTGCTGTGGTCGGAGAAAGGTAGGACTCTGCTTAAATGGCGGTTTAAACACTGATTGTCTTTTTGGAGATGAAGCCCAGTACGGGGATTCTTTATTCAGAGAGTCATGTGTGTAGTCTAAATTTTGTTTTTGCAATAGTGGATTGATCGGTACTAAGAAATGATTCTATATGGGAAAACGTATAGTTGGGTATGATGTTGCGAAGAGCATCGCGATGTTTTTTGTGGTTTTGTTACATTTCGCTTTTTATACCAGATACTATTCTGGCGGACTTGCGGGCACTGCAGTAACCACACTGTGCGTAATCTGTGTGCCACTTTTCTTCGCTGTCAATGGCGCACTTTTGTTGCCGAGGACTTTTGATGTTAAAAAACATTATAAGAAAACATGCACCGTTGTTGCGATTGTGAGCATATGGAAACTGCTTATTGCAGCTTTCTTTGTTTATGTGGATGGCTCTCATTCTGTTGGAGTAAAGAATTTAGTCGTTTTTCTATTTGGTGGAGGGCTTGGGGAATACCCAGTTGGGTATTTTTGGTTTATGAACGCTTTGATTGCGGTTTATCTGATATATCCACTGATTAAAATAGCTTTCGATTCGAATGATAAATCTGCTATGGGTTGCCTATTGGCGGTTATTTTTTGTTTTTCTGTCGGGAAAGACACCGTACGAGTTATATTGCAGATGTTAGGTTCAGTCAGTCATCATGATTTTGCGTCAGTCCTTGATGGTGTGGGTCAATTTTATATTTTCGGCGATTATGGATATGTGCTCATGTATTTCGTAATTGGTGGTCTCATAGGCGCATCTGTAAGTCGTGCTGGGGGACATTGTCTTGATAAGTTTAAGCTGCAGCCAACGGTTGCATTGTTAGCTGTTCTTCTGTGTTATATTGTGACTTTTGCTATTCAGAGATATCAGCATGCTGTACAAGGAACGAATTTAACGGTGGATTATGGTTATTGGCTTTTCCCAACGTTTCTCGCCACTATCTTAGTGCTGCAATTGCTTGTCAATGTGAAAATGGAGGGTGTTGTAGCAGCTGTATCGAAAGTTGTAGGTGCGAATACTTTTGGTATTTATATGCTTCATATGATTGGACTAGTTCTGATGAGTCGACTGCAAGCTTTGCCTGTTTTCTCGTGTTTGGGCAATATGAATTCCATCCTTGTGACGCTGATGAATATTGTCATGGCGCTGTTTGTTTTTCTCGGGTGTCTTATTGTTTCCGTGTTATTGAGGCGGATACCTGTCGTTGGGCGTCTCTTTTCTCTATAAAAAAATTGAATGGGAGTCTCATGTTTAAAAACAATCGTATAGGTCTTCGAATCGTTATTCCTGTGATACTGGGCATCATGTTTGCCTTCGGGGATGATGCGTCCAACTCCGAGGGGAAGATTCTGACTTTAAGAACCGCCTTCTTTTACAAAGCTTTACTTTTCTGCCTGCTTTTTGTGTTTCTTTTTATTGCTGTTGACTCAGCAGTGGAAAAGATGAAATGGAACGCTCTTGAGGAGAATCGCGAAGCGAGGTTTTTGAGGTATGAGTGGACAATCAAAAGTGTTCTGAAGAATGCGGTAATTATTTTTATCTGCTGGTTTCCTTATATCTTTTTTCTTTTCCCTGGAGTGTATTGGTCTGATACTTCTAAGCAATTGTTGATTCATTATGGTGTAGAAGAGTTTACTGATCATCATCCGTTTGCCTTGACATACCTATTTGGGGCTTTTGCAGATTTTGGAGAACAAACTTTCGGAAATCCAATATTGGGACTGTACTGCCTAATCGTATTACAACTGATTGCTGCGATTATGCTTCTTTCTGCGACTGTGCTGTATACGCATAAGATGGGGCTCAGCAGAAGAGCATGTCATGTGGAACTTGTTTTTTTTGCGTTGTTCCCTGTGCTCCCTGTAATGTTTTGCTCTCTTGCGAAAGACACGATTTCGGTTCTGTTTCTTATGGCTTTTTGTCTTCTTTTTGTCGAAGTAATTAGGACAAAAGGCGCTATTGCGACTAATCCTTGGGTCATTAGTGGGCTGTTTCTTTGTGGATTGCTTACATGCTTAACGAAGAAGGCGGGGGTGTATGTTGTCGTTCCTTCGCTTGTTCTTGCTTTCTTGATGGTTCTTTCAAAAAAAGCGAAGGCAATCTTGATTTCAGTAGGGATGGCGGTAGCTGTTATCATGCTGATCTTAATTCCTAAATGTATCATGCCTGCACTTGGTGTTGAGCCTGGCGGAAAGCAAGAAAGCATTCCTTTCGCTATTCAGCAGGTCGCACACGATATCAAATACAACGGTGATGATATGACCGAAGATGAGAAGGGGTTGGTGTCTGATTTCCTGACCATCGATTATTCGAAAATAGCTGATAGCTATGATCCTCAAATTGTTGATCCAGTGAAGGGAACAAAGCTTAAGGATGAAAGCCTTTTTGGTGACTTTATCAAGCTGTGGATCAAAAAAACTGTGGAACACCCACTTGGGCATTTCGAATCATGGATTGGCCTTGTTAAGGGTTGGTTTGGATTCCAAAACAATGACGGCTCTCCTAACTATATGGTAGTTTGCACAGAATCTGCTTGGTATTACGATCCAATAATGAAGTATGTTCCGCAATGGCCTGTTAAAGCTTCAAAGAGCGATACGGCACGCTCCATATACAACATGGAACAGAGTGTGCCTGTTGTCAACGTACTTTTTTCCAGATCTTTGTGGGCTTCTATTCTTCCATGCTTGATGCTTTTCTTTGCGCTGAGGCCAGGGAAGGGCAAGCTAGGTCGTGTGGCGTCCATGATGCCGGTAGATATGTCCTTTGTGTATTTGTTGTTGGTGCCGGTATCTGGCATGGGAGGTGAACCTACCAGATACGTTCTACAGATGATTTGTGTTGCGCCACTTTTCTTGACTTTAATGGCTAAGAGCCGAAGTCAGGAGAACGCAGAAGAATAGTGGGCGTTGCTGGTGGCGTAGAAAAATCTACGCCACCAGCATTGTGCTTATAATAAGCTGATTTATTTACGCTGGACGATATTGGAGAACGCTGGAGGACACAAAGATGACTGTGGTTCAAAAGGGCGTGAAGCGGCGTGTGCCACTTGTTGTTTTGGCGATGATCTGTGGTTTTCTAGCGTCACTGGTTGACTCCATTCGTCAGCATGATCAGTTGGTTCTGGCTCCGCGCATGCTTTGGTATACGCTCGTAATCGCAATCCTCTTCTTCCTTTTCGTGTTGCTTTTAGAGTGCGTGCTGTCTTGGTTGAATCGGGAGCCTGAAACGTATCGAAACGTTTCGCGTAAGTTGCGGGAGATCTTCTCTTTTAAGACGTCGAAGAAACAGTTTGCGTTAATTGCGGTTGTGTTGGTGCTGTGCTGGCTTCCGTATCTGATTGTTACTTATCCGGGTGTCATCTGGTATGACACTGAGCAGCAACTGCTCCAATGGAATGGCCAGCCGAATACTTTTACTGATGGTAGCTATCTCTCTGATCACCATCCTGTTTTCGACACTATGATATTTGGTACTTTTCTGCGATTAGGAGCGTTTTTCGGCTCGGCTGATCGAGGGTTGTATCTAGGGTGCATAGTTATCGAACTGGTCGCCATTGCAGCTCTTGCGTCAATGATTCTTTACTGTCGTCATATTGGCGCTGGATGGCGATTCTGTTTTGCTGAAATGATTTTTTTTGCGGTATTCCCTTTTACTGCGCTGTTTTCCATGACGATGGTCAAAGATTCGTTGTTCATGCCGTTTTTTATCTGGTTTGCCATGATATTTGTTGAAGCGGTAAGAACTCAGGGAGTATTACTCAAACAGCCTCAGTTTTTTACGGCGTTTTTACTGACTGCGCTTTTGATGGGGCTTACAAAAAAAACTGGCGTCTACATCGTGCTTATATGCTGTATCATCTTATTTTTCTCAGTATCTTCGATTATTCGTAAGTGTGTTGTTGGTGTTTTTACTGTCGTTATATCTGTATTTATGATATTGATGCCGAAAATTGTTTTCCCTGTACTCCGTATACAGGAAGGTGGAAAACAAGAGATGCTTGCCGTTCCGTTGCAGCAATCTGCGTTACTGGTGAAGCGGCATGAAAATGATGTTTCGAGACAGGATCTAGAAGTTATCTACAAAATTCTGGGTGATGATGTAGCCGACCGATACCAATGGTGGGCATCGGACAATGTGAAAGGTTATTCTTGGGATTCTCAGAATGATCAATATTTAGGTCAATATGCGATTGCTTGGATCCATGGGCTGGCATCTCATCCGGAAACATATGTTGAAGCGTATGTCGCTTTGCAGGAGGCTTGGCTGGGCATTCCTTCACCTACTGATTCGAATGCTGGTGATTTAGTAATGCAGACGTACGCTTTAGGAAGCGATCATTATGCGTTACCTGATTCGGTGAAATTAGGGCTATGCTTTGGTGGCTTCAAAAATGCAGTGCAGAAACTTCAGGAGACGATTAATGATCACATAGCGCGAGCTCCAATAGTGAATCTATTGTGCTCGCGTGCGGTGTGGTCGACATGGATATTCGTGTTTGTTCTCTACGAGTGTATACGTCGTAAAAAGCGACATTGCCCGTGGCTGGCACCTTATGTTGTCACGTTCCTGTTTCTATGGATTTCACCGGCTACCGTGACCATAGAGGGCATGAGATATCTCATACCAATGGTTATGATTGCGCCGCTCATGCTTGGAATGCTCGGGGCTGGTGAGCAAGCAAACAGTGCACAGGCAGCTGAGGATGAACAGTAAAGAGAATAAATTTAAAGCCGGTGAAAGGCAGTATTAATGCTTTTCACCGGCTTTAAATTGGGTGTTAATTAGCGTCGGCCTCGTACTGTGCGTCCGATTGACTTGAGGAGTTCCCTCCGGCGCGACCCAATCGGCATGATTGGATCGATGATTTTACGAATTGGGTTATCTTCACCCACCGCGCGAGGTGGCTTGGCTGGCGTGACAATGACAGGAGCTTTCGGTGCCGTAGCCTTTACCACACGCTTCAACAAACGCTCATAGAATGGTGTTTCGCGTGCATACCTCCAGTAAATGGAAGCGAAATCGCAATCTGGATCAGTCCATGGCTTCTGGAAACCGGCATAGTGGATGATCTGCGGGTTGTTACGTGACCTCATGTAGGCGTCATAAATGTCGTTTGGTGCCTGCACAAACAGATTGCCGACACGTCCGCCGCAATCGTGAACCACATTCCACTCCCACGGCAAATACAGTACTTCTCCCTCACAATGTGCGTTAAGCACATCCTGATCGTTATAGATGAAGGCAGGATTAGACGCATACGTAAGCCACTGCTTGATAGTGTAGCGCTCGCGCATGGCCTTGGTGTTGAGCACGAGAACGCCAGCTTGGAAGTAATCGTAAGGATTCTTCATCTTCAGTACATTCTTGGCGTATCCCATGCGTTTGCCATGCTTGACATTAAGATTGGCAAGGAAATCAATATCTCGAATCGCGCCGAGCAGCTTGCCTTGCAAATCGGTGTTGTACAGCTTGGCGATGTCACCATTGATGACGATGTCCGAATCCAGATACAGTACCTTGTCGTAGAACGGCAATAGCTTCTGAATTAGGAATCGATAGTAGGTTTCGATGCTGATATGAGCATTATTCGTGGAAAGATCGTATCCAGACAACTCACGTTCTACATTGGTGAATCGCAGTGACATATTCGGGAACTGCTTGAAGAAATCGCGCAGACGTTCCTGCTTGTCCCAAGCGACATTCCGCTGCAACACCACAACATCATAGAAATATGACGGATCAGCATTTTTCATAGCCGAATAGACCGTGGTGGTGAGTTGTGGAACATAATTATCATCCGCGGCAAACACGACTGGAACGATCGGCTTGTCGAACACATCAAGAGGCTTCAGCTCTTCGGCAGGTTCCGGATTGGTGAAATGTACGCACTGCAGTTCCTTGAACTTCCAATTGGAGCCGATGCGCTTATGGTGCATCAAATAGATGTTCAACAGACGTTCGGAAAGGTGCCCCGGAGTGCGCAGCGCCTCCTTGCTATACGTGCTGTAATCGGTGTTCCTGTCGAATTCCTCAAGAATCGGGAACATCCAAGAGCAATAGTCGAAGAAGATCTCCTTCTTCATAATAAACATATTGCAGAAGCACGCCTTGTTACCCTTGAAGAAGGCGTCGGCATCCTCCTTGTAGTCCGGATACATCTTGCACAGAATTCGATAGCAGCGAAGCAGATCATCATCGTGTAGCAGGGGAGCGGCCTCCCACAGTGCGCGCGGAGTGCCGTGCTCGTCAATGATCTCCGTGAGATCACCGAATGGAGTGGTAATGACGTCGTATTGGCGAACTACTCGCTCAATGTTTGTATCGTCAAGTCCATACTCTTTCGCGGCTTTGGCATCGATGTAATCATCCATGATCTCGCCATATGGGTTCTCTTTGTGGGGAGTGTCGGAGAAATCAAAATATCGGCGATAATGGCAGAAACCGTAATAATCGGCATCCACATTCTTCCAGGCCCAGTATTGGGCGGTCAATTCGCAATAGCGCGGATTACGGTCGGAGATATTCTCGCCTTCATCATCGCGGTGGCAATAAAATAGACGCATTGAGTTTCCGGATGAACCTACTTGAATCATTTGGATGGTATCGCAGGGGAAACGATTGACGTCTTTATGAGTGGATGCAAAGATTTTGACTCGATGGTTTTCTTGTCGGAAGTAAAGCTCTTGTGCCGCGTTGTATTCTTTGACGTGCCTGCTGGCAGCTTCTTCCAGTTGTGAATATCGGGCGGGTATGTTTGGTTCATCTTGGACAAGGCTTTTGGCTAGTTCGAACCAGGCGACGAAAGCCTTAGAAGAATTTGTATATCCAAGAGAAGTATAAGCTTCATCTCTGACAAAACGCATCAGTTCCACAGATGTCTCGGTATTTCCAATAACGTGAGAGACTTGTTTTGCCGCTTCAAGCTTGTCTTTTTCAGGAATTCTGTCTTTCCAGTCATTCATCAGCGAAAAAACAAGCCGTTCTTTGAGACGTGCAGAGGATTTAAGGATAAGTGCTGATTGATTGTCCTCGGCGAATGCGTTTGCTGCCACCCAACACAGTTTCATCTGATTTGCGGCAGCTAAAAACTGTTGAATTGAGAGGGATTTATCCGTTGTGACGCCCCTGCCTATGTTGTAGATATATCCTCGGATAGTTGTATCAGAGATTTCTAAATCGGACATACTTGCAAGAACGAGAAACTCATAGCTGTCTTCGGCTCGTTCGAGGCGAGTGTCGGACATTACCGAGAATGCCTGACGGCAAATGTCTCCGCGGAAGGCTTTATGCGTGACGTGCCAATCTCTTCCGTATTCGCTCGGAGAAATGAAGGTATCTTCTAATAGTTGTTTTCCACCGGAGACAGAGGATGGCGAATTCGCCCAAGCCTCAAATTCTCGCGCAGAGTGGCTGTTCATGCCGTTTTGTTCTACACAGGTGAGACCGAACCGGAAAATATCTGGATTAGTCTGACTGATGGCGAAATGAACTTTAGAAAGGATCTCTTCAGCTAAGGCGTCATCTGAATCTAGAAATAAGACATATTTGCCGGAGCTAATGGAAACCCCACTTCTTCTTGCAAGATGTAATCCTTCGTTTATTTGTTTGTCTAGAAGATGAATCCGCTGATCACGAGAAGTGTATTGTTCGATGATTTCACTGGATTCGTCAGAACTGGCGTCATTGACCACAATGGCTTCCCAGTCCGTGAAACTTTGTTTAGTCAGGCTGTCTAGGCATTCTTGAATATAACTAGCGCTGTTGTAGCATGGAATAATAATGCTGAAAAAAGGACTTTTCTTCTTCATCTTACAAGCTTTCTGGTGAAAATGTTTATTTCTTTAAAAAAGTAAGGTGCTTTTTGAAAAAAGACATCTTATTTTCTGACTTAGAATTCCGTGTTTTCAAATCTAAAAAATGACGGATTGCTTGATTTCGGTAATCGGTATATTGCGGGGTGACGTTAGTGCCTGCTAGTTTTTCAGCAATTTCTTTCCATTGAGCATAGCGTGCTTGGGGATCAAAGGAATCTCCTGCGTCCCAGTGGGAATACGCTTCATCACGGGAGAGTCGCATCAGCTCAGTTGCGACTTCTAGAGGGGTAAAAGACTTTGCGGCTGTATCAATAGTTTCTATCTTGTCCTTGTCGGATAGACGAACGTACCAGTCACCGAATAACATTTCTATGAGACGATGTCTGAGTCCTCTTACGCAGGGCGACAAATCAAAAACAGTGAATTGATCCGCGTATGCCGAGGCTCTTTGTACTAGCGTTCCATAGTTGGTGCATAAAGAAACGAATTTGTCCTTGGACATGGGATGGAACGTGGTAATCCCTCTGCCTAGATAGTAACGATAAGCTATAACGTTGTTGTAAAAGAGTTCGGTGCTGGCAAGACTTGCTATAACGAGCCATTCATAGCTGTCCTCACCACGGACTAAATGGTCACTGGACATTACCTTAAAGGCTGACTTTAATAAATTCGTCCTATATAGTCGTTGCAGAACTCTCCAATCTTGACGGAACTCATCTTGAGTGGAGAAAGAGGAAGCAACAATGTCCGATCCTTGCAACGTAGGAAGAGTTCGATTGCTGAGTCGTAGAATGTCAGCGCAGACGGGATCGGGCATATCTGTCCCAAAAAGCTCCGTACCAAAATGAAGAACATCGAAACTCTGATTGTGAGCAAGTTTGGACAGTGCGAATAAAGCGTTAGGAGCCAGCTCATCGTCTGCGTCTACAAACATCGAATATTTGCCTTGAGCGAGTTCAACTCCGCTCTTTCGTGCGAGATGGGTTCCCTCATTGCGTATCTTGTTAATAATGCGGATTCGTTCATCTTCGTCAGACATTCTGCTGGCTACAAGAAATGCATCATCTGGGCTGCCATCGATGACAATAATGGCTTCCCAGTCACGAAAGACTTGATTTTGTATGGAATGAATACACTTCCGCAGATAATCGGCATTGTTGTAGGTTGGAACAATAATTGAGAAAAAAGGTTGTGAGGCTGTTCTCATTTCTAAAGGCATCGAATTAGGCATTGTTTTCTCTCACTTGTACAGTAGGTGAAATTGTGGCGCTGTCATCGGTCTTATGGTTTATCGTCAGCTGGTTCGGGCACTACTGGCATCTTCGACTTCCTAGCGTCTGAACCAGCTTTACGGATTTTGCTGTAAAACTATTTATTCGATAGTTCCCTTACATTCGATAGCCAAAATATCGTTATTCAGCAAAGCATAGTCTCCATTTCGTGAATCGCGAATTGCGAAACGGCAAGAGTCCTCACCATTTGCAAATGCAATTGCTTTGGGCGTCTGTGGATTTTCGGGGTCGTCAATACGTAAAGAAGCGACGATTTGGAAGTCACCGTTATTAAATATATTGACCGGTAGGGAGAACCTTACTTTATGATGACCAGGATTGTGGAACTTATACAACTTGGGACCTGGATCAAAAGTTAGTCCGCCTCTTTTTGCGTCGAGCAAGGTCATTGTAAAGTAAAAATCAGTATCTTGATCAAAGTAATATTCAATATCGAAGTCGAATGAGTCATCTTTCTTGCAAACTGGGTTTGAAGCTGGAATGACTTTGAGCCACGGTTTATTACCATTGTCTTCTTCGACGTGATTATGTTCCTCGGATTTTTCCTGCTTGAAGTTTTCGAGAGTATAGCGATCGGCGACATCGTTCTTGTCACCACTGGCGATAATCTCGCCGTCCTTGATCAGAATGGCCTTGTTACAGTACTTCTTGACGGAATCCATGGAATGGGTGACAAGAATGACTGTCTTCGTCGGGTCTTTCTTGATCTCGGCGAAGAAGTTATCGCACTTGCGTTGGAATGCTTCATCGCCGACAGCCAAGACCTCATCGAGCACCAGAATATCGCCTTGAGCCTTGATGGCAACGGAGAAGGCAAGACGCACCTGCATGCCAGAAGAATAGTTCTTGAGCTTCTGATCCATGAACTCTTCAAGCTCGGCGAACTCAACGATATCGTCATACATCGCATCGATTTCAGCGCGAGTGAAGCCTAACAGCGCACCGTTCAAATACACATTCTCACGGCCGGTCAATTCTGGATTGAAGCCAACGCCAAGCTCAATGAACGGCACCAGTTTGCCTTTAACCGTCACGGACCCCTGCTCCGGGGTGTAGATCTGCGAGATGATCTTCAACAGTGTGGACTTGCCGGAACCGTTACGCCCAACAATGCCGAAAAAGTCACCCTGTCGAACCTCAAAATTGATGTCCCGCAGCACATGCTGCTCGGTGTAGCCCTTAATGCCCTTCGTCCAGTTAAGGAAGGCCATTTTCAGACCGGTGGCCTGCTCGGTGGGCAGTCGGAACATCTTGGCTACATGATCGACCTTGAGCACTACGGGGCGCTCGTCGACGTTCTTCTCTTCAGTCATTGCAACCTCAGTCATGAATCAGAGCACCTCCGCGAACTTGGAGCTGTACTTACGGAATACGTGAATGCCCAGCCACAGAATGAAAATAGACAATGCATATGGCAGTAGGCAAAGCAGCTTGTTATCAACCATGTTCCATACAGTCGGCACGTATTCCGGAGAAAGCAGATTATGGCGAATATCCATGATCACTTGGGTGGAAGGATTCAACATCAGGATTTTGGCAGCCCAAGAAAATTCCGGGTTATTCGCGACCATGGTAATCGGGTAGATGATAGGCGTCGCGTAGAACATGGCTTGCAATATGACTTCCCAAATATGGGCCACATCACGGAAGTACACGAACAGTGATGCGAGCAGCAGAGCCACGCCAAGACCAAGACAGTACAACTGGATGATGCTGAGCGGTACAAGCAATACGCGCCATGTGTAGTGCGCATGGGCGAAGAAGCCGAAGCAAATTACCACTAGCAAGTTGATGCCAAGGGAAATCATGGAACCCATCGTGGTGGAAGCCACAATAATATAATTCGGGAAATGAACCTTACGCAGCAAATCACCGCGGCCAACAATAGACTGCATACCCATGCTGGTGGATTCGGAGAAGAAGCTCCACAAGCAGGTACCACACAGCAATGAAATCGGGAAGGTCGGGGTGCCGTCGGAGAACTTCAAGAACTTCACGAACACCACGTACATCACGGCGAACAGCATAAGTGGCTTCAATACGGACCATACCATACCGAGGAACGATCCTTGGTAACGCAACTGGAAATCGGTTTTCACCAGTTCCTTGAATACCACCATTGCGTAGTGGTACCTCTTTTTGAGGCTGTCAAAAAAGTTCTTCACAAGCGTCCTATCCTACTAGTGCGAAGTATTTGAGCACAAAAACGTGTAGTGTGCCCTCCTTCAGCAGTACTCTCATATATTCTATTGTGGAAAGGACGTTTGTTTCAGTAAGGCGGAATATCTCACATGGCTCTCACAGGAGAACATCAGCATCCGGATATCAAAATCTTCGTGTCGGCGCACAAGCCTGCTGTTTTCCCCGAAGGAAACAGTATCCTCCCCGTACAGGTTGGAGCAGCCAAGGCTGCAAAGCGATTCGACAACACACTACACGATGATGAGGGTGAGAATATTTCCGATAAGAATCCTCGTTATTGCGAACTGACCGCGCAATACTGGGCTTGGAAAAACGAGGATGCCGACTACTACGGCTTCTGCCACTACCGACGCTACTTCGATTTCACCGATACCCCGCATCAGGAAAACGACTACGGCGAAATCATCGATTCCTATATCGACAGTCAAACTATTGAAAAGTATGGCATCAACGATGCCGATATCTCCAAAGCGGTAGATGGATGGGACGTTATTACTACGCCGCTTAACGACACTCGTCGTATCGGCGGGTTTACGAATCTCAAGCAGCATTGGGGTGCGGATAGGCATCTTCGTCTCAAGGATTTGCGTCACATGTATGACATTCTGTGCGCGCGTCATCCTGATTACAAAGCAGATGCCGATACGGTGCTGAATGGGCATACTGCAGCTTTCTGCAACATGTTTATCATGAAGAAGAACATTTTCTTCGAGTACAACGAATGGCTGTTCCCCCTGCTGGATGAGTTCGCCGAGCATACTGATTTCAGCAAGATGGATGTGCAGGCCACGCGTACTGTCGGACATCTTTCCGAACGTTTGCTTAACATTTTCCTTGCGCACAAGCAGCGTACTGGAGCCAATTGGAAAATCAAACGACTGCAGTGCGTACATTTTCTGCATCCGGAACCATTCACAAAACTTGAACCTCTGCAGGAAAACCCCAAACGCATTGTGCCCGTAGTTTTCGCAGCGGATGATAATTACGTTCCAATGCTTACTACCACGATATATTCGATGCTGAAGAACGTTTCCACAGATCGTTTTTACGATGTGATCGTATTGGAACGAAATATCTCTGATGAGAACAAGCGGATTATCGCGAAATTTCTTGCGCAATTCTCGAATGCCACCGTGCGTTTCTATGATGTGAGTCGCTATCTTGCGGGGTTCAATCTCACTACCAGCAATGCGCATATCAGTGTGGAAACGTATTACCGTTTCATCATTCAGGAAGCGTTGCCTTTCTACTCAAAGCTGCTGTATCTGGATTGCGATCTTGTAGTGAATGGTGATGTTGCCGAACTGTTTGATACAGAAATGGGCGATAACGCCATCGCCGCAGTACCAGACATCGACTTCATCGGCAATCTCAATATGAAGGATGGTATTCGCGCCGAATATGTGCACAAGCAACTGCATATGCGTGATGCCTACGGATATTTCCAAGCTGGCGTGCTGGTTATGAATTTGGATTGCATGCGTAAAATTCATACGGTCCATGAATGGCTGCAGATTGCCGCAAAACCGGGATACATCTACAACGATCAGGACATTCTCAACACTGAGTGCGAGGGACTTGTTACGTACCTCGACTATTCGTGGAACGTGATGCATAACTGTGCCGGACGTGTGGCGGGAGTGTTTGATTTCGCACCTGCAGACGTGTATAAGGCATATATGGAATCGCGTAAGGTACCAAAAGTCGTGCATTATGCCGGTTTCGACAAGCCTTGGAAGAATCCTTGGTGCGATTTTGCTCCCCTGTATTGGCAGTACGCGCAGGAAACCCCGTTTGTTGCGCAAATGTACGCCGCCATGTCTGGAGTGCAGAAGCCGGAACCTCCGGAGCATCATGATCGAGCCATTGCTGAAGACAGTCCAATCCGTAAATACGTGGACGTTTTGGCACCAACCGGTTCCAAGCAGCGCGAGCTCATGAAGATCGTGGCACGCAAAGTGCAAGGCAAGAAGTAAGCAAGTGTGAAGTTGATATGTGAACCGCGCTCCGATTGATGGACTGAAGAAATTCCGATTCGATGATTGGAAGTGCAGTTCATTTGTGAGGAGGCAGAGACTTTTATTAATCTCGTTTGAATAAATTGCGGGTGAAAACCTTGTCCGATACCTTGTTAAGGTCATCATTCTAACGATTGGCAACGATGACGGTAGACCGTTTTGTGAATGAGTCAAAATCGTGCGTCATTTCGTGGCCAAAGAAGTCGGTAGAGTCTAGTGTCGGCTCATAAATCAACACGGGGATGCCGTTTGCCTTGAACTGCTCATGACACCCTGAATCACGGACTGGCGGAAGTTGTCGGAACCGGATTTCATGGTCAAATGGTAAATACCGGCAACAGGCTCGTCAACGTCCTTGACCCTGTCAAGAATCTCGTCGGCGATAAAGTCTTTGCGGGTACGGTTGGCGTCCACAATCGCCTCGATTAAATTCTGCGGAGCCTGATTGTCATTGGCGAGCAGTTGCTTGGTGTCCTTCGGCAGGCAGTAGCGCCATATACGAAGCTTGGATTGTTGTAACCGTCACCGATGCGTGGATCCAAGCAAACGCCGTCAAAGATTTCGCGGGTGTTCAGCCCACGGCTTTCGGCATAAGTGTCGAGCTCGTTGAAATAGGCCACGCGCAGAGCAAGATACGTGTTAGCAAACAATTTGATGGCCTCGGCCTCGGTAGTGCCCACTACCAGTTCCGGAATGCCCGTGCTGCCATCATGATTGATGCGAGAACGTTCCTCAGAAGCCGCTCCCTGAGTCGGAAGATCCACAAAAGTACGTGCGGCCTTTACGGAACGTGCATCATCCTGCGGAGCTCCGACAACAATACGGCTGGGATGCAAGTTGTCAAACAGAGCATGACCTTCACGAAGGCATTCCGGAGAAAACAGAATATGATCATCGCGTAATCGATCGCGCAACTGCTGAGTGTATCCAACGGGAATAGTTGACTTGATAACGATTCACGCTTCCGGAGCATACTTTCGCACTGCGGGAATCGCAGCCTCGACGCTGGAAGTGTCGAAATTCTTCTTCTCGTCATAGTTCGTAGGCGTTGCGATTACTGCGAAATCAGCGTCGGGATAGGCTTCTTTCAGATCAATGGTTGCATGGAAGTCGAGAGGGTGCTTGCCGTAAGTATTTTTCTCCAGAAAATCAGTGATCACAGCGTCCACAATCGGGCTCTTGCCGTTGTTTAGAAGCTCAACCTTCTCCGGAACAATGTCCAAGGCATGAACCTCATTATGCTGGGCAAGCAGCAAAGCGACAGAAAGACCTATATATTCAGTTCCAGCAACTGCAATCTTCATAGTTACCGGCTTTCGCTATTCCTGTCAAACTAGCACTATTGTAGAAGCTGGCGGTGATGTGGAACGCGAATCTACTGAAGCTCTACGAAATCAGTATCCTTGAGGTAGTTCTTGCCAGCGCTCATATCGTATTGAATAAGTTTGTAGTCATGAAGTAGTGTTTTAGTTTCCTCGGAAAGATCCTTCTCATTTATGCGTGCGCCAGTGGCATCGAGATATACTGGTTTGTCGGAACTACCTCCGAACGCTGAAGGAACCGACATGGCAGGTATGGCCTGATGCATCTCAGTGAGGAAAGCCAGATAAGGACTCACCTTAGCGTTGAGATGTGAGGCGAGTTGAGCGGAGAAATAATTAGATGAAGTATATGCAGAGGAAGCATCATCAAGTTTTGTCCCGGCAGCAGAGGAAACATTGTTGGACCAAATAAAGTAATCTGTTTCATGAAGACCAAGAATATTGTCTGAATCGGAGTATGCGGTGCTATAGATGCCAGGCAAGTGATCTCCATAGAAAATGACGGTAATGGGACGATCGATATTGTTTAAAGCATTTAGGAAATTTTGTGTTGCTTGATCTGTGTAATTAAGACCTTTAGTGTACGTCTCAATGTTGAGTCGTTCATTTTCCTGAAGATTTTCGGAAGTGTCAAGTTCTTTGAACTGATTATCCGTGTAGATATCCTCATAGGGCATGTGATTCTGCATGGTTACGACTTGATAAAACTTGTTGCCATCAGAGGACTGCACTTTCTTGAGCACTTGGCTGTAGAATGATTCATCGGAAGCATACCAAGCCGAATCTATAAGACGAAGGTCTGTGAGTTCAGGTGTTCCATCTGTGGCATAGAACTTAGAGAACTCAAACTTCTTATAGTTGATATCACGGAAATACATGCCGCGGTTGTATGCATGGAAGGCCACGGAAGAATCTTCGCCGTTCTTTTCATTCCACAGCTGATTGAGGGACTGATCCCACTTTTGCCCAGGAACCAATTGCTGGTAAGCGATAGATAGGGTGTCGCTGTAGTTAGCCATGGAAAGACCCGTAAGAGCTTGGTATTCGATGTTGGCGGTGCCGCCACCGTAACCGGGGGAAAGCATGAGTCCAGAAGTTGTTTCGTTCTTAATTTGACGAATATTTGGAATCGGATCTTCGGCGAAACTTACGCCCGGGACTCGTGTGGGGTCCGAGAAGGTTTCCGAAAGTATCATGATTACAGTGTTATCAGTCAGATTAGTTGTTCTAGACTGGTTGATGGAGTCAGCTTCCTTAGAATATTTCTTCGCGATCTTGGTCATGGCTTCTTCGGAATAATCTTCGGGTTTATCCATGATCTTGGTGTGTGCGAGTTGGAGGAAGTTGATGGCGGGTCCGTTATTGGTTGCATCTGCTAGAGGATTCCATGGTTGTGGATTGTCCGAAAGGTTGTGAGCAAATTCCGTAGCCCATGAATTCGCTGTTCCCAGTTCCCAGATGAAAGACACGACGAGCGTAGCGCTTAAAGCCGCGGCAAGGACACGGGTCAGCGTACCTGCAAAATTCTTAACACTGGACAATGGATGTAACCAGTGACAAGGGATGATTGCATTCCTGCCATCAAGGAACTGCATAATGATGCAGATGGTCACAAAGTAAATAACGCCAGTTACCGCACCATCAACTAGAGCCTGACTGGATTTTGGAATAAAAGAAGTGAGTTCTCCCGCATTGCCACCAGTTATGAAGTTTAAATCGGCAGGGATTACAGGTTCGTTGCGAGACTCAATCTTAATGTGATTGGCAACGGCAAACACCGTCATAACAGTGCCGAAGATGGCTGAAGCGACCCAGAAACGATTGAGAATCAGCGCCAAGGTGAGATAAATGACACCTAAAACTATGAAATTCAATAATGCTTGATATTGATGGTCAATCCATATCTGACTTACAAACTTAGTTGTGCGTCCAATAACGCTTTGCAAGACCCTGGTCGTATCATCAATTTCCGAGCCTTCAGGATATTCCGGCTCGCTGTACATTCCCCACTGAAGAAAAACGACCTCAAAAGCGGTAACTAATACCAGAACAATGGCGTAGAACGCATAGGAGAACTTCATACGTTTCTTCCACAGGTCGTGCGCCTTCTTGAAGAATTTGATGATGAGTTGAATGGCTTTGAAGTTGGTGAAAGTTTGCCATGCGGTCTTTACCGCTGTAGCGGCGGTATGGATGGCGCGACCGGTGGTTTTGGCAGCTTTTGCAATTGCATGCTCTGCGGTGGAGAGTGCTTTTGCCGTAGTGTGTACGGATTGTTTGCAGACCTCGACAGCCCGCATCAGAGGATGCTCGTTAGCTTGCGCGAGTTGAATTTCAGCAGATGGGGGGGCTGGATAGGTATTGTCGTTCGCAGCTTCGTTAATGGCTTCGTCAATGGACTCGTCGTCAGCTGTTTTTGGCAGATGGGGCGCATCGCCTTTGGGAATGAAAACGCTTGTGTTATCGGAGATGGCGTGAATTGCTGATTTCTGCGTATACAGTTTTGAACCGTGGTGGCCTGAAAGGGCGGATGGGGCGCAAGCGTTGCTGTCTTCGTCATTCGCAAGAGGGCGATATGTTCCACCCGCAATCGGCTGCTTAGTAAGTTTTACGTATGAAGGTGCACAAGCATGACGGTCAGGCGAAAAAATAGGCATCGTCGCATCCTTCAACAAGATAGCCCCTTATAATTAGGGGCTCTGTACAATTAAACCGGATACATTCTAGTGTTCAGCTGTGGACGAACGGGTATCTCGTAGATGTCTGAAAGGTAGCTGGAAGGTTAACTGGGTGACGGGCAGCAAACAGATGTGTTCAAGGTGGACAACATATGCGCTCGCAAGTGTTGGGCGTCATTCGCTGGTAGTGCACTAAAAAGCGCTGTCTGCGTGAAGCCTTCTATAGCAGTCCTGCCATGTAGATCGGCAGCTTGACCACATCATTTTCCACGACCAGCGGTTTCGGATGCAGCACGTATCTGGTGCCGACCTTCTTGTCGAATTTCGTCTTGAACTTGTCCAGCGAGACCGTGCGGTAGCGTTTCGACGACTTGACTTCAATGGGACTGACCCTGTACTTCATCGCCGCGTTTTCGTACGGTTCAACGATGAGGAAGTCGATCTCCATGCGGTTCGACGGGTCGTCGCGGTCGCTGCGCGAGTAGAAGAACAGCCGGTGCCCGTTGGCCCGGAGAAGCTGTGCGACGACGTTCTCCGCGAGCATGCCCTCGTTGATTTCGATGCGTTCCAGGAGGATGTCCCGGTATAGGTTGCTTCCGGTCTGTTCCGAGTCGGCCAGGGCGAGAGTGGTGAGAAGTCCGGTGTCGGCGGCGTAGCATTTGACCGTCGAATGGTCCTCGCTAATGCTTAGCCCCACGCTCGGATCAGTGGAATTGAAACAGTCGTTGGTGATGAACGCGTCGGAAAGCCAGAAGAAGGCGTCCTCGTAATCGCGGGTCTTCGCTTCCTTTCCCAGCGATGTGATGTTGAACTTCTTCTCTTTCTTGGAAAGCTGGCCCACCAGGTTGTCGAAGATGCGCGTGATGCGTATCCGGTCGCTGCCGCCATGTTTGGAGATGTCTTGCCTGTACAGTCGGAGGATGTTCCGTTTGACGTTGTCGACTTTGCTGAAATCATGGGTCTCGACGTACTTCGACACAGCCTGGGGCATGCCTCCGACCAGCATGTATTCACGGAATAGCCGCATGGCCTTCCTGTGCAGCGAATCGGGGAGCGGCCTGCGCTTCTTGAACGAGTCCGCGATGAGCGTGGACAGTGGCTTTTCTCCCAAAGCCCAGAGGAATTCATCGAAATCCATGGGATTCAGGCGGATCGACTCCTCCTCTGATGGAATGAGGATGTCCTTGACGTTCTCGCGGATGGAGACGAGCGAGCCTGTCTCGATGTAGTCGTAACGCCCGTCAGCCACCAGCTGCTTGATGGCCTCGCGGGCCTTCGGATACAGTTGCACCTCGTCGAAAATGATGAGGCTATCCCTCCTGTGCAGTTCCACTCCGTAGAAGGATGACAGGTACATGAAGAACGCGTCGAGGTCGTTGCGCAGGTCGACGAAGTAGTCCAGCACGTCATCAGGGGCTTTCGAGAAGTCGACGAGCATATACGACGCATAGTTCCGTCGTCCGAATTCCTCCGCGATGGTGCTTTTCCCGACGCGCCGTGCGCCCTCGATGAGCAGGGCTGTGCTTCCTTGGGAAGAATCCTTCCAGGAAGCCAGTTCTTCGTACGCTTTTCGTTCGAAAGTTTCCATGTCTCACCGCCGTAGATACACCAAATCAAGGGTAATAACATGCTTAATTATACACCAAATCAAGGCTAGGCGAAGTGCTATTTATACACCAAATCAAGGATAACTAAGGTGTTGTAGATACACCAAATCAAGGGTAATGTAATGGTGGTTTGCTGATCGGCTTGAATTAGATTTCTGACAGGTGGTCTTATATATGGCAGATTCTGGCGTTCGTCCGGACGTATTTCGCTTATATGTGGCAGCTCGTTTTTGTGACAGACCGGTTAGGGGGTAATTGTGTACCCTCTAACTGCGGTCTTTCTGGAATGAACTGCCATACATAGGCGAGATGCCTCCGGTCAGCCTTCCGAATCTGCCATCTATAAGCCAGTTTGTGGAATCGCTTTATGGCTATGCACCCCTGCGATGCGATTGAATATCCGCGGCAAGGCAGGACGAAGAAGACCGGTAAGACGCCGAGTTCAAGTTCAACATCTCGAAGTAAGTGTTTCTCTGGCTCCCCTCTTTGAGGGGAGCTGTCGCTACAAG
>ERZ772885.414-NODE-414-length-31683-cov-4.381877_pt1 | contig 31683 bp, 23 predicted proteins | sample MGYA00580580_ERZ772885 | MGnify/ENA primary metagenome ERZ772885 (study PRJEB29015, sample SAMEA2737673) | human gut metagenome | biome: human gut; feature: human-associated habitat; material: faeces | place: China | collected 2012 ...
AAGCCGGAGGCGCACCGTATATGGACGCCGTAAGCGTGCATCCGTATCCCGATCTTTCAAAGGTTGCGGTGGACGAGCATCCTTACAGCTTTAAGCAGGTTATGGACTGCGTTGTTGACGCGATGTGCGGCGCAAGCCTTCCGATATGGATAACGGAAACGGGATATGCAAACTTTACAAATGAGAACGGTACAATCGATGAATATCAGCAGGCGGCATACGAAACAAGGCTTATGGTTATGTTTGACGAGGACGGTAGGGCTGATATGATAATGAAGTATCAGTTAAAAGATTTGGTGCCGGATCCCGATATGACCTATGACCAGGCACATTTCGGACTGACTTATAATGACAGCACAATAAAACCGAATTACCGTACAACAACGGCAAAGAATAAGCTTACCGCAGGCATGACATTTGACGGAAAAGACGTACATATGGACAGTTCAAAAAAGGGATACAGTGTTTACAGCTATGCAAAGGACAGCCAAAAAGTGTATATCCTTTGGTCGAACGGAGAAAACGAGTATTCGCTCAATATTGCCTCCGGTGCGGCGCAGTATTCCTCGGAAGCTGTCGGCGATACGCTTAATATAAGCGTACCCAAAATTGCGGACGGAGAAAGCGTCACCGTGCGCGACGCCTACGGCAATATAATCAGAGATTTGAACGGCTTAAAACTCGATTTTATGCCTAAATATATAATTTGCGGTACAACAGAGGATAAGGCAGGACAAATTCATGTGGATGTCAATCTCAACACCGTGACGGTCAGCGGCAAGAGTCTGCAACCCAATCAGCGGGTGACGATTAAAATCGCCGCGCCCGATGAGATTGATTTGCCGAGCGGATATGCAAATCAATGCACCTCCGACAGTCAGGGAAATTTCAGTTTCATGACAGTGCTTAAAAGCGGCACATATCGTGTGCGTGTGAACAACGGCAATTTAAAACAGTTTGATTTTGATATAAATACCGGCATTTGGCTGAAGAAGGACGGCGTTTCGATTGACAGCCTTAACGGAGTAAACAATACCGATACGTTAGAGGCGGATTTTTATCTTGAGAACGTAGGTGAACCGCTCCGTGCATTTGTGGCTTTTTATAAAGAAGGCAGACTTGTGGGGCTTAAGGCAGAGGATGTAACTCCCAACAGCGGCAAAACAGTCGTGAAAAAGCTTGCGATTACTTCGGATGAACGAAAAGATGCGGATGAGTTGGCTTGCTTTATATGGAACAGCAATTTAAAGCCGTATAATGATGTAAGACGGTTTAAATAAAAACTTAAAGAAAGGCAAAACGTATATGAGAAAGAAGATATGTATTGGCGGCGGAGTATTCATGAGTATTTTAATGTTTATGACCGCTGCGTTTGCGGCAACTGTTTCGCAGGATTACAGCAGCAATACGGTTACCGTATCGGGTGAAGTGGAGGCAAACAGGCTTGTATCTATACAGGTTTTAAAGGAAGGTATGTCGGTTGATGACCTTGTGAATGCCGACGATCCGGCTCAGTTGGTTATTTATGCGGATCAGACAAGTGCCGATGAAAACGGAAAGTTTTCGTTTGAGTTCGATTATGACGGAAAGAGCGGTATATATAACGCATATATTGCGTCAAAATTATGGAATGAACCGCAGAAGGCGGAAATTTACTTCGTAAACAGAGAGGATTACGTTGAAACTATCGACAAGCTGAACGCGGCGGCGGATAAAAATGTATTTTACAATATAATTAAGGATAATTTGACGCTTTTCAGAGATGAGGTTACTGTTGAAAATATAAATCTTGAGTCGGCAATGGGCAGAATGTATGATTATACAAGAAAAGAACCGCTCGATGTAAACGATTCGGTCAGGACTCAAAAGATTTATAATACGTTTACAGTCATAGAGGGAATAAATGAAAAGAAGGTTTCAAATGCGGTACAGTATATGGATTATGTTTTAGTACCGCAGGACATAGAAGAATGGCTTAAAAAGGTACAGAATGACTCAAGGCAGGAAGGAAGTTTTAACACGCGTATGATGTCAAAGCAGTTAAGCACGGTTGAGGAGTTCCAAAAAGCGATAAAGGAATCCGTAATACTGGCTGTTGTCGAATACCCCGGCGGTACGGCGACGGCAAAGAAGATTATGCAGGATTATGCCGCATTTATCGGCTTAAATACGGGAAAGCCAGATGAAACATATGCCAATGTTGCGGGCAATCACTACGGAACCCTTTCTGATTTGGCAGACGCATTTAACAACAGCGGAAACGGCGGATCAGGTTCTTCGGGCGGAAACGGGAGCTCAGGTTCAACAGGTGGAAGAGGTGGATCGGGAACGAGCGGCGCTTTGGTTGGTCCGAGTTATAATGTAAATACAGGCAAGTCGGAGAAGGTTACCAAAATTTTTACAGATATTGATTCTGTGGCATGGGCAAACGAGGCTATTTGCGCACTTGCGGATAAAGGTATCATAAATGGCAAGACGGAAAGCGAATTTTGTCCGGATGATTTCGTAACGCGTGAAGAATTTGTAAAAATGATAATCGGTGCGATGGGTATTCCTGTAGACGGAAAAGAAAACGTATTCAGTGATGTGGACGATAATATGTGGTATGCGCCTTATGTAAAAACCGCATATGAGAAAAAGATTATTCAAGGTATCGGCGACGGAAGGTTCGGTATAGGAAGCAATATAACCCGTCAGGATATGGCGGTTATAGCGTCAAACGTTTCCGGTCTTAACGGAAAGCCCAAAAAGAGATTTATCGACGAAGCTGAAATATCGGCGTATGCGCTTGACTCGGTTAATGCCCTTTTGGCGGCAGGAATAATTAACGGCGATGAAAACTTTGCGTTTAATCCCAAGAATAATTCCACCCGCGCAGAGGCGGCAAAGATAGTATATGAATTATATAAGTATATGAATTAACGGAGGAAAGACGATGAAAAAAATTATATCTATTCTTTTGGCAGCTTTTATTGCGGTAACAACACAGGTTCTGATATATGCCGAAGAACAAAATGTATCCGATTTAAAATATTATGAAAACGTAGTCGAGGCACTTGACATAATGCACGCTCTCGGACTTTATGACGAGTATAGCGAAACAAATTTGAACGCTGAAAAAGAAATCAAAAGAGGTGAGTTTGCAAGCTTTGTAGGCAGACTGATTAAGGTTTCGGAAAACAACGACGAAAACAATGTGTATTATTATGATGTGCCAAAGAGTAACCATGCTTTCGGGGCAGTCAACGCGCTTACGGATTTGGGCGTTTTGAACGGGGCGGGAGACAAGCTTTTCCGACCGGATGATACAATAACCCAAGACGAAGCGGTTGTTGTGCTGATAAGGGCTTTAGGCTACGGAGGCTATGCCGAGATGACCGGCGGATTCCTCAACGGTTACACAAACACCGCAGGCAGATTGAAGCTGTTTGCGGATATAAATTCGAACCAAAATCTTAATATGGGAAATATGCTGATTATGTTTAAAAATATGCTTGAGATTGACTTGCCCAATACTGACTTCAAAAGCATAGAATATCCGTTTACAAGAGGCGGCAAAAACGGCAAACCAACATTCCTAAAGACGTATTATGACTGTTATTTTGATGAAGGTATGATTACGGCAGCAGATAAGACCTATATTTACGGAGAGTTGAGTATTGACGATGACGCGGTTCTTATCGGCAATGATTTTTATTTGTCACCGAATATAGATGCGGCTGAGTTTCTGGGCGAAGAAGTTAAATATCTTTATAGTGACGATGAAGACGAAAAGACCTTGCTTTGGATAAAACAAAAAAACAAAGATAATGTACTTTATTTGACGGAACCGGAAAATGGACTCAGCTTTGACAACAGTACTTTTTCAGTAGAATATTTCGAACAGAGCGGCGCAAGAACCAAACGCGCGGCGCTGGCGCAGAATGTCAGCGTTGTATATAACGGGGAGGCATATACGGGCACGGTTTCGGAATTATTTAATAATTTCGTATACAGTGCCAAACTTATAAAATCAAAAGGTGCAACCAAGTATGATGTTATTATCGTTACCGGTTTTTATGATGTTTGTGTCGGAACGGTCAACGAAACAGAACGGTATATTATCAGTAAGAACGGAGAAAAGATAAGTCTTGACGAGGGTGATTATGATTACCTGAAAATATGCAAGGCATCAGGCGAGAAAGCGGATTTTTCGGATATAAAGAAAGATGTTACCCTGAGCATTTCGGAGTATGGCAGCCGTTGTACTGTGTATATAAGCAGTGAAACCGTAAGCGGAAAAATATCGTCTTCCGGTACGGACCAGGGTTTAACAAGAATAACGATAGAAGATACCGACTATCGTGTTCTTGATAAGAGCCTGGATAATAAAATCAAATCCGGAAATTCGGTTGTTGCACATATAGACAGCTTCGGATACATTTCATATATTGAGGTGAACAGAGCAGACGGTTTTATTGCATATCTTATTAATATTTGGATGTCAGACGATAAATCGAATTGTCAGATTAAAGTATTCACCGAGTACGGCGAAGTGCAGATTTATGATCTGACAAAAAATGTTAAACTTGACGGGAAAAAGTGTAATGAAGCTGATGTTTTTACAAGGCTTTATAATGGCGGAGCAATCCAGAATCAGATTATGCTGTGCAAACTTAATACAAATAATGAAATTATTTATATTGATACTCCTGTGAAAGAATCGGGTGAGAATGATGCAACGCTTCAGGTGGACTCTCAAATGGCTCTCATGAAATATTACAAAGGCTCAAAAAAAATGGGTAAAAAAATTCTGATGGACAATAATACTATCATATTGTCCATTCCCGAAAATGTGAAAAATGCAGATGATACGGATTATATGTGTCCGTCACTCTCTGATTTGAGAGATGATAATTCTGCAAATGAGTATAATGCAGCGAGCTATAAGTTTAATGACGAATTCGGTCCCGCACAGGTTGTGCTTATTCAAGGATATGAATGGAATAAGCCGATATTCTGGGATACAAATATTGTTGTTGACAGCATCATCGAGGGCGTCAATAATGATGATGAAGTAGTTGAGATTTTACGCGGATATAAGGCGCATGTTCCGGTAGAGGTTTACTGTCGGGAGGACTATAAGGTAAGCTCTTATGTGTCACCGGGAGATATTGTGAAGCTTTACAGGGATAACGACGGTTATTTGAAAAACATCGATTCTGTATTTAAAGCGGAAAGTGGTGAAGTAGTAACCAATGATGATGTTGGGGCAGACAACAGATTTGTGACGGGGTATGTGACTGAGATAAACGGAAATCTTGTAAAATTCAGCGGAGAGAAGGGTGGATATTCCGAGATATTTGATTTAACGGATAAGCCTATACTGGTATTTGATGATAGTTCAAGAGAAAACAAGATTAATGTAGGCTCGATAGCCGACATAGATACCTACAATACATTCGGAGACAATTGCTCTTTGATCGCTATACAGTCAGCGGGCGGCGGTATTCAGGTTGTTGTAGTGTATAAATAAAAAGATTTATATATGATAAGCCGGAGGATAATACAGTGAACTTTAAAATAGACAACAGTAATAAAAACAGCGTGTTTAATTTGTCGTTATCAAAGGAATCAAAAGAAAGAGATGATATTCTGATTTATGATGTATCATATAAATCGGAGGAGGTCAGCACACCGTCAAAAATAACGGTCGAGTTTAATATGCCGTATATAAATGCGTTTTCGCTGTGGAATTCGCAGTGCGGACTGACGAGAAACGTGCTTCCCGACTGGCGACCGCAGCATCAGGTTTCAAGATCGCGGCTTGCCTCCGGCATACCGATTCAATCGGTCATTTCGCAGAACGGTGACAATGCGTTTACAATATCCGTAAATGACGCAAAAACACCGATTGAAATAAGCAGCGGAACAGAGGAATTTAACGGAAACTGTTTATGCAGAGTATCGTTTTTTACTATTCCGATAGGGAAAATTAACGAATACAAAAGTCAGATTATAATTGATACACGAAAAATACCGTTTTATAAAGCTATATCGGATGCGTCAGAGCATATGCGCGGTTCGGAACAATTTGTTCCGAATAACGCGCGTATGCCGATGTATTCGACATGGTATAACTATCATCAGAACATAAACGATGATGAATTGATTAAGGAATGTAAAGCCGCATATGAACTGGGAATGAGAACAATAATTGTCGATGACGGCTGGCAGACCGAAAATAACGGAGGAGGCTATGCATATTGCGGCGACTGGCGCGTATGCAAAAGCAAAATCAAGGATATGGCATCATTTGTCAGTGCGGTTCATGATATAGGTATGCAGGTTATGCTGTGGTATTCCGTACCGTTTATCGGTAAAAATTCGGATATTTGGGAAGAGTTTAAGGGTAAATATCTTGACAGTGGGGAAAATGAATGGAATTGTCTTGATCCGAGATTTCCGGAGGTTCGCGAATACCTTGCGGGATTGTATGAAAAAGCGGCTCTTGAATGGAAGCTTGACGGCTTTAAGCTTGATTTTATCGATTCGTTTGAATTAACGGAATATTCGGATAAAACAGGTATAGGCAGGGATTTTGAATCGCTTGAGGATGCGATAGACTGTCTGCTGTGCGATGTTGTGTTACGGCTCAAAAAGATAAATCCCGATGTCTTGATTGAATTCAGACAGAATTATATAGGTCCGGTAGTTACCGAATATGGCAATATAATACGAGTGGGTGACTGTGCATTGGACGCATTCATAAACCGTGTCGGCGTACTTGACCTGCGCATGACCTCCGGCAAAGCGGCGGTACATTCGGACATGATAACATGGAATAACAATGACACGAATGAAAGCGTTGCAAAACAGCTTATAGCCGTATTGTTCGGAGTGCCGCAGATTTCGGTTCGGCTTGATGAAATAACGGCAGAGCATTATGAGGTTCTTAAATTCTGGCTGAATTTTTGGATGGAAAATAAAGAAATTCTGCTTGACGGGAAACAGAAAATATATAATCCCGAAGCCAATTATTCCATGGCGGAAGCAGAACTTAATAATAGAAAAATATGCGTATGCTACGGCAGAAATATTGTTGAGTGTTCTGGCGATGATTTCATTGTTGTAAACGGAACGGGAGAAGACTTTATTGTTGTAAGAGCAAACGGAGATTTTAAATATACAATTCTTGACTGTAAGGGAACGTGCATTGAAAGCGGACAACGACATATTGATGACATTGCACAGTTTGATGTGTCGCAGTCGGGAGTTTTGCGCCTTGAAGCGTAAGGAAATAAAGATTAAAGCAGGAGTTAATTATGGGATTTATAGATAACAGAAAAGAATATGAAATAGAGAATATGTACCCGAAAAGACCATGGATGAACTATCTGTGGAATGAGGAATACATAATGTATATCAACCAATTCGGCATCGGCAAGACAATTATGAAGGCTGAAAAAGGGATGCAGCGTGAAATTGTAAGAGATACCCAGGACAGACTGATATATATAAAAGAAAATGGAAAAACATACTGTATAAACCGCAATTATACAAATCTGCCGTTTGATACATACAAGACTATCGTGGGAATGGGATATTCCAAAATAATATCGGAATACAACGGTATCCGCGCGGAGCTCTTGATATTTGTTCCGTCAAAGGGCAAGCGTGAGTGCTGGCGGCTTGATTTAACAAATACTTCCGATAATGAGAGAAACCTCGATTTATACGGCTTTATAGATGTGGATTCAAGAATATCATGGCATTATCCCTGCAACAAGGATACGTTTGAAGAGAGTGTAAACGGAGTATGCTTTCAGCACGTTTCATATAATTCTCCTACAGCGTATCACTGCGTGCATTTTGCTACCGACTGTGATATTTACGGCTATGATGTTACGGGAAAGAGATTTATCGGAGTATACGGCAATTATTTTGAACCGGACGGCACAAAGGCTGAAAGGCTTGCGAGCAAAAACAATGTTTTTGATGATTTTACGGCCGGATCATTGCAGATAAAGATAAATTTAGAACCCGGCGAAACAAAACGCATAAAATTTACTGTAGGTGTTGAAACAAGTGTTGAAGCTGCGGCAGCGGCAACAGCGGAAATTTTTGCGGACGGAGCGTTTGAAAGAGAGCTTGATATAATATCCGCAAAGACAAGTATGTATGACAATAAGATATATATAAATACTCCCGATGCGGAAGTGAACCGAATGGCTAATATCTGGCTCAAGCGTCAGATGGATTTGGGCAAAACCTGGGGACGTGTATACAATATGGGTTTCAGAGATATTATGCAGGATATTATGGGCTTTATTCAGCTTGATGCGGAAATGTCGAGAGAAAAGATTGTTGAATATCTGCAGTATCAAAAGGCGGACGGAAACACGTTAAGGTCATGGGTGCCGCTCGATCTCGATCCGTACCGTGACGGCGCAACATGGATGCTGTCAACCGTTATGACATATGTCAAGGAAACGGATGATATAAGTGTACTGGATGAGCCTGTGGGATATTGGGAAAGCGATATAACAGAAAGCGTGTTTGAGCATTGCGTACGCGGAGCAGATTTCCTGCACAGAGAAGTGGGAGAATGCGGACTTTGCCTGTGGGGCGGAGGTGACTGGAACGATTCCTATGACGGTGCGGGACTCAATATGATAGGCGAGAGTGTATGGCTTTCAATTGCAGCGGTCAAGGCTACAAAGGATTTTATAGAGCTGCTTAATCATATAGGCAAAACCGAGCTTGCAAAAAGCTACGAAAAGAAAAACGAAAAGATGATTGGCAACATCTATAAGTACGGCTGGGATAAAGACCATTTCATATACGGCATAAACGACTGGCGCGAAAAGGTCGGCTCATATGACACGGAGGACGCGCAGATTTGCCTTAATCCGCAGACATGGGCGGTTATAGCCGGAATAGCGGAGGATGAACAAAACCTGCTTGACCTTGTGGAGGACAAATTAAAATGCGATTTCGGTTATGTGCAGTGTACACCGAGTTATTCAAAGCCGAACGCACATATAGGAAGAATAGCATATTTCGGAAAGGGATTGTTTGAAAACGGCTCCGTATATAATCATGGCTGTGCGTTTAAGATGGTTGCGGACTGCATTGCGGGACGTGCCGATAACGCATACGAAACGCTTAAATTAATGTCGCCGAACAATCCGAAAAATCCGTATCAGCATTCGGGAGTAGAGCCGTATGCAACTACAAATATGTATCTCGGACCGGAGTGTGAGTTAAGAGCCGGCGAGGTTACGAGTAGCTGGACAACGGGAACAACAAGCTGGGTATTCAGATATATCATTGAATATATGCTTGGCATAAGAGCCGAGTTTAACGGTTTGCTCATAGATCCGAAAATCCCGTCAGAATGGGACAGAGCCGAAATAACACGAACATTCAGAGGAGCGGTTTACGATATAGAGATTGTACGCACCGGAAACAAGTCTATATATCTTGACGGCGAAAAGACAGATACAAACATACTTCCGCCGCTTGAAAAGGGCAGCAGACATAAGGTTGTTGTAAATATATAGTAATATCTCAATTGGAAAGGAAGAACTTCAATGATATATAAAAACGCACAGCTGTATAACGTTTCGGACATAGATATAGACAGTAAAGACGGAGGAGCAACGTGGTATCGTATGCCGAAGAAACTGACGGATAAATTTGAAGCACCGAACGGAAGGTATATGAATGTTTCTTCAACAGGTGTAGAGATTAGGTTTGTTATCAACAGCGGGACAGCTGTGGTGCGTATGCAGTCTACGGCTGATAAAAGCATGAATTCCTGTTTCCACGTTTACAGAGGAGGTATTCAGGGCGGTTATCCGGATCATGAAAACAATACATATGTGCCGAATGTACCAACTGATTTTGTGTTTGAAAAACAGAAAAATATCGACACTTTGCGTGAGATGGCAAAAGCTGCGGGGGATTCGTTTGATCCTGATGTAGTAAGAATTATATTCGACAGAGGAGCATATAAAATTCTTGACATTTCCGGCGATATTGCACCGCCCGCAAAGGAGCAGACGCCGGAAAAAACACTGCTCTGTTACGGTTCGTCTATCACCCACGGCTCAAATTCAATAGATACATCGCATACATGGGTGTCATTGCTTGCCCACAATCTCGATATGGATTTGAGAAATCTCGGTATGGCGGGAAGCTGCTGTATGGAGCCGGAGGTCATTGACTATATTGCGTCCGAGGGCGAATGCGGCGCATGGGACATGGCGGTTATGGAGCTTGGAATTAACGTTTTGTTCTGGGAAGAAAGCAAAATAAGAGAGCGTGTGGAAAATGCCGTTTCTGAGGTTGCCGGAAGAAATAGGGATAAAAAGGTATATGTAATATCGCCTTTTTACTGCGGAGATGAGTATCACGGCAAAAAGGAGCCGGACACATGGAGACGAATCATAAAAGAAACTGTTGACAGGCTTGCATTCAGTAATGTAACCCTTATAAACGGATTGGAGCTTTTGGGTGATATAACATTGCTGTCGGCGGACGAGATACATCCGAGCATTTACGGAGTACAGCAGATTGCCGACAGACTGACCGATATATTAAAACGAGATACGGAATGAATTAAAGTATCGGTAACGCTTATAACAGTAGACGCATTATATTAATAACAACAAAAAATATAAGAATATAATGTATGGTGAAAAATGGTTAAGTCACACAGAAGTGAATGTATGAGATAAATGGGTATAATAAAAACTATTAATATATGATTGGATGTGAAATATAATGGAAAAATGGGCAAGAGCTAAATATCAGCCTTGTATACCGCTTGGAATGAACGGTACAAGAATAACAGGCTGCGATAAGCATATTGAATTATCGCGGAAAGCTGCTCAAGAAGGCATCGTTCTGCTGAAAAATGAAAACAATAATCTGCCTTTGTGCGACGGAGCCAAAATAGCGGTTTTCGGAAAAGCACAGTTTGATTATGTTAGATGCGGCGGCGGTTCCGGTGAAGTGTATTCCGAATATACCCAAAATATATATGACGGATTGAAGCAAAAGGGCAAGAAAGTGAATATTTTTGAAGAACTTTCTCAATTCTATGATGCATATGTAACAGAACAGTATAATTACGGAGGATATCCGGGAGAGATTTCTGAACCCGATCTTCCCGATGAGCTTATAGAAAAAGCGGCGGAGTTTACCGATAATGCCATTATTACAATAAGCCGTTTTTCAAGAGAAGAATTTGACTGCAAAAATGATACGGATGATTCATATTATTATCTTTCCGTACCGGAACAAAAAATGGTTGACGCCGTATGCAAAAACTTTAAGCACATAACTGTTTTATTAAATACAGGCTCAATTGTTGACACGGCGTGGTTTGCGGACAATGCGGGAATTGAGTCGGCAATGTTCATATGGCAGGGCGGCATGGAAGGCGGCTGTGCCGCGGCGGATGTTCTTACCGGAGAAGTCTGCCCGTCGGGTAAGCTGGCAGATACCTGTGTATCATCCTTGGATGACTATATATCCACCGCCGGATTCTATGAATCAGATGACTATGTTCAGTATGTGGATGATGTTTTTGTCGGTTACAGATATTTTGCGACTGTTCCCGGTGCCGATAAAAAGGTTATATATCCGTTTGGACATGGATTGTCATATACGAGATTTGATATATCGGATATTAAAATGTGCGATAACGGCGAGCGTATTTTTGTAAGTGTAAGGGTGAGCAATACCGGAAACTATGCCGGTAAGGAGGTTGTGCAGGTTTATTCAGCTCCCGAAAAAGGCATTATAACAAAGCCAGCACGTGAGTTGAGAGCTTTTGCGAAAACACCGCTCATGAAGCCGGGCGAAAGCTGTGATATCACGATGTCCTTTAAGATTGCCGATATGGCGGTATATGACGATTGGGGTCAGATAAAAAAATCTGCATATATTATTGAAAAAGGAACATACCGTTTCTTTGTGGGAAATTCGTCAAAGAATACTGTTGAGTGTGAATATACATATACTGCAGATGAAGATATAATAACAGCTCAGCTTTCGGAACTTTGTCCGCCGCATACGCTTACAAAACGCCTGACGGCAGACGGAAGCTACAGCGAGGCGGTCAATACAAGTCGTGAGAGAATTATGTTTGACTGCGGGTATACGGCTTTAGACTATCATGAACCGGGCGATAACCCCATAAAGCTTATTGATGTTGCAAACGGCAGTGCGGGTATAGATGAATTTATTTCACAGCTTAAAGATGAAGATTTGGTTGAACTTGTGACAGGTCAGCCAAATCTCGGTGTAGCAAATACCTGCGGTATTGGTATGCCCGATAATTCTAAGAATTTCGAAAATTACGGAATACCGAGAATTATGACGGCAGACGGTCCTGCGGGGTTGCGTATTAACAGAGAATGCGGCATAAATACCACAGCTTTTCCGATAGCGTCTATGCTTGCGGCTACATGGAATACGGAATTGGTTGAGAAAATAGGTGAAGCGGGAGCAGCAGAGGTAAAAGAAAACAATATACATATCTGGCTTACTCCTGCCCTGAATATACACAGAAGTCCTCTGTGCGGCAGAAATTTTGAGTATTATTCAGAGGATCCGCTTATTGCCGGAAAGATGGCTGCGGCTATGGTAAGGGGAATACAGTCCCAAGGAATATGCGCTGTTCCAAAGCATTTTGTATGCAATAACAAGGAAACAGGCAGACGCGAGTCGGATTCCGTTGTATCCGAACGTGCATTAAGAGAAATATATTTAAAGGGATTTAAGATATGTGTGGAAGAAGCTAAACCAAGAGCTGTTATGACCTCGTACAACAAAATGAACGGAATATATCCGTCAGAAAATTCAGAGCTTATCGCAGGAATCCTACGCGGCGAATGGGGATTTGACGGAATGGTTATGTCAGACTGGGGAAACTGTGCCGACCACATATATGAAATACAGGCAGGAAATGATATTAAGATGCCGTGTTCGGATAAGGAAGATGTTTTAAAACGATTTAAGGCAGGGGAAATAACACGCAGTCAGATAGCTGTCTGTGCAAAAAGAGTTTTAAAGCTGATTTTGGATACGGAATGATATATAATTCGAAAAGAATCTATAATAAGGAGTTGAATATAGTGGAAAATTTCAGACCGGTATCGATACCTCTTGTAACGGTAGACCCGTTTTTCAGTATATGGTCATTTAATGATAAGCTGTATGAGGACACAACAAAGTTCTGGACAGGAAAGCGCGCCGCAATGACGGGAATATTGGAGGTTGATAATAAAGCGTACAGATTTATGGGAAAGCTGCGAATAGACGGTTTATATTATTACAAGGAGCTGCCCGTGATAAGGCAGACCTCCATTAGGATATATCCAACAAAGACGGAATATGAATTTGAAAACGATATTTTACATATGACATTATCATTCAGAACACCTCTGCTTATGGATGATTTAATGCTTATGTGCCGTCCGGTGAGCTATATAAGCTATTGTGTTGATTTTAAAGACGGAAAAAAACATGACGCAAGGATATATTTCGATATATGCTCCGAGATTACATCTGAGGTACAGTCGGATAAAATTTCTTTCGGAATAACAAGAAATTCCGTTTATTGTGGAAAAGGAGATACGGATGTTTTAAAGCGCGGCGGCGACGCGACAATGATTGAATGGGGAAATGTGCATTTAGCCATGTCCGACGCAGTCTGCGGAGCGGCAAAGCAGAGTGAACGCTGCGGACATTTTCATTTTAAAACAGAATTGCCCGAAATTACGGAGGATTGTGCCATAAATGAAGATTACCCGTTCCTTTACGGAATACGTGAGTACAGCGGTGCGGACAGAATATCAGGCTTTTTCTGTCTTGCATATGACGATATTTATTCGATTGAATATTTTCATGAGCCGTTAAAACCATATTGGAAACGAAATGGTGACGGTATTGAAGATGCGATAGATAAAGCCATAGCGGAATATGAAGATGTAAATGCAAGATGCGATAAATTTGATGCGGAACTCATTGACGCCGCTCAAAAAATAAGTCCAAAATATGCCGATATAGTAAGTCTTGCATACAGGCAGACGATTGCCGCCCATAAGCTTGTAGAGAAAGACGGCAAGCTGCTGTTTTTCTCAAAGGAATGTTACAGTAACGGATGCATAGGCACCGTGGATGTAACGTATCCGTCAATACCGCTTTTCTTAATATATAATCTTGAGCTTGCCAAAGGAATGTTAAATCCTGTATTTGATTTTGTGGAAGGCGATTACGGCTGGAAGCTGCCGTTTGCCCCGCATGATATGGGGCAGTATCCTATAGCAAACGGTCAGGCATACGGAATAAATGTAGAGGTCAGAGAGGATAACGACGGACATATGCCGGTTGAGGAATGCGGTAATATGCTTCTTTGTACGGCGGCAATATGCAGGAGAAAGAATGATTATACATATGCGGCAAAGCATAAAAGATACCTTAAGCAGTGGGCAGATTATCTTACAGATGCGGGCTATAATCCGGATTATCAGCTTTGCACCGATGATTTTACAGGACATCTTGCGCACAACTGTAATCTTTCCGCTAAAGGCATACTCGGCATTGCCGCATGGGGCGATATTTTAAATCACCTTGGTGAGGACGGCAGTAAATATATTCAGACTGCAAAGGAATATGCGGCTGAGTGGAAGAAAAATGCTTTTTGCGGCGACAGATATGCGCTGTCATTTGACAACAAAGACTCATGGAGCTTAAAGTATAATCTTGTATGGGACAAAATGCTTGATTTGAATATATTCGATAAGGATATAGCCGAAACAGAGGTTTCATACTACAAAACAAAGATGAACCGATACGGAGTTCCTTTGGACAGCCGTGCAGATTTTACCAAGAGTGACTGGCAGATGTGGAGTACCTGCCTGACGGATGATAAGGGATATCAAAATATGGTAATTGATGCAATGTGGGATATGATATGCAAAATGGAATCACGGCTTCCGTTTTCGGACTGGTATTTTACATCAGAGCCTGATATGAAAGGCTTTGCAAACAGAACAGTACAGGGAGGATTGTATCTTCCTATGTTACGTTTTTAGTGTACAGCATATAAAAATAAAAAACTAAAGGAGATTTATTAAAGATGAAAAGAGATGTAAGAATTGCAATAATAGGCTGCGGAGGTATAGCGCATGGAAAGCATATGCCCTCCCTTAAGAAAGTTAAAGAAGCGAAGATGGTAGCTTTTTGCGATATTATAAGAGAACGCGCAGAGGAAGCGGCTGAAAAGTACGGTGTAGAGGGCGCTGGAGTATATACAGACTACAAAGAAATGATAGAAAAGGAGAAACCGGAGGTTGTTCATGTATGTACTCCCAATAAGTCACACGCTGAAATAACTATTTACGCACTTGAGCATGACTGTCATGTTATGTGCGAAAAGCCGATGGCAAAAACATATGCCGATGCTAAGGCTATGCTTGATGCGTATCACAAAAGCGGCAAAAAACTCACTATCGGATATCAGAATCGCTTTAGAACCGACAGTACGATACTTAAACGTGCCTGTGAAGCGGACGAGCTGGGAGAAATTTATTTTGCAAAAGCCCATGCGGTACGCCGCCGTGCGGTTCCGACATGGGGAGTATTCCTTAATGAAGAGGAACAGGGCGGAGGTCCGCTTATCGATATAGGAACACACGCTTTGGATATAACATTATGGATGATGGACAATTATAAGCCGGTAAGCGTGAAAGGCAGCGTTTATAAAAAGCTGTGCAAGCAGACTGAAACCGGCAATGCCTGGGGTGACTGGGATACTGAAAAGTATAATGTTGAGGATTCGGCGTTTGGTTATATTACAATGGAAAACGGTGCCACAATTTTTCTTGAAAGCAGCTGGGCTTTAAACACGCTTGATCAGAAAGAGGCAAGATGTACTCTTTGCGGAACAAAGGCAGGCGCCGATATGAATGATAATATGCTTCGCATTAATAAAGCTGAATACGGTAAGCTTTCGGAAAAGAGCTATGATTTATCGGCAGGCGGTGTGGATTTTTACGAAGGCGTGTCCAACTCGCCGGATGCTATAGAAGCAGCTCAGTGGATTCACGCAATCATTGATGACGGCGAACCCCTTGTAAAGCCGGAGCAGGCTATTGTTGTCACCCGTATTCTTGAAGCGATTTACGAGAGTGCAAAAACAGGCAAAGAAATTATATTTAACGATTGATTTAGCGTTGGGAGGATTAAAAACATGAAATTATCAGTTATGTCACCGGTTTTAAACAATATGACTTTAGAGAATGCTCTTAAATATTTATCGGGACTGGGAGTTGACGGTATTGAGATAGGTGCGGGAGGTTATCCGGGTAAGGCTCATCTCGATCCTAAGGATTATCTTGGCAATGCTCCCAAAATAGAGGAGTTAAAAAATCTGCTGAAAAAATATAATATAGAGATTTCCGCGATTGCCTGCCACGGCAATCCGGTGCATCCCGACAAGGCAACAGCCAAAAAGTTCCATGACGAGTTTACGGACGCTATGGAATTGGCTGCACAGCTCGAAATTGATACGATTATCGGTTTTTCGGGCTGTCCGGGAGACTGCGAGAAATCCGAAAGACCAAACTGGGTTACCTGCGCATGGCCCGATGATTTTACCGAAACTCTTAAGTGGCAGTGGGATGAAGTTTTGATTCCTTACTGGACAAAGACGGCAGAGGCGGCAAAGAAGATAGGAATAAAGAAGATTGCTCTTGAAATGCATCCGGGATTTTGTGTGTACAATCCGTCAACACTTTTAAAGCTTCGCAATGCGGTAGGAGATGTAATCGGTGCTAATGTAGATCCGAGCCATTTATTCTGGCAGGGAATTGACCCGTGCGAGGCAATTAAGTATCTTAAGGGTGCGATATATCATTTTCATGCTAAGGATACAAAGATTGACGCCGCAAACACGTCTAAAAACGGTGTCTTGGACACACAGGGTTACGGCGATATACTCAATCGTTCATGGGTATTCCGAACTGTGGGATACGGTCATTCGACAGATGTATGGAACAGTATCATAAGTGCTTTAAAGGCTGTAGGATATGACGGTGCTGTAAGTATTGAGCATGAGGACGGGTTAATGTCCGCACACGAGGGACTCGAAAAGGCTGTTAAATTCCTCAAAGACTGCATTATTTATCAATCTGCTGGAGAAATGTGGTGGGCATAATGAAGCATAAGATAGGAATTATAGGTTTTGGCGGTATGGCGCATCACCATTATGAAATGCTTAGCGGATATGAGCGCGCCGACGTTAAGGGAATTTATGATATAGATCCCAAAGTTATGGAACGTGCTGAGAAAAAAGGCATACATACATATAAGACAACAGAGGAAATGCTTTCCGACGGCGAAATTGATATAATTCTTGTTGCCACAACCAATGAGGTACATAAAGAACTCAGCATAGATGCGCTTAAGGCGGGAAAGAATGTATTATGTGAAAAGCCGGCAACCATTTCATCGGCAGAGCTGCAGGAGATAATCGATACGTCCGTAAAATGCGGTAGGGTGTTTACCGTAAATCAAAATAGGCGCGTAAACAGAGATTTTGTGCTTATGCGGAATAAAGTTGATGAGGGACTTATCGGAAAACCGTATGTTATAGAATCGTATGTTGAAGGCTCAAGAGGAATGCCGTCAGGCTGGAGAACCATAAAAAGGCTTGGCGGAGGTATGATGCTTGATTGGGGTGTTCACCTGATTGACCAGATACTCTGTATGACAGATGACAAGGTAGTAAATGTATTCTGTAAAATGTTTAAGATACAGTATCCCGAGGTTGACGATAATTTCAGATTGACACTGACATTCTCCAAAGGGCTTGTAGCCTATATTGAGGTAGCAACGAATAATTATATTACTCATCCGAGATGGTATGTTTTGGGTAAACAGGGTACTCTTGCTATCGATGATTGGGATTGCGATGGAAAGATAGTACGCTGTATAGATAAAGAAGATGTCTGGGAAGAGGAAATTATACAAACAGCGGCGGGACCTACCAAAACGATGGCACCGAGAAATAAAAATTCCGTGGAAACAATACCGTTGTCTATGCCCGATGGTGTGACCGACAGTATTTTGGTAACGTATGATCAATTTATTGATGCCATTGAGGGAGAGGCAGAGCTTACAATTAAACCTGAGCAGGTAATGCGTGTTATGAAGGTTATGGAAGCTGCTTTTGAATCGGATGCCAAAGCGCAGGCGATAATAACAAATATATAAAAGTTTGAAAGGAGTTTACGTTAATAATATGGAATTTTCGTTACAGTTATGGTCGGTGGAAAATGTCGTGAAAGATAAGGGAATGGCAGACACTTTGAAAATGGTGAAGACGCATGGGTACAGCGGTGTGGAATTTGCCGGTTTTGCGGATATGACCGCGGAGGATATGAAAGCAGAGCTTGATAAAAATAATTTGTACGCTGTTGGCTCGCATACCAGTATGGACTTATTCAAACATTCACTGCGTGAGAATTTGGAGTATCATCAAAAAATCGGCGCGGAATATATGATTATACCGTGGTGTGATTACAGCAACGGTATGGAGAGCGTGCAGGGCTTGATTGACCTGTTAAACGAATCCTCCGTTATTGCAAAGGAATACGGCATTAAGGTCGGTTTTCACACGCATGAGCCGGAATTCAGAAAGATTGACGGAAAGTATATTATAGATATTATTGCCGATGGCATTAATGATGATGTTGTACTGGAGCTTGATGTGTACTGGATAGCGTTTGCAGGTGAAGATCCTTATGAATATATTAAAAAGCTCGGTAAAAAGGTTGAGCTGATACATATGAAGCAGTTGGGAAAAGATAATAGTAATGTGTTGCTTGCTGACGGAGTGATAGATTTCAAGAAGGTTGTTGAATGTGCAAAGTATTCCAAATACTTCATTGTTGAACAGGGTGACATTGAAGATCAGGAGGACGCAAGCCTGAAAAATGCAGAGTTCCTAAAGAAAATATTGGCTTAAATTGCACTGCCAATCCTCTGCTAATAAATACTTCAATTTGAAAGGAAGAAATTCAATGATATATAAAAATGCACAGCTGTATAACGTTGCGACATAGAAACAGACTGTAAAGACGGCGGAGTAAATAAATGCTGTGTTTTGGAGTATTATTATTTATACTTGGTAACTCAATGGTTGCATTTAAAAAATACGGTATGGGCATTGATACTGCCTTTGGCTGTAAATACATGGTATATTATTTTGATGAAAGGATTTTTTCAAGGACTTCCGGATTCGATTATGGAAGCCGCGCGAATTGATAGCGCATCTGAGCTTCGCATATTCTTTGGGATTGTGCTGCCTTTATCAAAACCTGTGCTTGCGACAATAGCATTGTTTTATGCACTCGGTTATTGGAATGATTGGTACTTATCGCTGTTGTATGTAGATAATCAAAAGCTGTATAAGCTCCAATATTTATTGATGCAAATACTGAAAAAATCACAGTTTCTTAATTCGGAAGCAGGGCGAGCTGTAATGGGAACAAGCGAGGCGGCTTCGGCAATGCCTACACTTAATCTACGTATGGCAATGTGTGTGGTAGCAGTAGGACCATTACTTTTCACATTTCCGTTTTTTCAAAAGTATTTTGTTAAAGGCATTACGGTTGGTTCTGTTAAAGGTTAAGAAAATATAGAGAAAATATACATAAATCGATGTTAATTAAGAAATAAATGAACAAAAGTGCCTCTGTCTCTTTTAGTATGGAGGCGGAGGTGCTTTGATTTAAAGTATATAGTTGCTCTCAGAATATACGGGAACTTGTCACTACACAATAATTCTCTCTTTCTCTCTTAGTTTGTGCCGTGTATTCTGTGATGAGCTATGTATTTATTAAATGTGATTGTTATGGAATAAAGGAGCATATAATGGCAATAGAAATTAAAAATAATAAATTTCATCTATATAATACTGAAATGAGCTATGTGATGGAAGTATCAAACTATGGAGATTTAATAAGCCTTTATTACGGTGAAAGAATTGACGCGGAAGATATTTGCTTGTGTTTGAGAATGCACAACATTGTCTGCAATCCTAACAATAATGACGAAGGTTATTCATTGTCAGCATTGCCGCAGGAATATCCGTCGGCGGGTGCGTCTGATTTTCGCTTGCCGGCTTATGAAATGGAAACGGATAAAGGCTTGCATACTCCCGAATTGAAGTATAAGAGCTATGAAATCATAGAAGGAAAGCCGCCGATCAAGGGGCTGCCGGCAGTGTATACAGAAGATGACAGCGAAGCGCAGACGATTGTTATTACAACGGCTGATGAGATACACGGTATAGAGGTAAAACTTTATTATACTGTCTTTGAAAATCAGAATGTTATCTGTCGTCATAGTGAAATAACCAATATTTCAAATCAGTATATGTATCTCAACAACGCACAGAGCGTAAGTCTTGATTTCCCCGCAGGCGACTATGAATATATTCATCTTGAAGGCGCGTGGGCGAGAGAAAAACATATAGACAGAAACGCAGTGCATAAAGGAACACAAGGATTTGAATCAAGACGAGGCGCATCGGGACACGTTGAAAATCCGTTTTTGATGTTCTTTGACAAAGGCTCAAACGAGGACTACGGTAACGTGTACGGAATATCGCTTGTGTATAGTGGCAATCACAAATTTACGCTTGAACAGGAAATGTATGAAAACGTAAGAATACAGGCTGGAATAAATCAGTTCAATTTTAGATTTAAGCTAAATAAAGGCGAAAGCTTTATAACGCCCGAAGCAGTTATGGTGTATTCTCAAAACGGATTTGCAAAGATGACCAATACGTTCCATAAGCTGTACAGAACACGTCTTTGCCGCGGTAAATGGCGCGATAAGACGCGTCCGATACTTATAAATAATTGGGAAGCTACATACTTTGATTTTACAAAGGAAAAGCTTCTTGAAATAGCTGACGCGGCAAGTAAAATAGGTATTGAACTTTTCGTTCTTGACGACGGCTGGTTTGGTAAGCGTAATAATGACGAATGCTCTCTCGGCGATTGGTATGAAAACAAGGAGAAACTCGGCGGCACGCTTAGAGAGCTTGCTGAAGAGATGAATAAACGTGGTTTGAAATTCGGATTGTGGTTTGAGCCTGAAATGATTTCTCCCGACAGTGATTTGTATAGAACCCATCCCGATTGGGCGGTTAGCATTCCGAATGTAAGGCCGCATTTAAGCAGAAATCAGCTTGTTTTAGACTATACCAGAGCTGATGTGCGCGAATATATCATGGAACGGTTAACAGATGTTTTATCGGGTGCTAATATAGAATATGTCAAATGGGATATGAACAGGAATATGAGCGATGTATATTCATTGAATTTACCTGCTGACCGTCAAGGTGAGTTTTATCACCGATATATACTTGGACTTTATGAGGTGCTTGAAAAAATAACAAGCGCGTTTCCTGATATTTTATTTGAGGGGTGCGCGGGCGGCGGAGGAAGAAACGATCCTGGTATGCTTTATTATATGCCGCAGAATTGGGCAAGTGACGATACGGACACGACCGAGCGATTATACATTCAGTATGGCGGAAGTATGGTATATCCCGCGTCAACAGTCGGTGCGCACGTTTCGGCTGTACCTAATCATCAGACGGGCAGAATAAGTCTGCTTTCAATGCGGGGAACAGTTGCGATGAACGGAGCATTCGGATATGAGCTTGATTTGTCAAAGCTTGACAAATCTGAGCTTGGTGAGATGAAAAAACAGATTGAATTTTATAAAAACAATCGTGAGCTGGTAATGACAGGCGATTATTACAGACTTTTAAATCCGTTTACATCAAGACATTCGGCGTGGATGTATGTGTCGGAGGATAAGAGCAGGGCGTTGGTATATTATGTGGTGAAGGATACAAGACCTGAAAATGAAACTGTATATTTAAAATTAAAAGGTCTTGATGAAAACGCAAAATATATAATTAACGGCGAAACCAAAAGCGGCAGAACGCTTATGAACTACGGAATAGTTGTAGATAAGGTAGAGCGTGACGGCGATAATATGATATTTGAATTGGAAAAACGATAACCAATTCTAAGTGCTATATCAATATATAAAAGGTTTGATTTTATGACAGCTATAAAAGAATTTGAGGAAAAGCCGTATGCGACGCTTGCGGTACATTCGCGCAAGCTTGCGGCGGAGGGTGTGTATTATTAAAAAATGAAAATAATGTTTTGCCGAAAAAACGGTGTCGTTTTTCGGCAGAACGCAGATTAACTACATAAAAAGCGGCACAGGTTCGGGCGGACTTGTGCATACGGAGTATGTCGTGAATATAATTGACGGCGCGCTGGCAAATCCGAAAATCAGTGTGAACACAGAGCTTGTGGACATATACCGAGCATGGGTAAAGGAAAATCCTTTTGACGAGGGGAACGGATGGGCAACAGAACCGTGGTTTCAGAAAGAGTATGTACCCGATGAAAGTATTGTAAAGATCGCGCGTGAAAAGTCAGATGTCGCGGTAATCGTTATCGGCAGAACCGCCGGCGAGGATAGGGACAACGCTCCCGAAAAGGGAAGCTGGTATTTGACGGACGAGGAGGAAGCTCTGCTTCAGGTTGTTTCAAAATATTTTGAAAATACTGTAGTCCTGCTCAATGTCGGCAACATCATTGATATGAAATGGGTTGAAAAATATAATATCAAATCTGTTATGTATGTCTGGCAGGGCGGACAGGAGGGCGGAAACGCTGTTTGTGACGTGCTGTCGGGCGAGGTGAATCCAAGCGGCAGACTGTCCGATACGATAGCACAAGATATATCAGATTATCCGAGCAGTAAAAATTTCGGCGGTAAGGACTTTAATCTCTATCAAGAAGATATATATGTCGGATATAGATATTTTGAAACCTTTGCTCCTGAGAAGGTACTTTATCCATTCGGATTTGGTCTGTCGTACACCGAATTTGATATAAATCCATATAGCATAAAGAAACATAACGACAAAATATCGGCAGTAGTTATTGTTAAGAATACAGGTAATGTAAAGGGCAGTGAGGTTGTGCAGGTATATGTTGAAGCTCCGCAGGGTAAGCTCGGCAAGGCAAAACGCTCGCTTTGTGCCTTTGCAAAAACGGCTGTAATTATGCCCGATAAAAGCGATGGAATACTGCTTGAATTTGATGTAAACGATTTGGCATCGTATGACGACAGCGGAATAACAGGTCATAAGTCCTGTTATGTGCTGGAAGCAGGGGAGTACAACATTTACATAGGCAATAATGTACGTGACGCAAAGAAAGCGTTTACCTTTACGATAGACGAGTTAACCGTAACAAAACATTTCACGGAGGCTCTCGCTCCCGAGCGTGATTTTGATGTACTTTATCCGACAAATAATTTCAAACCTGCATATAGGAGCGTATCAACAAGAACGGTTGACTATGACAAGAGAATTGCAGATAACTTGCCCGAAACAATAGAATACACGGGCGACAGAGGAATAAAGCTTGTTGACGTTAAAAACGAAAAAAACACAATTGAGGAATTTGTGTCGCAGTTATCGGACACGGACTTGCGCTGTATTGTAATCGCTCAGAATGATGTTTTTATGTTGTCAAGCGACGCTATAACCCTTAACAGTAATATAGCGGAAAGCCTTGAAAACGGCACGCTTACACGCGGACAGTTACAGAGGAACGCACAAAATATATTGAGTTACATTATGGAAACGCATACGTTTGAAAGATTTATCGAAAACGGCGGCAAGCTTGAAACGTCATTAAAGGATGGACTAAACGAGCTTGAAACCATATTTAAATGTTCAAAGGTGAAAAGCGGAGAAACAATAGAAGCTAATTATAAAAACACAGGCAAGCATCTGATTTGTATTGACTATACTGCAAAAGCTGAGAGTATATCACAGCTTGTAATAACGGCGAAAATCAATGATACAATCAATACAAGCGTGACGGTGAGTGGCACAAACGGAAAAATGGACAGAGCGTACATTGATTTTACGACAAACAGTGAAAAAGGCAGTATTGTGCTGTCTTTCCTGAAGCTTGCAAGCGTTCAAAAAATAACGGTTATGGCATAAAAGGCGATAAATATATTGCTGATCTCAGAATATACAGTTTTACTTGTTACCCCAATAAGCCCCTCTCTCCCTCTTATTATATTAAGCTGTGTATTCTGTGATGAGCGATATATTGTAACAAAACGGAGGTTATAACAATGATAAAAAAATTATGTATGGCTTTAATTGCGGTGATCATTAGTATGCCGATAACTGCATTGGCGGCAGAAAACTCATGCGTGTTTTTTGCGCCGCAAAGCATGAACGAAGCGAATGAAATAATTGTCCCGATTTACACAAAAAATCTGCCGCAGGATAACGATGGATTATGCGGATGTGAGTTTCAATTTGCATACAATACGGAGCAATTCACACTCAAAACTGATGAAAGCGGCAGACCGCTTTTAGGAACAAATGAAACAATGCTTGTGCAGGATACGGATATTATAGAAGCATCTGTAAACGGTGATATTGTATCGGTAAGCTATGTTGATTTTAGCGGTGAAAACAATGTGGTGCTGCGCGACGGACCGCTGTTCTACTTCACGCTTATTCCGAAAAATCCCGATGCGTTGTGGAACTCAGACGATTATTATCCTCTACGGTTTCTTGCGGGAAGTGTAAATCTAATTACTCTTGACAAAGAGAACTTCAGTCTGTCAGGAATGAGTGCAGAGGGGATAGATACATATGTCGGCGGCTACAATGTGTTCCCCAATTTTGAACCACTTGAAACACAAGATAAGATAGAATTTAAAAAGGATATTTCAGCTGTATACATAAATGGTGAAGAAAGGGAAACAGACGCACCGCCATGTTTAAAAGACGAGCTTATGATACCGATAAGACCGCTTGCCGAAGCTGTCGGAGCGGAGATTTACTGGGACGGCGATGCTAAAACGGTATCTTTGTTTTATCCGTATACAAGCACGTATTTTGATATGAGCAGCGGTAATATTTACGTTAACGCAAAACAGCATACGGATTTACCAAAGGCGGAGCTTGTAAATGACAGAACCTATGTTACATTGTCAACAGTACAGGCGATATTCGGGGACGCACTAAACATAGAAAATAACGGCGATAGTGTATCGTTGGATTTTAATAAAGATAATCAAGAGGAGGAGTAAAAAATGAAAAAAGTATTATCAGGAATTTTAGCCTTAATGCTTGCGGGAGCATTAACCGTACCGGCATTTGCTGAGGCGGGCAGTATTACTGCCGCAGAGGTGACAACAACGGTTGCAAATGAACCGGAAGCAACTGTGGCGCCGGAGTCATTAAAAGAAAGCGCCGCTGACGAGGAAGGAATGCTCCGCATTTCTCAGTCGACGCTTTTGAAAATTAAGCTTAAGCTTGAAGGGGATAATGCGGAAGGCAAAACAATGAGCTTCCTTGCAAATCAAAATCTTGAGGAGGGCGAAGCAATAAGCAAGGAAAAGATACAGTTTATTGACGAAAAAACAATAGGCGATGACGGTACAGTAACCATTCAGTTCCGTCCAAGAGCAAATCAGTCTGTAGGAATTTACAATATGCGTGCTACTACAAAAGGCGCGACAATGTTCAGTAAATTCTATAAGACTGTCGTTGACCAGATACAGCCAAGCCTATCTAGCGCTAGTAATACGCCACAGGGCAAGAACATAGAAATTACGATAAGCGATTATACCGACGTATGGAAAGAAGCAAACAAGCTGTACGAGATTATCGGTGAAACAAACACAGAAATCACTAATTATACTATTACCGCAGTTGATAGCACGGCTACGCTTCAAATCCCGACCGAGACTCTTGGTGAAGGAGTGCATACTTTCCGTTTTGTTCCAAAGACAGCGGGCGGAGCATATAACCCGATTACCTTCAAGGCAACTGTAACGGAAAAGGAAAAAATTACAAGCAGTATCACATCAGAATTTGTGTCAGAGGGAGTTATTCCCGAAGGCTTAAAGGGTACAATCACAGCACCTGAAACTGCAACGGAGGGCAATCCTGTTGAATTTACAGCGACAGCTCCCAACGGATATGACATATCAGGCGTTACATATCAGCCGGAAGGCGGAGAAAGCCAAGCTGTTGCAGAAACAGAGGGTAAATACAGCTTCACAATGCCTGATAAGGCGGTTAAGGTAACTGTAAATATTACACCAATAACATATACGTTGAAATTAGATTTGCAAGACGGTGACGGTTTCACGGAGGACGAAAAAACTATCACAGGTACTGTTGAAGATTTGATTGAATTCCCAGCAAAACAGCCGACGAAGGCAGGCTTTACTTTTGCAAATTGGCGCACACAGCCAAACGGCGAAGGCAGTGTTGTAAAAGATACCTATTTCAATACGGTAGAAAAACTGCTTGATACATTTAAAGACAAGACAGAAATGACAATATATGCGCACTGGATAGAAAATGGTAAATTTACGGTTGAATATATGCCTAACGGTACAAATGTTACAAACAAACCGGAAGACAATACCACGTATGATCAGGTAACAACAGAGCAGATAGCAATTCCGAAGCAAGAGCCTGTGCGTGCAGGATATAACTTTATTGGTTGGAAGGTTAATGAAGATGACACACTGTACAAATATGGAACGAAGCATGATGCATATACAAACATTTCAGCAATTCAAGGTTCTGTGACATTTTATGCGCAGTGGGAGCCTGTAACATATACAATCACTCTGCAAGACAAAGATAATAGCATTAAAATAACCGGCACAATAGAGGATCTGCCCGAACTTACAACACCTGAAAAAGAAGGACATGAGTTCAAGGGTTGGTATACAGAGGAGAATGGCGGCAAAAAGATAGAGACAATAACACCTGAAAATGTTACAGATTTAAACGGTACAACTCTTTATGCGCACTGGGAGGAAATCCAGACTGACGATTATGAGATTAAGGGAGTTAACACAACGGACAGCACTGTAAATGTAATAAAGCGTACTGAAGGCAGCGCATATCTCATAGTTGCTACATATACAGCTAATGGTCATCTTGTAAAGGCGACAATCAAGGATATATCAGACGTTAAGACAAATGCGGCTGGTGAAAACATAAGCGTTCCGAATGCTTTTGGCGGCGAATATGTAGATATTAAGGTGTTTATGTGGAATAGCCTTTTGGATATGCAGCCAAGGTGTCCTGCATTTTCGTAAATAAATAAAAAACAGTAATTGTGCCTCTGCCGTCTATATTGTATAGAGGCAGAGGTGCTTTTATAAAGATATATCGCTGATCTCAGAATATACGGAAGTTCTTGTTACCCCAATAAGACTCTCTCTCCCTCTTATTATATAAACCCATGTATTCTGTGATGAGCGATATATTAGTGATGTGTATTATTGATTTCAGAATATACGGATTCTATTTGTTACCACTTATGTAAAATATGGCACACCATCCCTAAAAAAGATGTGTTAAATACCGTGTATTCTGTGATGAGTAATATAAAGGAGGAGTAGATAAAATGTATATAGGAATAGACTTAGGCGGCACAAACATTGCCGCAGGTGTAGTAGATGAATCGGGAAAGATTATATATAAATCGTCGGTTCCAACCTTGGCTCAAAGACCGATTGAGGAAATAGTCGAGGATATGGCGGATTTGTGTGTTGACATAGTAGACGGTGCAAACTGTTCAATAGCCGATATTAAAGCTGTCGGTATCGGCTGTCCGGGAACAGTTGATAATAAAAGTGGAGTTATTGCTTATTCATGTAATCTTAAAATGAAAAACACTGAATTAAGGGCAATGCTTGAAAAAAGGCTCGGTAAGCGTATCAATTTAGAGAATGACGCAAATGCGGCGGCATTGGGAGAATATGCGGTAAACGGTGATAATGCCGACAGCTTTGTTCTGATTACGCTCGGAACAGGTGTCGGTGGCGGAGTTATCATAGACGGTAAGCCATACAGAGGCTTTAACTGTGCAGGTGGTGAGCTTGGACACATCATAATCAATGCCGAGGGAGAGGAAGAATGCTCCTGCGGAAATAAAGGTTGTTGGGAAGCATACGCATCTGTTACGGCTTTGATACGTCAGACTAAGCGTGCAATGCAGTCTGACATCAGTTCTATGATGCACAAATGGGTACAAGAGAACGGTGAGGTGTCAGGAAGAACCGCCTTTGATTGTGCAAAAATGGGCGATAGGGCAGCTACGGCAGTAGTAGAGCAGTATATCCGATATGTAGGAATGGGATTGATTTCTATACTGAATATTTTTCAACCGAGTAAAATCCTGATTGGCGGCGGCATATCCAAAGAAGGTGATTATCTGCTCAATCCGCTTAGGGAGTATGTCTATGCAGGCGATTATAACAAATACCGAGAGAAAACAAAAATAGAAGCCGCTACGCTATTCAATGATGCCGGAATTATAGGCGCGGCATTGAGTGTGGCACAGTAGCGGTTTAGATACAAAGAGGTTATTGAGGTACAGATGTAAAATCCATAGACAGCTATGGTATTTGAGAGTAATGGATGAGGAAGTATATTTATTTATAATGTTTATGGCTGGCAATTTAAAACTACTAGCCGGATACAATTTAATAAATATCAGATATGAGCTGAGTGTGCTAAAAAAAGAGTTTTAACATACTCAGCTCATTTTCCTATTTGTGCGAAAAATGCCAACTTAACAGAAAAACAAGCCAAAAGTGATATATTATGCGACTTATTGACACATAATATATCGCTTTTCTCTTTTTATACATCAAACACACAAAGCAAGCAAAATTTTTTTAATCTCGACTGCAAATTTTCATGCAATGCGGAAGAAAGCCTGTGTTGCTGTGAAATCATATCAAAAACTTGGAGAACAGCCGATAAACAGCATAATGCCTTTGTTTTTTGGGAATTAATCAGTTTTTGGATAGAACATTGGCATTTGGTATATATAAGATACCCGTAGTGATGCAATTCAATTTGAAAATCTAACAAAATTGAATTGGAGGGCATCATTATGTCGAAGAAATATTATTGGAAAATGAATGGACATCTGTATGAGGTTTCAGAGGAGCAATATAAAAAATATAAGAAAGAATATGACAGGAGCAGAACATTGGCGAAGCAGCGGAAAGAAGTGGTTATTCTTTCATTTGATGCATTGGACACGGACGAGTATACGGGAGAAAGTATATTTGCCGATTCCAATACTGATATTGAAACCGAAGTTGTTGGTAATATAATGCGTGAAAAATTAAATCGGGCATTAAATCAGCTTTCTGAAGAAGAAATATTCCTGATAGAACAACTGTACTATCTTAATCAATCGGACGGAGATTGGCGGAAATACTTAAACTATCACAGAATGCAATACATAAGCGTAAACACAAAATCTTAATGCGTCTAAAAGAAATTTTAGAAAAATGGTGAAAAATGGTTGTCAAAAGTTCGGAAAACTCCCTATATATAAAAGTGAGGGGGAAATATAGCCTCTCACTGCACTTTGACAACTGAATACCCAATAACGAATACATAAATCAGGTATCTTTTGTTGGTATTTGGTCTGGATATAGAACGATAATTGTGGTAGTGTATACTTGAAAAAACGGAAAGGAGAGAATGATATGGCTGACGTAATCGTGATACAGGGCAATCAGGCAGTACAGCAGGAAAAGCCGAAGCTTCGTGTATGCGCGTATGCGAGGGTTAGCTCGAAATCAGACGAACAGCAATACTCATTCTTCGGACAAGTTCAGCACTACACCAGATTGATAAATGAAAATCCGGAATGGAAATATGTGGATATATATGCAGACGAGGGACTGACAGGCACAAGGAAAGATAAACGTGATGAGTTCAACCGTATGCTTGATGACTGCAGAAAAGGTAAAATTGATAAAATACTCACCAAAGCGGTATCCAGATTTGCAAAAAACATAAGCGAATGTGTAGAAGTCGTAAAGGAACTGAAGTAGCTTGGCGTAACGGTATACTTTGAGGAACAGCAGCTTGATTTGGGCAGACCGAGCGATTTCACTGCAATATGCGTATATGCGACAATAGCGCAGGAAGAATCAATATCAATAGCGCATAATTTAAGAATGGGCTGTGCGGCGCGAATGAAACTCGGAACATATAAGCAGGTCAATGCTCCATATGGATATTACATAGAAAATGATGAGTTCAAAATAAATGAAGAACAGGCACAGGTTGTGCGTGTAATATTCAGGGCATACATAGAGGAAAAAAGTATATATAAAATAGCCGAAGAACTAAATCAGGCAGGAGTACCTAATAAATTTGGCGAATTAGCTTGGACTATGAAAACGATAAGTCGTATTCTGTCAAACGTCAGATACAAAGGGGACGCGTTGTTTCAAAAATCATATACAGACGGATTTCCGTATAAAGCTAAGAAAAACAGAGGGGAAAAGGACAAGTATTATAAATATAACGCAAATGTCCCGATAGTATCAAGAGAGGAATTTGATAAAGCGGAGAGGTTACTTAGTAAACGAGGAAGTTTATACTATTCAGGTAAAAAAACGCAGACACATTCATTCTCACATATGATAATATGCAGAGAATGCGGAAGCATATACAGAAAAAAAGACCGTGTAAACGGTAAATATGCATGGGTATGCAGGCAACATGACTTTGGGATAGATAAATGTGCATCAAAGCCGATAGACGATGCTTGTATAAGAAAAGCATATATACTAATGTATAACAGATTAAAGGAGAATCAGGAATATATTCTGCATCCGATGTTGTCACAGATAGAGACGATACGGACGAGTTCGGCAGAAAAGAATTTAATCAAAGATGTAAATATTCAAATAGCACAGACAACATAACAGGTTCTGTCAATCAACAGGCTGAAAGCTAAGGGATTGATAGAGCCTGTTTCATATATGGAGGAAATCAACAGGCTTAACGAGCAGATTATAAAACTGAGGAAACAGAAAAAGAAATTTCAGCAGAAAAATGAGTTTGACAAGGTAATAGACAATACAAGAAAATTGCTTAAAGAATTTGAAATCACAGGAGCCATAGCTGAATTTAACAAGGAACAGTTCAGGCGTGTGGTGCAGAAAATATACGCAGACAGCGATACGCTTACATTCAAGCTCATAAATAACATGGAACTTGACATCAGAATTGAGGAGGTGCTGTAAATTGGGAACAAGGTATGTACCATTCGGGTATGAGATAACATACGGCGCTCTTGCGGTCATTCCGCAGGAGGAACGCTTGGTGAAATCAGCTTTTGAGCTATACATATCGGGAAAATCATTCAAAAGCATTGCCGACAGATTTACAATGACCGGAATTGAATACCGTGAAGGCAAGCCGGATTGGAATAAAAATATGATAAAAAGAATGATTGAAAACGAAAGATATTGCGGAAAAGATGATTACCCTCAGATTATACCGGCAGAATTATTCAAACAGGCTAACGAGCTTAAATCTAAAAAGCAGTTGGATATAGATGAGGAGAAAGTGAGTCTGGATAAATTTATACGTTAAAATACAGTATGCGGTAAATGCGGAAGCAGAATACATAGAAATAAGCATGGCAGATATGCAAATGCCTATGTCATAATTGATTGTGCCAATGACCAATG
>ERZ772885.420-NODE-420-length-31331-cov-11.355416_pt1 | contig 31331 bp, 24 predicted proteins | sample MGYA00580580_ERZ772885 | MGnify/ENA primary metagenome ERZ772885 (study PRJEB29015, sample SAMEA2737673) | human gut metagenome | biome: human gut; feature: human-associated habitat; material: faeces | place: China | collected 2012 ...
TTTGCATGTTAGCACCCAGCGCAGCCAATGCTTCAGGACTGGAATAAAACATTTTTTCGGGGTCACTGACATGATCACCAACCCACAAAGCGATGCCGCATGATAGAAATGACAGATTATGATTACGTTCGTACACGGTGACGTCATAATCAGGATGCTCTGTCAGAATTTGCTGTGTCGCGAATGTACCGGCATGGGTCGCACCAATAACAAGAATTTTCATTAGTTAAACACTCCTTCACAAATTGATAACCTTTTCACAAAGAAAGTGTAACATAATTGGTTGTCTATGACTAGATTGTCCACGGCTAAAATTGTGAAATATTTATTAAGAAACGCTTTCAAAAATATTGCAAAAACGCTAGCAAAAAATCGATTGCCAGCTTTGCGACAATCGATTTTTCGTTAACGTTGAGTTGATGTTTGTAACCAGCGTCCGATAAGTTCGAGATGATGCATAAGCTGATATTTACGAACTACACCAAGGCCAGGAAAATGATGGCGATTGGCCGCATCCATGAAGGCGACAGTCCCAGTTGTTTGGGCATCGAGATGAAACGGCAGCCAAGCTGCGAGTTGGGCCAAGACTTCGAAAAACTTAGCTTGCGGATTAGCAAAATCATCATTATTGACCGACACAAAATGATGTAATCGTAACGTGCCATCTTCGGCGGGGTAAACAAGATGGATCGCGACGGCACGTTGCGGATAACCATGCTCGAAATAAGCGCTAGTCGCGAGCGGGTAGTCAGCGAAGCCAATACCAGGCAGCGATGGTGGCGCGTATTGATAGAATTCGTCTTGCAAGATGCCATAATCATCCGTGTGTGGATAAACGGTGAAATGGTCATTGAGATAGACGGCATGTGGTAAGGCCAATTGGCGAACTCGTGCCTCGTCCGGCACTAGGGCTACTTGGCGCTTTGGCAGGAGTTTCGCTTGGGCAGCTGTTGTTGCGATCACCAAGGCAGCTGGCTGTGCATCAAAAATCCGAGCGGGTTGCACGGTATGACTCAAAACAGCAAGATGGCGCGGTGCCGCTAACAACTGATAGTTGCCAACTTGCGGATTTTGAATCACATAGCCGGGATGTGCTGCATGCGCCATTGCGCTCGTTGCTTTCGTGACGCCCGCGATATCTTTAACCGGTTCGATGATAGGCGTTACAGTGTTGGGCAATTGGTGGTCGGCAACCAGCTGCGTCACTGCGGCCAAGTCGTATAATTTGCCACGAATAATCGGAAAATAGTTCATTTTGAGGTGTCCATTTTGACGGTAGCGAGTTCAGCATTCAACGCGTCAATCTCTTCTTGTAAGGCATTGATCGTGGTATTGTCGAGCTCCGAAACAAATTGATCATAAAGATTCTTGTCAGGGTGATAAATATCGTAATCGGTTGAGCGTTTTTTCAGTTCAGTAAATAGATCGGCTTCTGAGAATTGGCCAAGGCCCTTGGCAACTTGTTTGGCCTTGACTACTTCGCGATTGAGGCTGGCGATGAAATGGTCGGTCAAAGTGGCTTCAGGGACTTGCAGTTCTTGACGGCGAGCTGGTTTGGCGATCGTCAAAGTACCAGGTGTTACCACAGGAACAGCGCTGGCGGCGATTGCGGCTTTAGAGAAGGGATGGTAGGTAAAAACACCGATCCCATGTGGAATTTCACTAGCCACCGCCGTGTACAGTCGTTGTGGCAAGACAAAATAGTTGTAATGACCGATAAAGCTGAGTTTGGCGCTACTATGGAAATCGGCTTTGGTGACTTTGAGCTCAAAACAACGCCAAATAGTCGCGTCTTGCTGTTTTTGGCGAACCAGCGTATCGACAATTCCGCGATCGTCTGGCATCGTCACTTCTTCAACCACGGTGGCCCCTTGTTCTTGCCAGTAGGCATAAAGCGTTTTTTCTAAATCAAGCGTGAGCTGTGTTTTCATGATGGGCCTCCCAGAAATGCGTCAAGAGTTGAGCTAATTGCGTTGGGTTGTAGCTGACTTGGGCGTGGGTCCAGTGATCTGGAAAAAGGCGGGCATAACGTGGGGTAATAAACCGTTCGTCAATCAGCAGAATGACTCCGACGTCCTTGGTACCGCGGATGACGCGGCCACCTGCTTGTAACACGTTATTGAAACCCGGCAGCTGATAGGCATATGCGAATCCTTGACCGTTTGCCCGATCAAAATAGGCCCGCAGTTGATCGGTTTCAGCATTGATACCTGGCAACCCCACGGAGATAATTGCAACGCCAATCAGTCGACTTCCCTTGAGATCAATGCCTTCAGCAAAGATCCCGCCAAGCACGGCAAACCCGATAATCGGTTCACTGCCAGTTTGAAAATGATCTAGAAATGTTTGCCGATCCGCTTCAGTCATGGCATTTTCTTGAGCGCAAACCTTTAGATCGGGATTCGCCGCAGTGAAGGCTTCATAGGCCGTTTTCAAGTAGGCATAGGATGGAAAAAAGAAGAGATAGTTGCCGCTTTTGGTGCGAACTAATGTTGTCAGGCTCGCAATCAACTGCGGCAAATCCTGCGTGCGTCGTCGATAAGTCGTATTGACACTAGCGTCAACAATAACTGCTTGTTTGGCGGGATCAAATGGGGAGGGCAGCGTATAGGCGAGACTGTTGTCGATCCCGCCAAGCAACTTTTGAAAATATGCCATCGGTGATAAGGTCGCCGAAAATAAGACGGCACCACGCCCTTTTTTCAAGGCTTCGTCCACAAATTGCGATGGATCGAGACACAGTTCTTTAACCATAATCTGGCCGTTTTCTTTAGTGACTTCGGTTTTGAATGTCGCGTCATAGAAGTCGCCAATTCGCAGATATTGATTGGCTAGAAAAAATACCGGCAAAACGAGATCGACAGCAGGTTGCAACGCGGGGGTTGGCGGTTCGCTGAGCCAATCGTGAACGACTTCGGTGAAGCGAAAAAGAACTGCGGTGAGGTCATCAAGCGGATCATCTTGAAAGATGGTCGGTTGTGAGGTCAACAAGGTTGAAGTCGTTGCATCAAGGGTATTCAAAATACGTGTCATGGCGCGGCGAACTTTTGTCAAAGGGGCACCTTTATAAGGGGTTAGCGCTTTTTTTAACTGGACGAAATCTTGATCTGTGATGGCAGCGGTGTACATGTCCCGCGCGCGACTGACTAAGTTGTGCGCTTCATCGATCAGGAAGAAATTGCTATCATCTTTTTCGCTAAAAAAGCGTTGCAAAAAAACCAGCGGATCAAAGAGATAATTGTAATCACAGATGATGACGTCGCAAAATAGGCTGGCATCCAGTGAAAATTCAAATGGATCGAGCCTATGTTTGCGAGCATAAGTCTCGATGACGGGACGTGTCAGTTGATCCTCGTGTTCCAGTAGATCGTGTAAGGCTGGTTTTAGGCGATCATAGTAACCTAACATGTAAGGATTCTTGCTGGGGTCATCAGGTTCGTCAGCAAATGTGATGGTGTCTTTAGCCGTTAAAGTGATACTTTTGGCGGTTAAACCTGCTTGCGCCATCAAGGCCATCGCCTGTTCAGCCACGCGTCGAGTGCTTTGCTTGGCAGTTAGGTAAAAGGCTCGTTGGATCAAGCCCGTGCCCATCGCTTTTAAGGTTGGGAAAAGTGCAGAGATGGTTTTACCAGTGCCGGTGGGAGCTTGCACAAACAAACGTGCTTGGCTATAGATCGCCTTATAAACAGCGGCGGCTAGCTCATGTTGACCAGCTCGGAATTGCGGAAATGGAAAATCAAGCTGGTCGATGGAGGTGTTGCGTCGTTTGATGATATCACTACGTAGTTTGAGCCAGTCGCGAAATTCTTCAAGTAAATCAGTGAAATCATCAGCCAACTCGGCGGCACTTTTGACTTCACTGAAACGGCTGACTGTGTCGGTGCTGGTCTGGACATAAACCAGCGTGATTGTTGCTTGATCCAAATGCCGTTGTTCACAAAGTAGATGGCCATAAATACGTGCTTGCGCCCAATAGCGGTCTTTTGTATTTTGTGTGGCCTCTTCCCATGGGCGCGCACTGGTTTTGATTTCCTCAACTGTGAGGCCGGTGTCATCTGTCCAGACACCATCCGCTCGGCCTTCGAGCTGATAGTCTTCATCGTTCACGGTGACGGCGGTTTTGAGGTAAACCTCCCTTTCGTAATCGGACTCACGGTGAGCAGCTTGAAGTTTACGATGAATTTGGCTACCAATGATGGCGGTGTTATTTGAATTGCTGGTGATTGGATTGAGGTCGCCGGTGCGAACGGTTAACTCAACGAACTCACGAATACCAATGCGATTGTTTGCCATCACTGCGCCCCCCTTGCTTGTCATGGTTAGTTATTAGTATAGAACATACATTCTCTATGGGGAAGACTGGTGAGTCAGGGTCATGCGCCGTCACGCTCTAGCTCCGCGTCGCAAGCCTCATCCGGCCGGAGATTGCGGAGTTTGGCACGGCAATTTTAGCGTAACTTTTGAAAAGTAAAAATACCGGGTGTTTCTTTGCTTTTATAAATATAAGAGGCATAATAAGGGCGTCAAGACATGACAAATACGGCGGCTTGCAAACACTGTCGATCGGTAAGCCGCGACACTGAATGAGGGACATAGAAATGAAAAAGACTAGTTTTTGGCGGCTATTAGGCTTAATGGGTGCTGTTTTGTTGTTACTGACAGCGTGTGGCAAGCAGGGGACGGCCACGAAATCGTCTTCAAGTGCGCCAGTGAAAATCACCTACTGGCATCGGATGACGGGGACTTATGATAAATCGTTGAACAAGCTCATCACCAAGTTCAACCAGAGTCAAAAGAAGTATAAAGTTGTCGCAACTTCGCAGGGATCATACAACGCGTTGCAACAGAAAATTATGGCAGCCGGCAAATCAAAAACGTTGCCGACCATGGCGCAGTCACCGTATACGAACATTGGCGACTACGTGAAGAACAAGTTGTTATTGCCATTTGATCCAGAAATGTTAAATGGCGCGGATAAGTTGAGCAATGCTGATTTAAAAGATATTTATCCAAGCTTTTTGTCTGCAGGTAAATATGAGGGCAAGTACTACGGATTGCCATTCTCAGTCTCGACTTCGGTGTTGTTTTATAACAAGAAGTTGATGTCCCAGTACAATATCAGCATACCGAAAACATGGGCTGATTTTGCAGCCGATCAGGAGAAACTCAAGGGAACTGATGTCAACGCGATTGAGTTAGATCAAAGTTATGATGTTGCGCTTGAGGGGATGGCATATGGTGCTGGCAGTCAACTAATTACACCGAAACTGAAGGCTAATTTGAATGCACCGAAGACATTGGCAGCTGTGAATCAAATTCTGGATCTGCGCAAGAGCGGTGCGTTGAAAACTGCTGGCGAAGATCAATACTTCAGTGTGCCATTTGCAAATGGAAAAGCAGTCTTTGGGATTGGTTCTTCGGCAACCGTGCCGGTTCTTATCCAACAGGCCCCAAAGGATCTTGACTGGGGTACTGCTGTGATTCCGACATACGAAGGCAAACGCAGCAATCCACTGAACGGAAATTACAATGTTTTGTTTAAAGGGGCCTCTAAAGCGCAACAAGCAGGCGCTTGGGCGTTCCAGAAATTCTTACTGAAGTCTGAAAATGCGTCACAGTGGGCGATGGATTCTGGCTATGTGCCGGTGACAAAAACGGCATCTAACAGCACGACATTTAAGAATTATTTACAAAAGAACGACAAGTATAAAGCCGCGGTCTCTGCAGTTTCACAGAGTTTTGCCTCAACTGTCTTTACCGGTTACACCGATTATCGTAACGATTTGATGAGCACTGTCGACAGCACGCTGACCAAGAATGTCAGCGGCGAAACAGCGTTTAACAATTTGCAAAAGCAGACTGAAACTATTTTAAAAGAAAATAAATAACTTTATTTAAAAAAGACTAGAAGGCGAGCGTTGCTTGCCTTGATGGTCTTTTTTAGTTTGCGTCTGCTTGCTGTGGTGGGCTATGATGGTCTGAGCAGTTCTAAGCTTTTAAGGAGACTGATATGGAAATCAATGTACACAAGTTTCAGGAAGCCATTTTAGATGGCAGCTTCGAGCATACCGAGAATCATCTGACCGCTGCAACGTTCAAAAAGGACGGCATCGAGGCGGGCTTGACGAAGGTGTTTGCAGACGTCCGCAAGGCCATCGACAAGCAGCAACTGATTCAGGCCGACCTCGTCATCGATTTTCCTGAGCCGACCATCATCACAGTTGAAACTGGCATCATCAATCTGCCGTTTGCGAATGTCAATAAAGTCACGAACTTTCTTGAGGCAGACGAGATTGTGCCGGTTCGGGTCTATTTAGTGGTGGCATCACCATTTGTGAACGTGTCGGGTTTGAGAATCGATGAAATTGCAACGGCAGCGGATTATCTCACAGGCTTTGAGACGCTCAATAAGCAAATGACCGCTTCCGTTCATGAGAAACTTGACCATATTCAAGAAGAAATGGCGAAGCCCAAAGAAACCGCAAAACCGGTGCCAGCTAATAAGCAAAAAACACCAGCCAAAAAGACCACGCGCCGGACGGCAACGAAGCGAACAACGACGCGCAAAACAACCAAGAAAACAACGACAGCGGCGAAAACATCAGCGGCCAAGCCAGCGGCAGCTAAGAAACCAGCGGCCAAGATAACGAAGCGGACGACCAAAAAAGCGGCGCCCAAAACCACTCGGCGAACAACTAAGAAATAAGCTGCTAGTCGCATGCTGAAAAGAGTCATTCCATTTGGGATGGCTCTTTTTACATACCAACAAGACCATCTAGACCCTTTAAAACGAGGGGGTAACCATTTGAAAGCAAACATACAATAATATTAACGAAATATGAGAATAACGTGTGAGATATGAAAATCATTTTGAATTGAAAGCGATTCCAGCATATTCTTAACTTGTTGGTGGAATAGGCCAATCTTGTTGCAGAAACCATCCACAAAAGGAGGTTGAAGTTTTGAAGAAGCACGGGTTTCGATTTTGGTTATTGGCGATTGTTGGACTGCTGGGTATGGTGTTGAGTCTGAGTCAGCCGCCCAAGCAGGTAGCTGCTGCTGATAACACCTTGAAAAGCGTTTTTTCGATTGATGCGGGACGAAAGTATTTTTCCGCGGATCAGTTGAAAACGATCATTGATCGGGCACATACAGACGGTTACACCGATGTGCAGGTTTTATTGGGCAACGATGCATTGCGATTGCTACTTGATGACATGAGCGTGACGATCAATGGCAAAACATATGGCAGTGATGTCGTGAAACAGGCCATACAGGCTGGTAACAAAGCGTACTACGATGATCCAAACGGGAATGCGTTGACGCAAACCGACATGGATGCGGTCTTGAAATATGCAGCGGCACGGGATATCAATATCATTCCGGTTATCAATAGTCCCGGCCATATGGATGCCATTTTGACGGCGATGGCGCAACTAGGCATTAAGAATCCTGCCTTTAATGGGTCTAAACGGACTGTCGATCTTAACAATGACACTGCTATTGCCTTCACAAAAGCGCTATTGCAGAAGTATGTGATGTATTTCAAGGGTCATGCTACGATCTTCAACTTTGGCAGTGACGAGTATGCAAATGATGTCGATACTGGTGGCTGGGCCAAGTTGCAACAAAGTGGCACCTACAAAAAGTTTGTGGCATACGTCAACGACTTAGCGGCGATGGCCAAAAATGCCGGCCTGAAGCCGATGGTTTTCAATGACGGGATTTATTATGACAATAACACCAGTTTCGGGACTTTTGACAAGGATTTGATCGTCTCTTATTGGACGGCTGGCTGGAGCGGGTATGATGTCGCAAAGCCAGAGTTTTTGACCGATAAGGGTTTGAAAATCATGAATACTAATGACGGTTGGTATTGGGTTTTAGGTCGCGTGGACGGCGATCTCTATAGTTACAAAACGGCGCTAGCTAGTTTAGCAAGTAAAAAATTCACTGATGTACCAGGCGCTTCGAGTACCGTGCCGATTATTGGCAGTGTGCAGGCGGTTTGGGCGGATGATCCGAGTGCACAGTTAGACATGCCGGCGCTGTTGAAGTTGATGGATCAATTTTCGACCGCCTATGCACCTTACTTAGTTCGCCCAGCCGATTACAGTAAAGTTGATGCCGCCATCGCTGCCGTGCCGCGGCAACTTAATCAGTACACCGAAGCATCAGTTGCTAAACTTGATGCAGCGTTAAATGCTGTTGTCCGCGGTAAAAAGGCAACCGATCAGGCATTGGTTGACGGCTATGCCCAGACCATTACGGTCGCCATCAAGGCACTGCAACTGCGGCCAGCCGATTACACAAAGGTTGATGCCGCCATTGCAGCTGCAAAGAAACTTGACCGGTCACACTATCAAGACCTTAGTGCCGTTGATGCGGCGCTTGCTGCTGTTAATCGTAATCTCAGCATCACCCAGCAAGCCCAAGTTGATACCATGGCTGCCAAGATTACAGCTGCCATCGCTGCGTTGGTTCTGAAGCCGGCGCCGCAACCCGATCCAAGGCAGCAGCAAGTGCCAACAAAAACCATTGTGAATCCAGACCGGTATTTACCAAAAACGGCAGAAGCTTCCGGGTGGGAATTGATGCTAGCCGGGCTTGCCACGATTTTGGGTGTCATTAGCATTGTTTTCTTTTGGAGGCAACATCGCATGGCCGTCTAATTCCTGACAATAACCGAAAATACGGCCCGCTACGCATCTTTTGCGCAACGGGCCGTTATGGTGTTGTGCGCCAACACCATTTCATAGTGTCACGCAAGGATTTGATGAAATTGTGATGTCATTGAGATGATTTTGGCTGTTTTGACAACTACCTCGCCAGCATTCACCCGCAAAATAATCGGCTAGTAAGGTTCCGTCTTGTTATTTAGTTTAATTGAGCCGCAAGTTTACAAAATAAAGGTCAGCGGTCTAGATAGGTACTGTATAATGAACTTGAAAACGACGAAAAAGCAGCGCAAAGGCAAATTGGTTAGAAAACGGCGTATTAGCGGACATGAATGAGATGATGGGGTGGTCATCATGGAGTTCAGAGGTTTAACATGCGGATTTCTGATCTGAAGCGCTTGTTTAGAAAAGGAGTGGGCATTTTGACAGAACCATTATTTTTAAAACCATACTTCAATCCTAAGATATGGGGCGGCCGGAAACTCGAAACTGAGTACGGCTTTGACATTCCAGACGGTAAAATCGGTGAGGCTTGGATCATCTCAGGTCATCCGCATGGTCCGGCGACCATTGAAAACGGTCCATTGAAGGGTAAAACCCTTCGCGAGGCGTGGCATGAAGATCCCGCTTATTTTGGTCCACAACATAGTCAGGAGTTCCCGTTGCTTGTGAAGATTCTCGATGCTGAAGCTAGTTTAAGTGTTCAGGTTCACCCTGACGATGCTTATGCTGCGGCCCACGAAGCAAAAGGCGAACTCGGTAAGACTGAATGCTGGTACATCCTGAAGGCAGATCCAGGGGCTTATTTGATCTATGGGCATCACGCCAAAACGCATGAACAGCTCAAAGAAATGATCGAAGCCGGCGATTGGGAGCACTTGTTGCGGAAATATCCAGTCAAGACTGGCGACTTTGTGTATGTTCCAAGCGGCACGATACATGCTTTAAACAAAGGCATCGTGGCATTGGAAACCCAACAAAGTTCCGATACGACTTATCGGCTTTACGACTATGATCGGAAAGATGATCAAGGTCACAAGCGTGAGTTGCATATTAAGCAAAGCCTTGATGTGACGACCGTTCCTTTCCATGACCCGAAGCTCGATATCACCAAAGAACAAGTGACAGGCGGGCAAATCACCACGTTTGTTAAACCGCCGCTGTCACCGCATTTTGCCGTTTATCGCCTTGATGTTGATGGCACCATGACGTTCACCCAACAAGCACCTTATACCAATGTAACAGTGCTTGACGGTGACGGGACCTTTTCTGCAGACGGGAAGGATTACCCGATCAAAACAGGCGATAGTTTCTTGATTCCCAACCAGATCAAGACTTGGGCATTCACGGGCAAATTGGCAATCGTCACTTCTACTCCAGGGGTAGACGCATAAGGTTGCGGATCATCAGGTGCCCAACATATTCATAAAGACAAAAGTTATCCCTCGACAGGTTTTTAGACCATCGAGGGATTTTTTTGTTACTGGTGTGATTAAATGGCTGTTAAACAAAAAATTAGAACGTAATGAGAACGCTTTCTTATCGAAATAATTATTTTCTTGATTTGGTCTAATTATGGAAATGTCTGTTATCGCTTAATTCATGATTTCAATTTCTTTTTTTAACGAAAATTGGTACATGTTGTCATTTTGAGAACCTGTAAGTCGTTAAAAATAAAAATAAGTCGCATGTATTGACTTCACGAACTGGGAACGCATACACTACAAGTGGTTGGTACCACGTGGAGGTGAGATGATGGAAAAGGTTCCGTTGACGAAACAGCTGGTAGATCAGCTGGAAACGTTCATTAAGGAGAAACTTCAGCCCAACGATAAGCTGCCGTCCGAGCGGGATCTCAGCGAGTTGTATCAGGTCAGTCGCAACACAGTTCGTGCTGCCTTGAACGAATTGTTCTTGCGCGGTTTCATTTATCGAAGCACTGGTAAAGGTACATTTGTTGCAGAACGATTTGATGAGCGAACCGATGTCAGTGGGTCCTACAGTTTCACTAAACAGATGTTGGCAATGAACCGTAAACCAGTGACTAGGATCCAGCGTTTAGAAAAAATTGCGGCACCCGCCAAAATTGCCAAGCGCATGCGCATCGAACCAGGCACGCCCGTTTACGTCCTTGATCGATTACGAATCGCTGACACGTTACCGATGATGATTGAGCGCAGTTACTTACCTGCTAACACTGTGCCAGGTCTTAATCAGGAAGCACTATCAAAAACGCCATTATACGATTGGCTGGAAGGTCATTATGGCATTCACATTGTTTCAGTCGATGAAGCGTTTTTTGCTGGATTAGTCACGCCGGAAGATGCTGAACAACTTCGAGTTGCACCAGCGTCAGCCTGTTTGAACATTCGGCGAACAACTTTTGCCGATACCGGCGAGATTGTTGAATACACCTTGAGTGTGGCTCGCGCGGATCAATTTGTTTATCACGTACATCACGTTAATCACTAGATAATAAAGCATAAGCCAGTCCGGCTTAGGGGCTGGCAAGCAGGTTTCCAATAGGAGGATGAAGAACATTGTTCGAAAAAACAACTGAAGAACTAACCAAGTTAGGTGCACAAATTACAACTGCTGAAATCAAACAGCAGCCAGAACTATGGCAAGAAGCATTTGATAACTATACCAACGCCAAGGAAAAGATCACGGCCTTTTTGGATCAGGTGACGGCCGCCGCTAATGGCAAAACCGTTCGCGTTATTTTCACTGGTGCCGGTAGTTCACAATATGTTGGTGACACGGTGACGCCATACCTACGCGCGCATGGTGATCGCAGCAAGTTCGAATTTGAATCAATTGGGTCAACTGATATTGTGTCCGCACCTTACGATTTTCTGGAAGCAGACACGCCGACCATTCTGGTTTCCTTTGCTCGTAGCGGCAACTCACCGGAAAGTTTGAAAACTGTTGAACTGGCTGAACAAGTTGTTCACAACCTCCATCAAATCAGCATTACCTGCGCACCGGAAGGCCAATTGGCCAAGAAGTCTGAAACGGAAGACAAGACTTTGTTGCTGTTACAGCCAGCTGGTTCAAATGATAAAGGCTTTGCCATGACAGGCAGTTTCTCTTGCATGACCTTGAGTGCCTTGCTGGTATTTGATACCGCCAGTGACACGGATAAGAGCAAGTGGGTGAAAGCCATTGCGGCAATGGGACAAGAAGTTGTGGCGCGTGAAGCGGAAGTTCAAAAAGTGCTTGACCTTGATTTTGATCGTATCGTCTATCTTGGCTCTGGCAGTCTTGGCGGCTTGACCCGCGAAACTCGCCTGAAGGTGCTTGAACTAACAGCTGGCAAGTATGCCACCATGTTTGACACTTCCATGGGCTTCCGTCATGGTCCAAAGAGTTTCCTAGATGACAAGACTTTGTTGTTCGACCTCGTTAGCAACAATGCCTACACCCGTCAATATGATATCGATGTCCTTGAAGAAGTTAAGGGTGACGGTATTGCTAAATCCGTGATGGCAGTGGGCACCAAGCAGGATCAGAACTTCTCAGGCGATGCCTTCTATTTTGAAAATGGCCTTAAAGATCTTCCAGAAGCTTATCAGGCTCTCCCAGATGTCATGTTCGCCCAGACTGTAGCATTGCTTGCTTCGATCAAAGTTGGCAACTTGCCTGACACACCATCACCAACCGGTACCGTTAACCGAGTTGTTAAAGGCGTGACCTTGCACGATTACGCTGGTAAAGAATAGAGCGTGAACTGGCACCAAGCAGCATCAACGAGCAAGTTTAGAGGAGGCAAAAGAGTTCATGAGTTACTACATTCACGCTGCAAAGTTTTTTCTCAAAAATGTGACTGAAATTGGTGGTTATCTAGAAGTCACCGATGATGGCAAGTTTGGCGAGTATCTGCCGGAAACAGCTAAGCCAGATGGCGATATTGTTGAACAATCCGGCAAATTGATTGCTCCAGGTTTAGTCGATACCCATATTCACGGGTTGTTAGGGCATGACGTAATGGACAACGATTGGGATGGCATTGAGACAATGAGCAAAAACTTGCTCAAAGCTGGTGTCACCAGTTGGCTGCCAACCACATTGACCGGTTCATTTGATCAACTCAATGAGGTTTGCAAAACGATTGCCGCACATGCTGGCGATGAAAGCGGTGCGAAGATTCAAGGCATTTATTTTGAAGGCCCATACTTTACGACCAAGCATAAAGGGGCACAGAATCCGAAGTACTTCAAAAATCCAAGTGAGCAAGAATACGATGCTTGGCAGACGTCCGCTGATGGCTTGTTGAAGAAAATTGCGATTGCCCCAGAACGTGAGGGTGCTGCTGACTTCACTCGGTATGCCACCGCAGACGGCACGGTGGTGGCTTTGGGCCATAGTGATGCCACCTTTGAGCAGGCTAAAGCTTGTATCGAAGCCGGTGCAACTGTCTTCACACACACTTTCAATGGTATGAGCCCGTTGAGCCATCGCGAACCTGGTATGGTCGGAGCAGCGATGTATCTGCAAGGGGTTGATGATGAGCTTATCTGTGATGGTCATCATGTCCGTCCTGAAGTGGCCACCACCTTGATTCGACTGAAAGGCGCTGAACATATCGCATTGATTACCGATTGCATGCGCGCGGGGATGATGCCTGATGGCGATTACGTCCTTGGCGAATTCCCAGTTTATGTCAAAGACGGGATGGCGCGGATGAAAGATGGCGACAGTCTGGCGGGTTCAGTTCTTGAATTGAAAGATGCGCTGACCAATCTCCTTGCTTGGAACGCCGCAACACCAGAAGCAATTATTCGAATGGCTTCTCAAACACCGGCTGCTTCTTGCAATATCGACGATCAATGCGGCAGTATTTTACCTGGCCGAGCTGCTGATTATTTAGTTTTGGACGCTGATCTCAAGCTCGAAGCCACCTATCTTGATGGGAAATTAGGCTATCAAGCTGAAGCATGAAAGCTTTCCTGACACAAAACCTTGTGAAATAAGGTGTCAGTGTGTGACACTTAAATATGGCAGCATAAGCTGTTATGAATGAAAGGAGGCCAGCGCTGCATGACGACCTTTTCGATCGATCATGAGTTTATGTTGGACGGTCAGCCGTTCAAGATTCTGTCTGGCGCGATTCATTACTTCCGAGTCCATCCCAGTGATTGGTATCACAGCCTTTATAACTTGAAGGCACTGGGATTTAACACGGTAGAAACCTATGTCCCTTGGAATCTGCACGAGTACAGCGAAGGTGACTTTGATTTCAGCGGGATTCTCGACATTGAACGCTTTCTAAACACCGCAAAGGATCTTGGCTTATATGCCATCGTTCGACCATCCCCTTACATCTGCGCAGAATGGGAGTTCGGCGGGTTTCCAGCATGGCTGTTAACGAAAAAGATGCGCTTGCGAACCGACGATCCTGCCTATCTGCAAGCGATTGACCGTTACTACACAGCTTTAATGCCTCATCTTGTGGGTCATCAAGTCACGCATGGTGGCAATGTCATCATGATGCAAGTGGAAAATGAGTACGGTTCATATGGCGAAGACAAGGACTATCTTGCCGCTGTGGCCGAACTTATGAAAAAGCATGGCGTTGATGTCCCCCTGTTTACCTCGGATGGTCCGTGGCCAGCAACCTTGAACGCTGGCAGCATGGCCGACGCTGGTATTTTGACTACCGGCAATTTTGGCTCACGTGCCGACATGAATTTCGATCGGTTGGCGGCCTTCAATCAAGCTCATGGACATGATTGGCCGTTGATGTGTATGGAATTCTGGGACGGCTGGTTCAACCGCTGGGGCGAACCGATCATTCGCCGCGACCCAGAAGAAACTGCCGAGAACTTGCGAGCGGTGATCCAACGCGGCAGTGTCAATCTCTACATGTTCCACGGGGGAACTAATTTTGGCTTTATGAACGGTACCTCAGCTCGCAAAGATCATGATCTGCCGCAAGTGACTTCCTACGATTACGATGCACCATTGAATGAGCAAGGCAATCCAACGCCAAAGTACTTTGCCATTCAGAAAATGATCCACGAAGTCTTGCCATCGCAGGCCCAGACCACACCGCTGGTCAAGCCAGCGATGAGGCAAGCGGACAATCCGTTGACGGCGAAAGTGTCATTATTCTCAGTACTTGATCAGCTAGCTCAGCCAGTAGCCGCACCTTATCCGCAGACACAGGAGTTTCTTGGCCAATACACCGGTTATACGTTGTATCGGACAAACCCGCTGATCAGTGGTACCGACAAAGGCACGCCGGCTAAGTTGCGCGTGATTGATGCCCGTGATCGGGTTCAAGCCTTCTTTGATGGCAAGTCGCTAGCAACACAGTATCAAGAGGCCATCGGCGATGACATCCTGCTCCCAGAAGTTGAAGGCCGCCATCAACTAGATCTGTTGGTCGAAAACATGAGTCGCGTCAACTATGGCTCAAAAATCGAAGCGATTACCCAGTTTAAGGGAATTCGCACCGGTGTCATGGTAGACCTCCATTTCATTAAGGACTACCTGCAATACCCACTTGACTTGAACAAGGCGCCGCAACTTGATTTCACCGGCGATTGGCAAGCAGGGACACCCGCTTTTTATCAATATGGGTTTGATGTGGTGAAACCACAAGATACGTATCTTGATTGTCGTGGATTTGGTAAAGGAGTGATGCTGGTCAATGGTGTTAACATCGGCAGATTCTGGGAGAAGGGGCCAACGTTGTCACTATATGTGCCAGCCGGGTTGCTTCACACCGGGCACAATGAGGTCATTGTTTTTGAAACCGAAGGCCAATATGCCGAGGCGATAAACTTGGTTGACCACCCAATATTTAAGGAACTGAACACAGAGGAGGAATAAAAATGGCTATTATTGCAGCACGTATTGATGGTCGCTTGGTCCATGGCCAAGTTGCCAATCTCTGGACCACTAAGCTCGGGGCAACGCGGATTATCGTTGTGGACGAAGCTGCATCAAAGAGTGATATCGACAAGAGCGGATTACGGATGGCAACCCCAGATGGTATTCGCCTGTCTGTTCTCGATGTTGCCACAGCAGCAAACCACATTTTGAATCACAAATATGATTCACAAAAGGTTTTCATTGTGGCAAAGCGGCCGGAGACATTCCTCGCATTGGTGAATGCAGGTGTTCCGATCACCGACTTGAACGTTGGTAATATGTCTCAAACTGATGAAACCCGTTCAATCACGAAGTCCATCAACGTGGTGGACGCTGACGTTGACACATTTAAAGAACTTGATGCAAAAGGGGTTCATCTCACAGCGCAAATGGTTCCAGGCGACACAGCAGCGGACTTCATGTCCCTGCTCAAAAAAGGATAGGGGGAGTCAAACATGATTGCATGGTGGCAAATAGCACTTTTAACATTATATGCAGGCTATCAAATTCTTGATGAACTGCAAATTTATTCAGCCATGAGTTCACCAGTTTTCGCCGGCTTAATTTCCGGCTTGGTTATGGGCGATATGAAAGCCGGTCTGTTGATCGGTGCATCCACACAGTTGATGGTTCTTGGGGTCGGCACATTCGGTGGTGCATCTAAAATTGATGCCAACTCTGGTACCATTCTCGCAACGGCATTCTCCGTTAGCGCCGGCATGAAGCCAGAAGCAGCGGTTGCTGCGATTGCGGTTCCTGTTGCAAGTATCATGATTCAAACTGATATTCTTGCTCGATTCTCGAACACTTTCTTTGCTCATCGGATTGACAAGATGGTTGATCAAAATAACTACAAAGGTATCGAACGTTACTTCCTCGCTGGCGCGCTTCCGTGGGCACTGTCACGGATGATTCCAGTTGGCTTGGCTTTAGCATTTGGCGGCGGCTTCGTTACCGACCTTGCCCATGTTTTGAATACCAGCTGGAAATGGTTAGGCGATGGCTTGGCAACAGCTGGTGCCGTCTTGCCTGCTGTCGGGTTTGCCATTCTGTTGCATTACCTGCCACTTAAGAAACACTTCCCATACCTCATTATGGGCTTTGTTTTCACCGTGCTGTTCACGACACTGTTTGGCAGCGTTCAGACCTTGGGTACCGCAGTTGCTGGGGTAGCTAAAGGGTTCACTGCTTCCTTCAACGGTTTGTCCATGCTTGCTATGGCATTGATTGCGTTTGCCTTTGCTGCGATCAGCTATCAACAAACAACAAAGCTGCACGATATCGCAGTTGGCAATGGTAATACAGATGCAGCATCAGGCACAGCCGCAAACAAGACTAATGAACAGGGGGAAATCACCGATGATGAACTCTAATAAACCTACGTACAAATTGACCGATAAAGATTTCCGGCAGATTAACCGGCGCAGCCTGTTCGGCTTCCAGTTGGGTTGGAACTACGAACGGATGCAAGGTTCGGGTTATCTTTACACCATTTTGCCGCAATTGCGCAAAATCTACGGTGATGGCACACCAGAGCTCAAGAAAGTCATGAAAACCCACACCCAGTTCTTCAACACGTCAAACTTCTTCAATACCATCATCACTGGGATTGATTTGGCGGTCGAAGAAAAAGAAGGGATTGCTGGCGAAGAAACTGTTGCCGGGATTAAAACCGGTTTGATGGGGTCCTTCGCTGCTATCGGTGATTCCATCTTTGCTGCCTTGATTCCAGCTATTTTCGGGGCGATTGCTGCACAAATGGCAACGCAAGGCAACCCAGTTGGGGTCTTCATCTGGATCGCTGCTCAAATTGCCGTCATGGTATTTCGTTGGAAGCAATTGCGAATTGCTTATAACGAAGGGGTTTCGTTGGTCACAACAATGGCGCATCGACTGGCTGCTTTGACTGACGCTGCTACCTTGATGGGTGTCTTCATGGTTGGTGCCTTGGTCGCAACCATGATCAATGTTAAGATTGGTTTTGCGCCGAAGATCGGCAGTGTACCATTGGATTTCCAGAAATACTTTGACTTGATCATTCCAAAACTGCTTCCAGCCTTGATTGTTGGCGCGGTTTACTGGTTGCTTGGTCGGAAGCATATGACCTCAACCCGGGCGATTTTCATCGTATTGATCGTTTCGGTGCTGCTGTCGGCACTCGGTGTCATTGCTAAGGGTTAATTTGGTATCAGAAACGTTTTAAAGGAGTCTTTCGATATGAGTAAATTAGTTTTGATTAGTCACGGGCAACTGTGTGAGGAGCTTAAGAAGAGCGCTGAAATGATCATGGGTCCCCAAGACGATATTGCCACCGTTGCACTGTTGCCAAATGAAGGTCCGGAAGATTTTCAGGCCAAGTTTAAAGCTGCTGTAGAGGGGCAAGACGATGTTGTCGTCCTTGCCGACCTTAAAGGCGGAACGCCGAATAACGTCGCAGCCCGTGTCTTGGCTGAAGGCGGCAAGTTCGACCTGTATTCTGGCATGAACCTGCCGATGGTCATCAGTTTCCTGAATGCCCAGATGTTGGACATGAAGCCAGATCTGATCGGCGATGGTAAGGCTGGCATTGCTTATATCAATGACATTGTGAAGCATTAATCAGCCAAAAGGTTCTTGGAAAGCTCGTGTCGAGTTGTGACGCGGGCTTTTTCTGTACGCTAAAATTGAATTGCCTTAGTTAACAGAATGGCCTTGACGTCAAGAAAACAGTTAGATTTTTCAATAATTGCTTACTTAACACAAAAATTTTGAAATTTTGTCTGTGATAACAAAGCTTGATTGATTCCAAGCTTAAATTCTTTTGAATTGATATCAATAACAGTACAATAAAGAAAATCAATCCTAAGTTGAAGGTGGGACCTATATGGGCGACAAGTCTGCAATAATTGAACTTATAAAAAATCAAATTACTGCTAAAACAACACAACTAACGACTGATAATATTCAAAAAATAACTAATGATATTCAAAGCTTACTTAAAATTCTCAATGACTTAGCAACAATTGAATTTGTTGCTACATCCTCAGTAACACAGGAAGATGAGACGGCAGCGCTCACAACTGGTCAAGATAGGACACAGGCTGAAGAAAGACCAATAGCGGTTGCTGAGGTCAAAGACGATGTTGAGCCAGTTACAAGTGAGCAGGTGCCAGCCGCCTCCACCGAGGCAACCTCTGAAAAAGAAGTGTCATTCTTTTCTGAACATTGGTTGGATCAGCGTCACGCTTACATTGGCCGGTTTCACCTTGATTTAAATGGTGGGCATGTCGGTCCGATTAAGGTATCAGAGAGTAAGCTACATAAGATGGCAAATGCGCCGACAAATGGAGATTGGGTTAAGGCCGAGGAGATTAAGGACGACGAGCTGCTGCGCTACAAAATTACCACGCTGAAACGCGATCCCTTGCCGACCGAAATTGTTCGGCTGCAATTTTTACCGGCTGTCTATAGACAAGATGTCAAACGCTGGTATATTGAGTTTCAATCGCCTGAGCACGAAACTACCCAGCAATTGTTGCTCGGTGACTACGATGTGCTCTCATTCAAGCTGAAGCCAGGCGATTATATTGACTATGCTTACCGGCGGGGGCAAGAAATTGATGGCAAAATCGTTTGGAAGTACACGGCATCTGCTGTAGTCGCCACCCGAATGAAACGCCAATTTGCCAAATCTGCACTAGAAGCATCGGCAGAAACAAAGCCTAGTCAGCCAGCGCCAGCCAAGAAGAAGGTCAGCGTGGCACCTGTGCGGCAACTACGCCAGGTTTTCGCCGATAAGTCACTGTTACTCGTTTGCATTGAAAACTCCGCCATGCCGCGCAAGGTGAAACGGCATGTTGAAGACCGTGGCGGCAAGCTCATTCTCTCGCCGCGATCAGATTCGAACGCCATGTTGAAGAAAAAGGTTCAAAAGGCCGACATGGTCATTGTGACCACCGATTTTGTTGATCATGGACAGATGTATGCTGCTAAAGACGAGGCTAAGCGAATTGGCAAACCAATTTGGATGGCAAAGAATACCAATGAGCGAAACATGTTGCAATGGTATAAACGTCATTTTGGCAGGCAAACGGCGGATCAAGAGATTGAGCAGGCGGCTGAATAAGGGGTGCTGTATAACGGGACAAGAAAATGCCCATTTTCAGGTTGTGACGTGTGATCGTCGCCTGAAAACGGGCATTTTTTTAGAAGAGTGTGGCTGTTGGTGATTTGGCCTTGCGGGACTATTTTGGGACAGGTGCTTCTTGCTGATGCCAAGTGGCGTAAATCGCGAGTATTCGATCTAAGGCCTCTTTGAGTAATGGCCGTGGCATGCCAATATTCAGCCGGACGAAACCTTCACCATCGGCCACAAAATAGCTGCCGACGACACAGGAAAGGTCGCAAGCGGTGAAGAAACGCTTCAACTCGGCTTCATCAGCAAACAGTCGTCGGACATCGATCCAAGCCAGAAAACCAGATTCAGCTGGCATCACCTGCATCTCCGGGATCTCAGCAAGCCGGTCACGTAAATAAGCAAAATTGTCAGCCACATAGGCGACCATTTCATCTAACCAAGCGTCACACTTGGTATAGGCTGCGATCAGGGCAGGTATGGCGAAACTGTTCGGTGAAGTGATTGAATTGGCGGCGAATTGTTGCGCTAACCGATCGCGAATCCCAGCGTCAGGAATGACAACGTAAGATGTTTTTAATCCGCCTAAGTTGAAGGCCTTATTAGGCGACAAGCACAAAATACTGTGATCGCGAATCGCTGGGCAAGCCTGCCAGATGCTAGTGAAGTGGACGCCGGGATAAACAATATCACGGTGAATTTCATCGCTTACCAGCAAGACGTGGTGCTGAAGGCAAAGATCACCGACCTGTTCGAGTTCCTCAGCCGTCCAAACACGACCAGATGGATTTTGCGGACTGCAGAGGATGAATACTTTCACATCTGGCCGTGCCATTTTGTCGGCCAGATCTTCAAAGTCAAACACATAGCGGTCATTTTCTAGTTTTAACGGGCTGGTGATGAGCTGTCGCTGGTTGTGCTCAACGGCTTCGGCGAACGGATCATAGGCCGGCGTGTTAATCAGTACACTTTCGCCAACTGCCGTAAAGGCTTGAACAATATAATGCAAGGTTGGCACCGTGCCGTAACTCAATTTCAACCAATCTGCTTCAAGTTCAAGCCCAAAACGGCGCGCGTTCCAAGCAATAACGGTTTCGTTAAACGCATCTGGGATATAGGTGTAACTATAGTCAGAAACTGCGGCGCGGGCCATAACGGCATCGTGAATCGGTGGTGCAACAGGAAAGTCCAGATCAGCCAGATCCATTGGAATCGCGTTAGGCGTTAGGCCGAACTTCTTTGCCAACACACTATCGGCCCATTTGCGCGCGTTACCGGCTTTACGGTCAAAAAGGGTGTCAAGCTGACTCATATTCTTGGTCCTCCAGTAACATCAAGTCTTTGCTTGTCTGATTCAGCACCTGTGCACCAGTATCCGTGATTAGAACATCGTCTTCGATACGGACACCGCCGATGCCGGGCAAGTAGGCGCCGGGTTCAATGGTGACCACCATCCCCGGCTGCAAAACCGTTTGACGCTGAGGGTTCAGAATCGGTTGATCGCCGCCTAGTCCGAGACCATGGCCCAATCCGTGGGTGAAACAATCGCCATAACCGGCAGCGGTTAACACGCCACGCGCAATCGCGTCAATCTCTCGCGCTTGCACACCGGGTTTTAAGGCATCAATAGCAGTGAGTTGAGCAGTAAGGACGGCATCATGAACGGCTGCGAGCTCGGGCTGCGGTTCGCCGATTGTGAGCGTGCGTGTCATGTCTGATTGATAATCGTTAAGGACAACGCCAAAATCAATCGTGATCAATTCACCGCTTTTCAGTTGCCGGTCAGTCGCCCGACCATGTGGCAAAGCGCCACGTGGGCCGCTAGCGACAATTGGATCGAAGGCCATGGCAGATGCGCCCGCCTGTAAAGCATAGAAGTGCAGCCATGCATTCAGTTCATATTCGCTGACCCCGGCCCGAATATGCGGTAGCAAATGGGCAAAGACCTGATCTGTGACCCTACAGGCAGCCGTAGTCGCTTGAATTTCCACGGCATCTTTGACCGCTCGACTTTCAGCCAGCAGGCTATCAGCTAAACTCAACGTCCAATTCTGTGCGGTCAGAGTCTGAAACTCAGGAATGGAGAACCCGGTACTGACAAGTGCGACCCGCCGACATAATTGAGCGCTTAAAAAGCTAACGAGTTCCGGTAAGTATTCGCCTTGCGGTACTTCAATATTGGTAAACCCACTGGTGTCAGCCGCTTCATTGCGATATCGGCCATCGTGAAATTGTAGCGCTTGGTTGGGGGTAACCACCACATGCACGCCACTGCCAGGCAAGGCACCAACGTAGCGTTTGCTTTGACGATCGTGCAGCAGTAAGGCGTCAATTGCCTGCATCGTGAGTGCTTGTTGGATTTTTTTCAAATGTGTCATTTTGGGCCTCCTATGGGTGCGTTAACTTCTAAGCGCGCTAGATCACGATCTCAAACGCGTTCACCAGACCAGAAACCTGCGTGTAAGGACCCTGAACGCAATGGCCCAAGCCCGGCCATCACGTTCAGGGCCGCTTACACTTCGGTTTCTAACCGGTCTGGTTCACGCTCTTAAGCGCGCCAGTTCACGCTCTAGAAGTCTAAATCCAGTCCAGCGAGGGTGTCTTCGTCTTCTTTTGAGAAAATGGACTTTTTCGCGGCTTTTTTGGCTTCGAGTTTTAGTTCTGCGCGTTCCATGACCTTGAAGAATGGCCAGTAAAGGGCGACAGCCAGCACGAGTTGGAGGGCGTTGGCGAATATGGTGCGGTAGTCGCCGTTGGTTAGGAACCCTTCAAGGAAAACGCCGACATATGGTGGATTGAAAATCGGTTTGGCGATCCAGCCCCAGTGCATGAAGAACATCGGCAGCGTGCCAATGATGGCACCACCGAATACATGGGGGATGAACATGATCGGATTGAGAATGATCGGTGCGCCAAACAGGATAGGTTCGTTGATGCCAAATAATGCCGGGAACAACGAAATTTTGCCGATTTTCCGATAGCGTTTGCTCTTCGAGAGCATGCAGGCAACGACGCAGCCGATGGAAATGCCGCAACCGGTGAAACCGAAGAAACTAGAAACAGCACCAGCTGTGTAAAAATGCGGAATGGCTTCGCCGGCGTTCATCGCAGCGATGTTTTCAGCGATAAACGTGACCATAATCGGGCTGGTGATCGGGGAGAAGACCGATGAGTGGATGCCAAAGAAAAACACGGTGCAAATCGCAAAGTTGAGCAGTAAGACCGCCCATGGATTGTCCATGCTGCCGACCAGCGGTGCCAGAAAGCGGGTGAGAATACTTGGCGGCAGTTCGCCAGCAAAGTTCAGGAAGGCGAATCGGCCAGCGATAAACGCGCCACCAGTGATCAAGGTGACTGGAATCAGTTCGAATGAACGGGAGACAAAATCTGGCACCCCGTCAGGCATTTTCAATGTTAGGTGATGGGTTTTGCACCAGTGATAGAGCTCGACTGTCAGCAAGGCCACGATCATGCCGGTGAAAAGTCCTCGAGCACCTAGATTGGTGACGTCTAACTGACCGGTTTTAGTGAACGTTGCGACCATCATCAGGAAAGCAAAACCGGACAAGGTGACACAGCCTGGAATGTAGAGTTTGTAGTGATTGCCTAAGTTGTACGCGATGGATAAACAGGCATACAGACCAATCATGCCGATGGATAACTTCACTGGCAGATCGAACAAGTCAGCATTGCTAGTGATGAAAAGCGAGACAGCATTTTTAGGACCGAGCATGTTAGGCAACGCCGGAATAATCGTGAAAATACTGCCGAGGATGGTGAACGGTGTCATGGCGACCATCCCCGCCTTGATCGCGCTTAGATGACGCTGATTGTCGACCTTTTGTGCGATCGGCATGAAGAAGCGGTTCATGAAAGACTCGAATTGACTGAACATCGTGTAATCCCCTCTCAAAGTCGTACCGATGAAACGTTAGCCAGCGTGCTTTTTTTGATACTTCGCATGGGTCAGCAGTGCTAGTTTCATAACCGTGGCACCATCCATTTGGCCATACACATCCTTATCAATGACAGCAAATGGAATGTGCCGTGGATCACAGATTTCCCCAATGTAGCCAGTTTTATGACCAATCTGTGGTCCTACCAACACGATGTCATAGTTATCGATTTCTTCTTCAAGACCGTCCACGGGAATCGCGTCGAATTTAAAATCATCTTCGTTTAATTTATGGCTATCTTTAACCACCTTGGCCATATTTTGCATCAACATATTGGTAGAAAAGCCACCGGCACAGCACAAAAGAATTCGCATGATTATTTTCCTCCTTAAGTTTATATCACTGGGTACGGCCATTGACCGATACCCTGTCACACATTGGTTTTCGTTGTTTGGGCTTCAAAAATGGTAATCAAAGTTTCAATTAAATCGCGTGCGAGTTGGCTGGTCATGTAGTGATCCTGCGCATGTACCATCAGAAGACTCACCGGTTCCGGCGTCTGATTAGGATCAAACTCGCGGCAAATCATTGCCGTCTGGGCGTTATGAGCGGCAACATCAATCGCCTTAGCCTCAGCCAATAAGCTGCGGGCTTTGGCAAAATCCTGTGTCTGCACCGCCTGCAAGGCCGCAAATGCCTTGGTTTTACTCTCACCGGCATTAGCAATCAACTGCATAATTTCTAATTCTTGGGTCGTTGCCATTGGGGTTAATCTCCTTTAGAGCGCGAGCAGGAGCGTTTAGGAATCGGAGTGTAAGCGGCTTTGAAGTGAAAGAACCGGTTTTTGGTTCTTTTGCTTCAAGGTCCTTACACGTAGATTCCTGCGACTGCGAGCGCGTTTTATAAACAGAGCGCGAGCCAGCCCGCTTATACGCAGGTTTCTGGGCTGGATAGCGCGTTTTATCGGTACCAGACGATCAAAATGGACGAGCTTTCTCCGCTGTTGCCACGGTCAGTCGTCGACACATTGCGGCATATAAAGCGACCATTTGATCCACATCCTGTGCCTGCGCTAACGATTGGGCACAGTGACCATAGCGGCATGGCAGAATTGTGACGACAGTCGGAATGCCAACACCGACTTTATGGGCTTCACCACCGTCAGTACCGCCACCGTTAAACATATCCAGCTGCAGCGGCAGGGAGCCGGTTGCGGCAGTTTCTTTCACAAATTGTTGCAACGTGCGATTAGGTGCCAAGGTGCGGTCAAAGTGCGTCAGGATCGGGCCGCTGCCGACTTGGCGTTGGTTCACTTCGCTACGTTCGCGCGGATTTTGGAAGGTGGCAACATCGACGATAAATGCGAGATCAGGCTGGATCAGTTGAGTTGCGGTTTTCGCCCCTCGAATCCCGACCTCCTCACTGCTGGTCGCGGCAAAACGTAAAGTAAACGGTAACTCATCTTCAGCTAATTCCTGCAGCAGGCGTGCGCCGACATAACAGCCCAGCCGGTCATCAAGCGCCTTACCGCCAAAAACGCCATCTGCAGCATACTCGGTGAAGTCAGTCGAAAAAGTGACCATGTCGCCAATGGTGATCCCAAGGGCTGCGACTTCTGCTGCGCTATTGGCACCAACGTCACATAGAATCTGATCAAATGCGGCCAAACCCTCATCACGAATGACCATACCCGGCAGTTTTTGGCCAGAAACCGTGGTCACGCGGACGCTTTGCCAATGGCTTGCCAGTGGCTTAACGCCGCCAACCACCATCAACCGTAACAGACCTTCAGGCGTTATCGTGCGCACCATATAGCCGACTTCATCCATATGACCGTAAATCATGACCGAAAACGCTGGTTTAACCGTTCGTTTCGTGAAAATCAGTGAGCCGAGGCCATCAGTCTGAACTTTTAGATCGACAGGCTTTAGATAATCGCGCAAAATGGTGCGAACCTCGCCTTCGTTGGACGCGATTGCATCTGCGTTACTTAGCGCAGCCATCAGTTGTAAATCCATGTTTGCTCTGCTCCTTCCAGTGCCGTGCGTAAAATGTTAATGAATCGGGTGAAATCAGTTTGGTGGACGAGTTGCTCGATGACATCTGGCTGTTGCATTAAGGCTGCTAATTGCGTTGTTAGTGTGCGATGCAACGGTAACTGATCGCGTTTTAATGCGATTAACCAGACTAACTTAACCGGTCGAGAACTGCCGCCAGCACCATTTGGCAAGACCACCACCGCAACGGCGTTCTTTTCAGCGTTGAATGACAGGGGATGCGGAATCGCAATGCCGTTGTCATAGATGGTTGCTAAAAAGTTTTCCCGCTGCATCACTGATTCGGCATAATCTGACTGACCACAATAAGAAGTCATGGTGGCGGTCAGTGCGAGCAATAACGCGTGATAATCTGCCACCTGACTTGTCTGGAAAAACAACGCCGGTGTTAGTAAATCGACCAACGTGTCAGTATTATTGCTGCGTGCCGCCATTGATAGTTCGTGACGCAGGTTGGCAAAATCCAGATCAGATGCCAATTCATCAATCCGAACGACTGGACAGTCAAACGTCTCGGTTAACTCAGTCACCGTGAACAGTAAATCTGGTTCAAGCTCATGAATTGCAGTGAGTTCATTAAGACCGAATGTCTGGATCACAGCCTCAGGGAAAATGCGGCGCAATCGTAAACACAATAACGTCGCAATCCCGCCGCCAGTGCCTCAAAGAACTGCGATCTTATACAGCCGCCGACTCCAAGCCTCGTGTGCCTGTTCGAGCGGGACTAACAGATGAGTAGTCAAATAACCAATCTCGGTTTTTGGTACCGCTATTTGATATTCGCGAGTCAGCCACTGGGCAAATTGGACCGCCCAGTTGAACGCAATCGGGTAGTCACGGGCCAATGGTTCCAGACTTAACCCTGCCAAACTTTGATGTTTCTGCAATCGTCCGATCAGTGCCAACACATGAAAATACATGAGCGACAAAAATTCGGGATGGGTGGCGAAATCAGTTTTGTGCCGCATATCTAAAGCGGTGAAATAAGCTTGCAGTTTTGTTTTCAACAGGTCGTGGTCCAGCCGTGTGGTGAGTTGTTTGTGTTTCGCCGCGAAACTGACGGTCAAAAATTGCCATGCTTCTTCACTAAGCCGACTATCGGCTAATAAGCCAGCAAAAGCCGCTGTCGTTGGCGCAGGCACGGTTGCCTGGCCTTTGACCGCCAGTGACCAACCAACCTCGCCAGCAAACTGCGCCGTGATTGCTGGATCCAACCCCAAGGGCATTAAACGCTGACACAAAGTCTGATGATGCGGCGGCAAACCCCGTTGTTGTAAGGCATGAATGCGACTTTGCCATTCGCCTTGAAGTCGGATACCGTAATGTGCCTTACGTTCTAATTGCAGTGGTGTGCCAATCAGCAACTTTTCCAGCTCGCGTAAATCGCGTTGCAACTGTTTTGAACTGATCAGCTCGTGCTCGGCTAACTGCGCCACTGTTAGATACTCGGTCGTGGTCAGCAAGGCGTGCATTAAGGCAGGCAATCGTTTCGCCGGCATGGCCGGTTGTGCTTGATCTTGCAAACTAGCTTGTTAAGCAGCAAACTGCGCACTATCGGTGATGGTCAACTGATAACCCACATTGCGGGTAACCGTAATGATAAAACCGGTGTTGTCTTCATTTAATTGCCGCAAATCACTTTGCAGTGTTCGCCGCGAGACCCCCAACGTCGCTGCTAAAGCAGCTGCGGACATCGGCCCGTTGGTTTGTAAAGCGTTGATAATGGTTTGTTCACGCAATGACTCGCCCTCCAATCAGTAAGCGCTTCCATCAACATCGTCATTATGCCGGACAATATAACCAACAAAAAGTCCCACTTTTGCACCTGTTGTTGGCAAAAATGTCACCATTGCAAGTTTGTCCAGATGAAAGCTAAGAAACCCTGAGCATGATGTTTTATCTCGTTATCCGTCAGGTAGTTTAACAACAAAACAGATTGCTGACGAGGTGAAAGCGACTATAATACGATGAGAATCATTACCCGCATAATAAATAGAATAATATTAACAGCGTTGTTTCGTTAATTTTCATCTCCAAAGAGTGTTGTCAAAATATTCTGCAGCAACCATTGGCGATGCTTTTATGCAAACAAAAAATCGTTTCTCAGATGATTTCTGAAAAACGATTTAGTGAGTAAATGATTGATCGTCATTGTATCAACTGTATGTTAGTCAACCGTTCCAGCTGCATTCAGTTCGGCCATATGAACCAAGGTCTCAGCAATTTTGCCCATCGCTTCAGTCGAAACTACTTCATAAGGACCGTGAAAGTTGATACCGCCATTGAACAGGTTAGGCGTTGGAATGCCTTGATAAGTAATTTTTGAACCATCAGTGCCGCCACGGAATGGAATTGTCTTAGGTGTCATGCCAGCCGCTTGAATGCCAGCTTCAGCTAAGCGCAGCGGATAGGGATCTTTGTTGATGATGTCGGCCATGTTGTAATACTGGTCATGCATCTCAACTTTAAACCGCGGATGGTCAAATGGGGCATTCAACTCATCAATGGTTTTCATAAAGTAGGCTTTGCGCGCATCAAACTTTTGGCGATCAAAATCCCGGATAATATAAACCAACTGAGCATCGCTGATTTCGCCATGGAATTTCAGTAACAGGAAGTAACCTTCATGGCCGTCACTGAATTCAGGTCGATCAAACAGTGGCAATGCTGCATCCAATTGCCGACCAAGTGTATTGGCGTTAATCATCAAATCCTTCGCCTCGCCGGGATGAACCGAGGTACCTTCGATGGTCACCGTTGCCTGTGCAGCGTTAAAGGTTTCATATTCAATTTGGCCAGGATCGCCATTGTCCAAAGTGTAGGCAAAATCAGTCGCAAATCCCTTGGCATCAAATTTATCCGCACCAGTCCCGATTTCTTCATCAGGGCCGAAGCCGAATTTGATCAAGCCATGCTTCACTTCCGGATGAGCCAACAGATAACGGGCGGTGGCTACCGCGCCAGCAATCCCGGCTTTATCATCTACCCCCAACAATGTGGTGCCATCACCGGTAATTAAAGTTTGGCCAAAATACCGTTTCAATGCTGGAAACTGCTCAACAGTCAGGCTCAGGCCGTTATCAAAATGAATCGGTTTGCCATCGTAATTAGGATGCACTTGCGGTTGCACATTTTCCGCATTGTAATCCGCGGTATCCAAATGCGCGATGATCCCAAAACTTTTTGTCGGCTTGTCAGTGTTGGCCGGCAGTGTGGCCGTCACAAAACCGTTAGCCGGATTAAGACCGACATCTTGGAGTCCCAAGTCCTTCAGTTGTGCGACTAAAAGCTTAGCCAATTCAGTCTGCCCTGGCGTTGATGGTGTGGTGTCACGCCCTGGATAGGAGCGTGTATTGACCTTAGCGTACCGAATAAAGTCAGCTTGTAACTGTGGCAAATCAATGTGTATTGTCAATGAAATCCCTGCCTTTCGATGAGAAAAATATTAATATTGCATTGCAATAAGTTTGGATCTGGCTTAGTATTTTGTCAATAGTTGATTGTTACCGCGATTTTTGGAGGGAATACATATGTTTAAGTTAAAAAAATGGACACTGATGTTGCCACTCGCTGCATTGGCGTTGGTAGCTGCTGGCTGTTCGTCAAACAGCAGTAGTAGTACAAGTCAATCGAAGAAGGCTCAGACGCTAAATTGGTCAGAAATTTCTTCCATTGTGACCAATGATCCATCTATGTCGACAGATACCGTGTCTTTTCAAATGATGACGAATACGCAGGAAGGGATTTATCGGCTAACAGACAAAGGACAAAAGACTCAATTGGCTTTGGCCAAAAAGGTGACCACTAGTAAGGACGGCATGACTTACAATGTGACCTTACGTAATGCAAAATGGAGTAATGGCGATCCGATCACGGCACAGGATTTCGTTTATAGTTGGCAACGCACAGTGGATCCTAAAACGAAGGCAACAGATGCCTTTTACTTCGTGCCAGTTAAGAATGCCAGTGCTATTATTAAAGGCACTAAACCTGCAAGTGATTTAGGGATTAAGGCGACAGATAGCAAACATCTGACGATCACATTGGAGAATCCAACGGCTTACTTCAAGAAAATGTTAGCTTTCCCATTATATTATCCGCAAAACCAAAAAACTGTTGAGAAATATGGCAAATCATACGGGACAACATCATCTGCGCAGGTTTATAGTGGTCCATTTAAATTAACAAAATGGAACGGCGCCAGTGATAGCTGGACATTGGTTAAGAATCCAGAATATTGGGACAAAAAGAATGTTAAGTTGAGCAAAGTCAACGAGACTGTGATCAAGGATGTTCAAACAGGTATGAACCTTTATCAGACCAACAAACTTGATTCAATTGTTCTCACTGGTGAGCAGGCCGCGGCACATCTTAATGATAAGGATGCGATTAAGCGTCTGTCATCCAATATGACACGAGTTGACTTGAATCAAAAACAGGTACCGGCTTTTAAAAATCTCAAAATTCGGCAAGCCTTTTCAATGGTCGTTGATCGCAATGCGGTCACTAAGAACGTCTTAAAGGACGGTTCCAAACCAGCGTTGGGCTTCGTGCCAATTGGGTTACAGACCAACCAAAAAACAGGTGCTGATTTTGCCCAGACAACGCAGGTCAAGAGTGCTGTTGCTTATAACAAGGCAAAGGCCAAGAAGCTATTTGCAGAAGGTATGAAAGAATCTGGTCAGAGTAAGCTTAACCTGACGCTGTTGGCAGACGATGCTGACGTTTCTAAGCAAGTTGCTGAATACTTACAAGGGGCTTTCGAAAGTTTGCCGCATGTCAAAGTTACGATTAAGAGCATTCCTAAGGCGCAACGGCTACAAGCCATGATGTCTGGTAATTACGATATGGTTGTGACTGGTTGGCAATCAATCTTCGCCGATGCCTACAACTTCCTTGATGTTTGGATCAGCAATTCTGGCTACAACACTTCTGGTTATAAAAATACCAAACTTGATCAATTACTTAGCGAAACTGAGACTAAGTACGGCAATGAACCGCAGAAACGTTGGACAATGCTGCAAGATGCTGAAAAGATCTTGATGAACGATCAAGGCACGTTGCCACTGTATCAGGCGAATAACCTGCAACTGCTGCGGCCAACGGTCAAGGGCGTATCGTTTAATCCAAACGGCACCCCGTATGACTTCAAGACGGCGTATATCAAGTAGTCACGAACAACATGCTTAATCAAAATAGCGCATCATGCTTATCTGGATATAGCCCAGACAGCATGACGCGCTATTTTTTGAAAACGAGCTCGCGCGGTTAGAAACCGGCGCGTAAAGCGGCCTTGGGAGTGTTAGCCGCGTTTTGGTTAATGCGACCAAGGTTCTGACACGCAGGTTTCTGGGTTGGGAAGCGCGGCGATGCATGTTTACTTCAGAAGCCATTCATGGGATGGCATCACATCACGACTTCAACACAGAGTGGCTCAAAATATAGAAGGCTTCTTGACTAGCTTGATAACCCTTTGCCTTGGCTGGGAAGGTTGTGTCAAAACGAGTCGCGTCTTCTTTGTCATAGCTCATGGCTGGACTCTCGTGATAAGTCCACTTTCTGCCATCCAGTGCATTTGGCTTGAGAACCTTCACGATCATGGCAGTAGGCTGCGTGTTATCTGCCGCCCAGACATTGAACTTCTGGCAACTCTTAAACCCGCGCTCGACATAGTTGTCCGGGTCACCCAAAATCACGATGGTGTCGT
>ERZ772885.427-NODE-427-length-30978-cov-12.871002_pt1 | contig 30978 bp, 25 predicted proteins | sample MGYA00580580_ERZ772885 | MGnify/ENA primary metagenome ERZ772885 (study PRJEB29015, sample SAMEA2737673) | human gut metagenome | biome: human gut; feature: human-associated habitat; material: faeces | place: China | collected 2012 ...
CGCCGACAACCTGCGCAACATCACCAACGAACTCGACGCGGCCGCCAAGTCGGTGATCGCCAGCCAGGAACTCAAACTCGAGTCCGCCAAGTAAGCCGTCCGAGCCAGACGAGCCGACAGGGCGCCGCCCCTAGCTCCGCCACCCCTGCGTTCAACGGGGCCAAGTTGCGTTTTCAAACAACTTTGACCTCGTTAAAGATGACTTTCGCAACGTTTTCACAACCCGATAACCGCCCATACCGCAAATCGATACCCCCTTCCACAAAAACCCGAAAGAGCATATTAACGGGGGTCAAAGTTACGTTTTGAACAACTTCACCCCCGCACAAGCGCTTTCGCACCGTATCTGGCTTATATATGGCAGATTCGACAGTCCGACCGGAGATATCTCGCTTATATATGGCAAGTCATTCCGGAAAGACCGCAGTTAGAGGGTACACAATTACCCCCTAAGTTGCTTGTTGTAAAAACCAACTGCCACATATAAGCGAAATGCATCCGGGCAAAACCCAAAATCTGCCACATATAAGCGAAATAGCACCCACCAAACGCTATGAGAGGTCGAGATCTCCATCCGTGCGCAGAAACTCCATCAGGTTGAGGTGCCTTACGCCGTCGCGCTGCATTGGCAGCGGGTCCAAACTGAACAGGTATTTCGGATACCCGTCAGCCAGCTTCGTGAACGGACGGAATTCACGCTCCTCAACGTTAGGATCCTGCACACTCATCGACACCTGCACATAGGCGTACCGTTCCCGCTTACGCACAATGAAGTCGCACTCCAGCTTACCAATAATGCCCACGCTCACCTCGTAGCCTTTCGACCTCAAATGCACGTATAGCGCATTTTCCAAGGCTGGACCGTAGCTCATCCGCGTATCGGTGTTACGCGCGAATCGTATACCAGGATCCGCAAGATAGTACTTCTCCCCTCCTCTCAACGACCTGCGCGAACGCAAATCGAATCGCGGGCATTTGTAAAGAATCTTCGCGTTCTCCAGTAGCCGGACATAGTTCGCAAGAGTCTCACGTTTGACCGTCACGCCTTCGCTGCGTTTCAAATATTCGACGATTCCCGACAGATTCGTGGGAGCGGCATAGTTGTTGATGAGATAGTCCTGCACGCGTTGGAAAGTATCGCGGTGACGCACCACTTTGCGAGCGGCTATGTCTTTGCTGAAAATCTGCCCTATGACATCTTGGATATACATGGCTTTCGCATCAAGATCCTCATATTCCAGCGCCTTCGGGAACCCTCCATAGGTGAGATATTCTTGGAAAACCTGCGATTCCGGCTTTTTGGGAAGTCCAAGATACTCGCGCATGCCGAGATATTCGTTGAACGATAGGGTGAACATTTCCAGCTCAATATAGCGGCCTGTCAATTTGGTGGCAAGCTCGCCGGATAGTAGGTATGAATTGGATCCAGTGATGAAAATCGAGCAGTCGCCTTCTTCACGCCATCCGTTGACGATGGTCTCATACCCCTTCACGTTCTGTATTTCGTCGATAAACAGGTAACGCATTGAAACTGACTTGCCAAGGCTATGTTCAATGACTGCATCAAGCTTTTCCGGAGTGTTCACGTCTTGGTATTCTCGACGGTCAAGATTGATGTAGCAAATATTGCCTTCCGAGACGCCACGTTCCCGCAGCTCATCCATGACACTGCACAGCAGACTCGATTTTCCACAACGGCGAATGCCGGTGACCACCTTGATGAGTCCCGCATCGTCATAGAACGGACGAAGCTTGGCTAGATAATGCTCTCGACGATACATTTGCATGTTTTACTCCATCATCACGGTTTTAACGGTGGTAAAAGTACCCAAAAGAACAACTTTGCCCCGTTAAAATCTTATTTTACACGCTCAACGACAGATTTTCATACCCTCTATATCACCTTCAAATGCTCCTATTGCCTGTTTACAGCAATTTAACGGGGTCAAAGTTGTTCAAAAACACAACTTTGACCCCGTTAAACATACTTTCGCACCGTATCTGGCTTATATGTGGCAGATTCGACAGTCCGACCGGTGGTATTTCCTGACGAAGTCAGCTACTTGCAACACGTTATTCCTCAATCGCCACTTACCGAACCCAATTGCCAGGCTGCGTCGCATTCACCATGACGCACCGTCACAAACGCTCCCGTCCGACGCGCTTTACTGGCCTTGGGCGCGGTAGCGGGCTTCGGTGGCGGCTTTGGCGGGCTCCCACCAGGCGCGGTTGGCAGCATACCAAGCGATGGTCGCTTGCAAACCGGCTTCGAAATCGGTGTGCACAGGCCGCCAGCCGAGTTCGGTACGCAGCTTATTGGAATCGATCGCGTAACGCCGATCATGCCCGGGGCGGTCACGCACCCAGTCGAATGCGTCCTCCGAACACCCCATGAGCCGCAGAATCATGCGCATCACGGCGATGTTACTCATTTCACCATCCGCGCCGATCAGGTATGTTTCGCCGATCCGCCCGCGTGTAAGAATCTTCCACACCGCAGAAGAGTGGTCTTCCGTATGGATCCAGTCGCGCACGTTCTCGCCTGTGCCATAAAGTTTCGGTCGCACGCCCTCCATGATGGAAGTGATCTGGCGTGGAATGAATTTTTCCACATGCTGGTACGGCCCGTAATTGTTGGAACAGTTGGAAATGGTGGCGCGAAGCCCGTACGTGCGAACCCATGCGCGCACCAGCTGGTCGGATGCCGCTTTCGACGCACTGTATGGGCTTGACGGCTTATACGGCGTGCTTTCGGTGAATTTACATGGATCGTCGAGCGCAAGGTCGCCGTACACTTCGTCGGTGCTGATGTGGTGGAATCGCACGTCATGCTTGCGTGCCGCTTCAAGCAGGTGGAACGTACCCTCCACATTCGTTGTGGTGAAGGGTTCAGGATTGGCGATGGAGTTGTCATTATGCGATTCGGCCGCGAAATGCACGATCGTATCATGCCCGGGCACGATACGTTCCAGTAGTGCAGCATCGCAAATGTCACCTTGCACGAGTTCGACTTGCGATTGCGGAAGACCGGCGATATTCTGCGGATTTCCGGCATACGTCAGTTTGTCGAGCACGGTTATGTGCACATCAGGATGGTTACGTGCCACATAGCGCACGAAATTGGCTCCGATAAACCCACATCCGCCGGTCACGATGATGTTGCGCGGCTTGAAAATCTCACTACTCACCATTTCAGGGTACCGGCAGGGTTGCATAGCCATAAAGCGATTCCACAAACTGGCTTATATATGGCAAATTCGGAAGACTGACCGGAGGCATCTCGCCTATGTATGGCAGTTCATTCCAGAAAGACCGTAGTTAGAGGGTACACAATTACCCCCTAAATGGCTTATTTCAAAAACAGACTGCCATATATAAGCGAGATTCCTCCGGGCGAACCCCGAAATCTGCCATACATAGGCGAAATAGCGACTAAATTGGGGGCATAACGCGAGAGCCAGCCCCCCCCCCCGCCTAAGACACCCAGGACGCCAGGCTCTCACTTCCATTTCCCTAGCGGAGTTGGCTTACTTCGTAAGCATAGCCCACAACAATTGTCGGCCCAGCAGTCAAAGCATACGCCCGATTCTCGTCTCCCATTCGCCGTCAGGATCAGTCAGCCACAGCAACCATATGAGCGGGAATACGTTGGCGTCCAAAAGAGCAACTGGTTTGGTCATGTTATTCCGCCGAGGCTCAGTCGTCGAACTGCGACACGTAGTCGGTCATTTCGTCATCCTTCAGATCGAGTCCCGCACCGAATTGCTTGACGAACCACCACCCTAAATACGCCGCCAACATATGTTCGCGCTCAAGCCTTGATTTGGTGCATGAATGGCACCTCAGTTACCCTTGATTTGGCGTAAAGACCGCATAATCATTGACTTTTCAAACAGAGAACTCTTTGGACTCAAACGAGCACCCGAAAATTTCGGCCTCATCAAAAGAGGCTTTTACACTCAACGGTCTCGTATTGACACACCAAGCCACGCGCACTACTGGTCCTGGGCGAGGTAGCAGGCTTCAGACTCGTTTTTTATCACTTGTTGTCTTTATTTTTCGTCAAGTTTGCTCAACAACTCACCTAGGCAATCCAAAAGCTCAATCCTCTAAGTCAAGACGCTGCTCCACCTCGTCGAGCGTATAGGTTTTCAACTGCCCCGCACGATAACTCTCAACCTATTGCAGGATTTCATATTTGCATTTGAAACGGTCATAACCGACAACTGAACCTAAGGACGTTTGTACCAGCATCGCCATTGCATTACCCATGTCCAACGCCTCTGTCGATTTACCGTATCCGGCGCAAACATGCTTAATCTTTTTCGTGGCGAAAGCTGAACAAACGGAATATACTTTCGGACGCAACTATAGCAAACAAAGCAGAGAGCGGCAGGAAATACCTGTACTGCATACCATCAACACCCACTGTCCCGGATGGATTGTATTGCAGCCACAGAGCTAGATATATTAACAGAATATCTCCTATGCAAAGCAACACTATCAGCCATGCATAAGGCAACGGAAGAACATAGGTTAGTCTCCGTCCATGGCTTCCATCCAAACATGCGCCGACAACCGCAGGTGGCTCTCGCTTGTTAAGGCCTGCCGTTCGAACACTTACGAAGAATAGCAGTATCAAAACTATCAGGATCGCCAACCAACAGAGCGCAATATAGACGCTGGAGATCTTCACATTCATGTTGGATTGGGCGTGTACCACCGACCACACGATGTTCCTTATTGCGTCAACGCACACGTCGGGATCTGTCAGCAAAGCACGTTTTCGCGCAGTCATCTGCTCATATGAAACCATCATGGGACAGTTTGTGTACCAAGCATTGATTTTCAGCCACAACAGAACCCATACGCCAGAAATGAACGTTCCGATCAAAATTGGTATAGCGCGACCGCGATTTATACGCAGCCGCATCCTACCATCTAGCGCCTTATTCGCGGAGTCAAATATTGTCGGAATCGAGAGCAAAACCAGTGGTAGATATATGAACTTGCACATCGCTAGTATCACACTGACGACGGCTAACCGAACGGCGCTCGAAACAGATCGCTTGCTTACAATTTCACGGAACAACAGACAACTAAGCAGTATAGCCATCCCTTGAGTGACAGAGTCTGCAGAAATTGAGAACGAAGCCAGTCGAACCATTTGTGGGAGGCATAGTAACAAACCGACCGGAATGCGCCACTTAGGCAACGCTCGCACCGAACAATACATGAGAAGCACATACACGCTCAGCATGCACACTTCCGCGAGATGATAGGTAATTCCAGCACTCAAGCTCAGTACACGGCCTGCCGCAAAACCAACCAGTTGAGGAGCGTAAACCACAGGAGAATTTATCGCGGTATTATTGAACGGAAGATCAACAGTTGAGTTTGAATCGTCTTTCACGGATTCAGGAATCACAACGGCAGGGTCATAGCCGTCGTATTGTTCAAGCGAATATTGCATCCACTCTCTGTTTACAGCACCACCGACTACGCCATTTTCTGTGTTGTGCAACATACTGCGCGAAGAAACCGGTCTTGCGACAACATCACCGTTAAGAATGGCGTCGACACGGTAAATATGTGCCCAGATATCGGGGACATGTCCTGGAAGCGTAACGCCTATAAAGAAAAGCCCTTCAACCAACACGCATAGCGCCACCAACGCCGGCATCCATTGAAAAAGCTTCTTCCCCTTCACGAGGATACATGCTACTTCAAACCAGGGTCAGCGGCCAAAATGTGTGTCCGGAATAGGTCGCAGTCGGATACGGGGAGGGGCAGTTGTTCGCGTTCCTCGACCCGCCGGACGGGTACGCGGAGCCGATCCCGCCCATGAGCAACCTCATCGAGTCGTGGAACGCGCGCATCCGAGACATGCTGCGCCACCACATTTCTTAGAGGCTCGGCAATAACTTCCATTAGACAAAAGTTGGCGGCTGCTCCACACCAGGAGACGCAATAAGGGCCGTACAGCAGGACCCATTGTCTCGCGGTCTGCACCGGCATGGCAGGCCTGCGGGCGAGCGAGCCGCCTCCTGCACCGGTCTGGATGAGCTTCAGGGCCTCGCGCCTAGACTCGTCGTCGTAGCGCTTCCGGCGGTCGGCGCACATAATGAAACCGCACCTCCGAGCATCGAATCTGAATTTCTTCAGTCCAACGATCGGGGTGCGGTTCAGTTTCCAACTTTGTTTTCTTTGTTTTTTAGTCAACCCCATCCCGATCCCTCAACAGCCAACGTGACTCTCTTCTACCACCTTCGTCGCAGATGAGGCCACGAGTCTCATTCGGTCTCAAAGCAATGCCATACATAGGCGAGATAGCACTTGAAAAGTGGGTTTGTAACGCAAGAGTCTGCCCCTATACTCAGGGTGTTCAGCCCTCACTTCCACCCAGCAGGGTTGGCTTACCTCGTAAGTATAGTCAGTAACAGTTGTTGGCCGTTGAGCAGCGGCCAAAACGCACGGCAAGACGTCACTTCCACAACCACACCATCCGCGCCAACCAGCGCACGATTCCCTGCAGCAATCACCGTTTCCTCGGAACCCGGTCGAGCCAATACAGCACTCGTGATCCCGAAAATGTCGCTTCGCCTCAACGTACTAGTTTCTGAAAACCGACAAGTTGTCATTTTTGTTAGAAACTACACTTATCCCCATCATCAATTGCAACATGCGTGCATTTGACATAAAATACACATTAATTGCACGCAAGATTAGGGCAGGTGATCCAGATGGGCAATATTACCATTCGCATGAACGACGATCTGAAAGCCCGTGTCAACCAGACACTCGACGCCATAGGCATGAATTTCAACACTTACGTGACCATGGCAAGCATCCAGCTCGTGAACCAGCAGCGCCTGCCTTTCGACACTTCCGTGCGCACTGAGGAACCAAACGAGCAGACCAAGCGCGCCATGCTCGAAGCCGAAGCCAAGGAACGCGGTATCCTCCCAGATGACGCGGCCACCTTCAACAGCGCGCAAGACGCCATCGCTTGGCTGCACAACAATCACGGTTGAACAGGCAAAGCGCCATAATTACCACCAAATTCGACCAACAATTTCAGACCGACTTCAAACGCATCTCACGACGGATATCAGATCGTCACGGAACTCGAATATGTGATCGAAGCTATTGAGGAGTACGGACACGTTCCGGAATCATATAATCCTCACATGATTGATCGCCCACGAGGAATCTACTCAGGATATGCGGAATTCCATCTTGCCAAAGGGAAAATGGATGTGTTGGTGATCTACTCGAAGCGGCCGGAGGCGTCGACAATCCGATTCATTCGCATGGGATCCCACGACGAACTGTTTGACGGTCCGTTGCTTTAGATGAGACCATCGTAGACCCCAACGAGATTCAGCCATCGATTCCACCCAATAAAACTTTTTCTCACCATATCGGGCTTATAGATGGCAGATTTGGAAGGCTGACCGGAAATATCTACGAGACACTCGTTCGTCCACAGCTGAACACTAAAATGTACCCGGTTTAATTGTACAGAGCCTCCAATTATAAGGGGGCTATCTTTTTGAAGGATGCGACGATGCCTATTTTCTCGCCCGACCGTCACGCTTGTGCGCCTTCATACGCAAAACTTACTAAGCAGCCGATTACGGGCGGAACGTATCGCCCTCTTGCGAATGACGAAGATAGCAACGCTTGCGCTCCATCCGCCCTTTCAGATCACCATGGTTCAAAGCTGTATACGCAGAAATCAGCAATTCACGCCATCTCCGATAACGCAAGCGTTTTCATTCCCAAAGTCGATGCGCCCTATCTGCCAAAAACGACTGACGACAAGTCCATTGACGAAGCCATTAACGAAGCTGCGAACGACAGTACCCATTCAGTCCCCCCGTCTGCTGAAATTCAACTCGCGCAAGCTAACGAGCATCCTCTGATGCAGGCTATCGAGGTCTGCAAACAATCCGTACACACTACGGCAAAAGCACTCTCCACCGCAGGACATGCAGTTGCAAAAGCCGCCAAAACCACCGGCCACGCCATCCATACCGCCGCCACAGCGGTAAAGACCGCATGGCAAACTTTCGCCAATTTCAAAGCTATTCAACTCATCATCAAATTCTTCCAGAGCACGTATCCCCTGTGGAAGAAACGCATGAGGTTCTCATACGCGTTCTACGCCATCGTGTTCACCCTATTGACTTCCGCCGAAGTCATCTTCCTTCAGTGGGGAGTGTATAGCGAACCAACGTACGATAAAGGCGATGAAGTTGATCAGACAACTAAAATCCTGAACAGTGTCGCAGGGCAAGTCACCAAATTTGTCAGCCAGATTTGGCTTGAACAAAAGTATCAGTTTCTCCTTAATTTCATTGGCATAGGGCTTATTTACCTTGCATTAGTTTTTGTATTAAATCGCTTTTGGATAGCGACCGTTATTTTCGGTGCCGCTATGACTGCCTACGGCGTAGCGAACAGCATCAAGATGGGACTTCGTAACGAACCTATTCTCCCTTCAGATCTTAGCTTTGTATCAAATGGCAATGGCGGAAACCTCCTTTCTTTCATACCGAAAGACCAGCAAGCTCTCGTTAATGGAGCAATCACCGTATTAATCTGGTTCTCCTGTGCTTGTCTTCTTCTTTTCGTTCTTGATGGAAGACGCCGCTTTATTCACTGCTCTTGGAAACACCCCTCTTCGAATGCTAAAAATATAATTGGGACATCATCTCGCGCACTTGCTGCAATTCTCAGCGTCGTTCTTCTGGTTTCCTACACATGGAATCTCAATATTCCTGGAGCTTGGTCCTATACTCTGGCAACCAACTTAGGATACAAGCCTGTCCCGTGGAATACCTATGAAGATGCCAAATCAAACGGCCCAGCCACTACATTTCAAAGTCTCGTAAGAGTTAAGGCAATGGATAAGCCGAGCGGGTACAGTAAAAAAACTATGGAAGAGATAGCCGCTCGCTATACTAAAGAAGCAAATAAAATTAATACATCACGGGCAAACATCCTCACAGATAGCACTGTGATTCTCATTTTATCCGAGTCTTTTTCTGATCCCCTGCGTGTTCCTGGCATCTCCTTTGATATCGATCCGATGCCTAACATTCGAGCTTTGAAAGATGTCACCACCTCAGGACTTATGCTATCGCCAGGCTATGGTGGCGGCACAGCTAACATCGAGTACCAGTCTCTAACTGGAATGAATCTCGCTAATTTTAACGATCAGCTTATTTCTCCTTATCAACAACTTGTGCCCAGTCAAAAAAACGTATACACCTTCAATCAAATTTGGAATGATGCATGCCAGGTGCAATGCTCATACGCTTTTCATCCCTATTTGAAGAATTTTTATCTTCGAGATTCGAATTATAAAAAATTCGGTTTCAAATACTTCCGTACAATCGACAGCAAACCGGCGTTGAAATATCAGGATCACATTGACGCTGGCTATGTTAGCGACGCATCGGCATATCAAAATGTAATCGACCAGCTTAATCAATCTGACGGAGAATCCCAGTTTATTCAGTTGGTAACCATGCAAAACCATTTGCCATACGGGGACTACTACACCAACAATGAATTTAAAGAGGCAGATACTTCAACAGGTCTCGATGAAAACGAAGAAGTTCAGATTGATACTTATGCAAAAGGCATCAGTTATACCGATCAGGCCACGGCCACATTCCTCGATCAACTAAATATGATAGAACAGCCAATTACTGTCATTTTCTACGGAGACCATCTTCCTGGCATCTACGCATCAGCAGCAAAGTACAAAGAAAATCAACTCACTTTACACGAAAGCGATTATTTCATATGGTCTAACTCTTCTTCTTCGAGCGCTGGTTCAAAGCTATCACCCGAAGAAAGCGATTACTCGTCTTCGAACTTCTTTATGGCTAGCGCCGCAGAACACATGGATGCGAAAGTCACGCCTTTCCTAGCTCTGCTTACAGAAGTACATCAATCTGTACCAGCAGTCAGCAGATTCGCCTCGACCGATGCCGATTGGGGTACTGGGTCAACTAGCTATCTGGATTCTTCTGGACAGTTAATAAAAAAGAAGACTCTATCATCAGAAGCAAAACATCTACTGGAGGATTATCGTCTGGTCCAGTATGACCAGACCGCAGGAAAAGGATATCTCAGCGAAAACTGGTTTAATCGAGTGCCATAAAAAGGAAACGGCAGCCAGAATGCTCTGGAGGAAAAACAAGAACGTATACTAATGTTATGTCTGCACTAGAAGAAAACCAAGAATGGGAAGCAGTTAATAGAATTGTTTTCCCAACTACAGACGCGGAAAGCACGCTTCCTCTCTACGTTGTCAATTGGACACCGTCGCACCCAGATCCAGCTCTATTTGATGCCCGAGAATCTCTGGAAAAAGTCGCTTTCTCAAGTTTAAGTAAACGACAGCTCTCGGGGACCCTCAGGAATGGGATCTTTTCAGCACAAGAAGCAAGTAAAACAGAGCTTCCCGCGGGATCAGTTTTAATTAAGTCTCGAACTTCAATTGAGTTGGCAGCAGGTCAGCACGTCTCATTGTGCACTTTCTTTAACGCATTTCCGGCAAGTTACTGGCAACGCTGGACCAAAGTTACCAATGTACGTTTTATTGCGAAAGTTGGCGGCGTCGGACGTATCGTCGTCATGAAATCATCAGCCCGAGGAATCCCCTCTACTGTTACCACAATTCCTGTGGCACAAGAAGATGAATTCGTCGAAGCCGACATTAGCTTATCTGGCTTCATGGATGGCGGATTCATTTGGGCTGATATGGAATCTGCTTCGAATGACTCTTTGACCGTTACTGACGCCCAATGGCAGGTCCCCACCCAAGAAAGGCGCGCCCCTCACAACTCGTCTCTTTCAATTGCGATCACCACATTCAATAGACCGTCATACTGTTTGAATCAACTTCAAACCATTGCCGCCGAAAAAAACTTACGAGATCATTTAGATACAATTTATTGCGTCGATCAAGGAACAGATCGAGTACAAGATCAACCCGATTTTCAGCAAACGAGAGAACTCCTAGGGCAACAGCTAACATATATCCTGCAAGACAATTTAGGCGGATCTGGCGGTTTCTCACGAGGGATGTATGAAACAGTCAAAGCCCAGAAAAGTGCATATGTTTTACTTCTTGATGATGACGCAATCACCGAACCTGAAGCTATATTAAGAGCTCTTCAGTTTTCCGATTACGCTACCAGACCAGTTCTCGTTGGTGGTGGAATGCTGCATCTGGACAATAGGACTGTACTGTACTCTTCCGGCGAGCGCTTTGACGCAAGCTCTGCAATGCCAGCACCAGCCACCGGCACACATTACAATCATGATTTTGCTGTAAATCCGCTAAGGGATACTCCTGAACTGCATAAGAGAATCAATCCTGACTTCAACGGCTGGTGGCTATGCCTCATCCCCACGGAAGTCTTGAAGAAAATTGGTCTTTCCATGCCGGTTTTCATTAAATATGACGATGTGGAATTCGGCTTGCGTGCCAAAGAAAACAACATTCCGACTATATGTCTTCCCGGTGTCGCCGTATGGCACCAAGCATGGCATGATAAGGATATTTCCAGAACTTGGGAGGAGTATTTCGCTCAAAGGAATCGTTGGCTCTGCACTCTTATGCATTTCCCCGTACCAAGCAAAAAGTTTGCTTTCCGAATGCTTTATGAAGATGCTCATCTAGGAACAAAGCTTCTTTATTCTGCCATGAAGTTAAACCATATGGCACTTCGCGATTTGACCGAGGGGCCGGAATATATCGTCAGATGCCTCCCGCAGAAACTAGCAGAAGTTCGTAAAGCAAGAGAAGGTTTCACAGATAGTCTTGTTCTGCATAATCTCGACGATTTTCCAGCGGCACTTGCAGACTATGAACCGACATTCATTCCGTCGGATCCCAAAACCGTCACGAAGATAGGGCTCAAATCCGTTATTTCTGCATTCTTTTCTCAATCGAGCGGAATAAAAGACGCTCACCCTCAAGTGTCCATCATGTCCAAGGATGCAATCTGGCCGGCTTTTAACAAAGTATCGTCGGCACTTGTAACTACTGCTGATGGAAACGGAGCGGCCTGGTTCAAGCGAGACAGCAAGTTGTACCGCAAGGAGCTTTTCCGCTGCGTACATCTAGCGGCCAATATCTTGAAGCAGTGGAACAAGCTTTCTCGCCTTTATCGAGAGAGCGATTTCTGCAGCATAAATACTTGGCAACGAATTTTCAATCACTCAAGTAAATAAAAGCAGTGAGTGGCGGTACATCAGAGTCGGTTCTCGACGTGTACCGCCACTCGCTGTTTTTACTTTGCAGCTACTTGTGGATAATCAACTCTCGGATTGAACTTCCACGCTTCAATCATCTTTTTGTACATCTTTTTTCTCAACGGCTTTGCAACATTTCCATGTCGCATACCGTTCCAGACCAGCGCGCAAAAACGCAAATACTGATAAAAACCTTCATGATGCAAGTGATAGGAAGCCTCGTTACGAACTCCGTAAGAGAACTTCCAAGCGTTTTTCTCATCAATCATGGAGAAGTTAACTCCCCGATTAACACCCATATCATGGAGAACGACACTGTCAAGTACCTGCACGCCAGGGCAAGACTTCGTTATACGAAGCGTGTACTCAGCATCATCGAACCAAATGAAGTATTCCTTATACGGCAAGCCAAAAGCTTCCATCACCCAACGTGGGATTAAGACAGAAACGAAGGAGCATCGGGAAACCATGACAATGTCAAGTCCTTTAGCTTTCAACCTTCCCCAATCCCATGTCGGAATCGGATTATTCATTTCCGAGATAGTTCCGTCAATAAACTTCACCATGGAACAGGCAAAAGGTACGTCAGGCCCCAGCTCCGCTACTGCGCTATCGTACCCGAGCACCAACTTATCTAGAGCATCAGGTTCCGGATAACCGTCATCATCAAAAATCCAAGCGTAATCAGCGCCCAGCTCATAGGAGCGACGCATACCAGCAGAAAAGCCGCCTGCACCACCCTCATTTTTCTCAAGCGTGACAATATCCAACTGCATGGAATCCGACAAGGCAAATCGCTGAGCATACTCCTGCAAATACTCCGCAGTTCCATCCGTTGCAGCATTGTTAACAATGACCAACATCTGCGGAAGTCTCGTCTGCGATTCAAGCGAAGCCAAAACTTTTTTCAACTTCTCAAGACGGTTATATGTTACGACAACGGCCGCTACTTTTCTCACGTCTGTTGACATCAGTCGTGCCACTCCTTCAACATCTTCTTGAAATATGCCTCAGCAGATTCAAGCTCAGAGAACTTCTGAAGACGAGCAAGTTCACTCTCCCAAAGCTTCCTGCGATCTTCTTCATTATTCAAAATATGAGATAGTGCGGATTTTGCGTCATGTACAAAGTTTGAAGTCATACGACGGCACAAACCCTTTGGAGGAATTAATGTTTCTTGAGAACCAACATTAGCTGAGAGAACGGGCACTCCAGCACTGATGGCTTCAATACTCGTTAAGGTGATGCCTTCGTTAATTGACGAGATGAGTAACGCATCCGCATCCCGATATGTCTGAGCGACAGGAGCATCCAGCGCTCGGCGCTCTATGACTTCTTCCAACCCATATCGTTTGATCATCATGTCGGAAAAAGCATCCATATCTCCATTTCCTTGCATGATGAAACGAACTTTTCCAGGATAAGCCGCATTCACAGCTTTAGCCGCAAGAATGAACGCCTCAGGTCGTTTCTGACGAACCATGCGACCAATGTAAGCCACAGTAAAAGGCTTTGTCTTATCCCGCTCTTTAAAACTTGGAGTCTTAGCATCAGCAGTCAGGCCGACCAAAGGAGCATCTACGACTTTCTCTGGAGCAATCTGATGATCGTTGATTAACCAATGTTCGAGTTGGGGGGAAATGACATGGTGCAGGTCAATCCACTCATCATGAGCTACGGATTCTTTGGGGAACCCACCGTGGAAGTAATACTCCACAATATGCAATGAATCGACGATTCTAGTCTGAGGGAAATGCGTCTTAACCCACCATGCGTTGTCGTACATCCACTGGCAATGATGGATCAAAATACCAGCAATATCAAACTGTTCGAACAAAGCACGCAATACTGGAGAATCCCCCGGACGCTCTTGTACCGGCATAGTCATAGGCAACAAAATAGCATCATCAAATGCCGGATCAGCAATCCATGGCTGGTGCCCATCACGATCAGTGATAACGATTGGGATGAAGCCTGCATCACGAACAAGCTTCACTGTCTCCAGAGCCCAACGTTCCGCCCCGCCAGCTTGGAACCAATGCATAGCAACAACTACCGCTCGAGGACTTCCTTTTGGAGCCCTCCCCGGTGTAACTTCAACCCACGGATGTTGAACTTTTCCGGCTTTATTAACGTTATCCGCACTTCGAGCCATGGTCATTGGGATTGGCTTTTTCCCAACATGCTCACGTATCGTACGTTTAGCATCTCGGAATACGTCGAAGGCCGTAGGCACGGATGATTCCAAAGTATTATAAAGTTTGACAGCCTTACTGTTGACTGGATGATTTAGCTCGACATCTCTGTCCGTCGCATCATCCGGCGTCAACAAGATATGACGGACATTATGATCAAGAATCTGGTCATCACCTACAAAATAGTGGGGAGAGAAATCAGTTTGATTTCTGCTGACAGAAGTAGCCTTAAAAACCATAAATGGAACAAGCCCCATTTGTTCGGTAATGTCCCCACTAAGAGTAGAGGTATCTGTTAAACGCGGATACTGCCATTTTTCGCCCATATACAGCTTATATGTCAGAGTTCTCCCCGGTTGGATCAGTGAATTATAATCCACCGCACCATAAACCAGCCTTCGCATACGCTCACTCAACTGATTCAGTTGCGCCGCGTCTCTCTCATCAACCTGAAAAAAATGTCGCATAGAACACAGCGTAACCCACTTTCATCTCCACTGATGCTATCTTTTTTATTCTCACACATAATGTCCGGTTACTGTAACTACATCAGAAAAGCCGCATGCCTCAGATTCCAAAGGATAACGTCCGCCCCAAAATGTGCATGGAATCGAACTTCAGTCAAACGTGTATCTTTCGTTAAAGATACTCGATAAAGATTTCAAGGCACAGAATGAGAAACACTCCTTACCTTCCCGCAACGCATCCTCTTTACAAGAAAAATAGAAGAACTTTATCTTGAGCATATAATCTTGCTCAAAGATGATATCAGCTATGTTTCGTCCTTTGAGGAAGCTACAGGAATGACTCGCAGTATTGAAAATATAGATGAGTCACACTCTACCGGCCCTTGTCCCATCGGCGATTGAGCTCCAACACAAAATATGAGATACCGAGATTTCTCTATGATGGCGCATCCCGCATGGAATACCTGTCTTACCCGTTACTACGAAAACTGTTCCAGAATTCCAAAAGATAATAACCCATGAGCACGTTGCCAACGATTATTTGGACTCTGAAGCAGTATAGAACTCTATGCGTCGCTATCTCGACAAATAAAAAATAGGGACGTAATCGAACATACATTCGATCACGCCCCTATCAACTCATCTAATTTGTTTGATCTGCAACGCATTATCATTCAGTAATGCATAATCACGAGTATGCTCATCACGAACTGCAAAGATACAGCAGTTGTCATCATTCGTAAACGCAACCATGTCGGTAAGGTTTGGATTCTCTGCATTCTGGGTGCGTAGGGACGCAACAAGCTTGAATTCCCCATTGTTAAATAGTTTCAACGGCACTTCAAACTTCACCTTGCAATGACCATGCTGGTTCAGCTTAATCACATTGGCTCCAGTATCGTAAGTGACTCCGCCACGCCTTATGTCGTGCATAGCAATTGCAAGATAATACGAATTTGGCTCGTCATACTGGTATTCCACTTCAAACTGGAACGTATCATCGCATGTCAGAATCTGCTTACTAAGCGCATTAATCCGCAGCATTGGGACTCTGGCGTTCAAACCTGTTGGATATTCATCCGCTTTGTCATTATCCGTGTCACGTTTATCAGCACGCATATTTTCCAAGGTATAGCGGTTAGCAACATCATCTTTATTCCCGTTAACGATGACTTCGCCATCTTTAATAAGAACCGCCTTATTGCAGTACTTTTTCACGGCACCCATGTCATGCGTCACTAAAATAACGGTCTTCGTCGGATCTTTTTTCACCTTCGCGAAATAGTTATCGCACTTACGCTGGAATGCTTCATCACCGACAGCAAGAACCTCATCCAGAACCAGAATGTCACCCTTAGCTTGGATAGCCACAGAAAACGCTAAACGAACTTGCATACCAGATGAATAGTTCTTTAGCTTCTGATCCATGAATTCTTCAAGCTCAGCAAACTCGACGATGTCGTCGTACATGTCCTCGATTTCTTCACGGGTAAAACCAAGCAAAGCTCCGTTGAGGAAAACATTCTCTCGACCGGTCAGTTCAGGATTAAAGCCGACACCAAGCTCGATGAAAGGAACGAGCTTACCCTTTACCTCAATCCTTCCGGAATCCGGAACATATATGCCGGAAATCAGTTTCAACAACGTTGACTTGCCACTGCCGTTACGGCCTACAATTCCAAAGAAGTCACCTTGGTGGACTTCAAAATTGATGTCTCGAAGCACATGCTGTTCTTTGTAGCCTTTGATGCCTTTAGTCCAATTAATGAAGGCCTGCTTCAAACCGCTCGCTTGCTCTGTTGGAAGTTTGAAGTATTTGCCAACATGCTCAACTGAAAGGACAACCGGACGATCCACTTCCTTGATGGAAGCAGATTGAGACTGTGTATTAAGCATCACATGACCTCCGCGAATTTACGATTATGCTTCCGGAACACATGCACGCCCAGCGCAAGCAACAGGAACGCGAGAATAACAGGAATGATCGCAATCAAAGGATTCCCTACAAGTGTCCACACGGTAGGTTGCGTTTCTGGGGCAATCAGATTGTGCCGAATATCTTGAATCGTCTGCGCAATCGGATTGAGGAGCTGTATTTTCGCAATAATCAAGCCCCATTTGCCCAAAGAATCGTTATCCATCACCATGGAAAGCGGATAAATAACCGGAATCGAATAGAACAGTACCTGCTGCAGAACTTCCCATAGGTGAGCGATATCACGGAAATAGACGTACATCGTTGCCATCAGTAGAGCTGCGCCCAGTGCCAACACATACAATTCAATGAAATTTAAGGGCAGCAGCAAAACTCTCCAAGTGAACTGGATCTTGGAGAAGATAGCAAAAATCACAACCACTAAAAGATTGATACCCAAACTGATCAATGCACCAATAGTGGCAGAGACAACCACAATATAATTCGGGAAATGTATCTTCCGAAGCAAGTCACCACGATCCACAACCGCTCTCAAACCAGTTGCTGTGGCTTCTCCGAAAAACTGCCACGTACTAATTCCAAGCAGCAGAACAACTGGATACGTCGGTGTTCCGTCCGACATGCGTAAGAACTTCGCAAACACTACGTACATCACGCAAAAAAGCATCAATGGACGCAGAACGGACCATGCAACTCCAAGAAACGACCCCTGATAGCGGAGCTTAAAATCCGTCTTGACAAGCTCTTTCAACACTACCAGCGAATAGTGGTAGCGCTCTTGAATCCTCTTCACAAATGTATTCACGACTGACAAGTCTATCGACTTACGACCCCAAGATAATGCCCCTACCGTTTTCTTCGCAAAATCCTCAGCACACAACCAACCATCCGCTTGTCTTGCTACGATAAATACACCGCACAAGACACAGGACCTGATAAAAAGTGAACACATCATCCAATAAGAGAAATGTATCAATTGAGCTTCTTCGGATAATCGCCATGCTGCTGATTGTCGCATGTCATTTCATCATTCATTTCAACTGGAATACACATCATTATGATTTAATGCTCATCCAGGAACCAGGATGGACGAACGCTCTCAAGTTCTTGATTGTGCAATATGGACAAGTTGGCGTATCTATCTTCTTTATAATCTCTGGCTATTTCCTGGTAGATAAGACTTTTAAGAGAAGACGCATTTTCAAAACATGGTTTCAGATGTTTTGTTACTCAAGCGGGTTTTTTATAACACTTTTAATCATTGGGGTATTCTATAAATACCCGACAGTCATACAACCGCTAATGCAAGGGAGCGAGCTATTCCGAACTATAGCCGCTAGCTTTTTCCCATTCTTCTATGGGAGCTACTGGTTCATCAGCGCATACATACTCATGCTTCTATGTGCGCCGTTCATCAATTCCTTATGTCAATCACTTTCCAAGCGCGCTAATCTAAGTCTGCTCATTCTTTTTTCTTTTTTAAGCATCCAGATCCTCATCTTTGGACGAGTTTCCAACTGGAACAATTTGACATATGCCATTTTCGGTTATCTGATTGGCGCTTTTATCAAAAAGAACAATACAGAGATTTCGAAACGAATGCGCACAGCCCCCATGCTTGCAGGCATCGTCTTCATGACACTGTTAATGCTGCTATTTAATTATTTCGCATCGTCATCATCACCCATTAGCAGTGCACTCGGCTGGACAAACCAAATTCACAACGGAATAGCACTATTCCCAATAGCGATAGGAGCATTCGTCTTCATCATCATCTCACGCATTAATTTCGACAAAATCCCAAAACTTATCAGTAAAACGATAGTAGGAATTTCTTCCACGACGTTTGGAATCTATCTTCTTCATGAGAACATCTTCGGATTCAGGATCTTGTGGGAATATGTGTCTAAATTTTGCTATGCGCCCGACAGTTTGCTACTCAGAATTGTCTCAGCATTCTTCATCGTCATCATCGCGTTCTCAGTTCTGAGCTGCATTGCAAAAATAATAGATACTCTATTCGTTCATCCCCTCACGGACAAGATACTCTCATACTTTATGAAATGATTTTTAGGAGAGGTGGTTGCTCACCTCTCCTAAAAATCAGCTTAGAAAACTGAACCAAGATTCAATCACACGATATAGAGCATCATTGGAGCCGCTTAAATATCCATATCTCCCGTCTGATAGGAGATTCAGATAGCTCAAGAATACACCCACTAACGTCAGTAGGACAAATACGTTGAGGCAGAGATTCGAAATCCTTTCGCTCGAATACTTCTTTACGTAAAGAGTCACTGTGGATATCGCACCAATTATCAACAACCAGCCGAATTCACTGTAATATCTTGTCGAGATACCGACAATCTCAGTATCAACCACCAAAAGAACAGCAGCAAAGCCAACGAAAAAGAGGTTAATTCCCCAAATACCACTTGCTTTAGCCTCTTTTCTTACTGTGCAAAGCAAAAATGCAAACAAGGCCGCCGGAACAAAGGCAAAAAAACCACCAAAGTTAGGTTCCATAATGGTTTGCCCCATGAAGCCAGACGGCACATCTAACTGTTTCATAAATGGATAATTTGGGCTTATGTTAATTGGCTGAAAAAGATACATCCACAATCCCCATGGAATCCTCGACAAGGCATAGGATCGATGAACCATATCAAAACCAGTTAGATTATACGTAGCGCCAAAATCAAAGAAAGAATCAAACCGGACGTAATTATACGCCATAGTTACCCCACCCACAAGAAGAAAAGGCACTATAACGGCAAGCGTGTTCCAAATACCTCTCACAGAGAAGAAAAACCTCTCTCTGATTTCAGACCAGAATATCGGAAAAGCGACGAAGACCACCAGAACAAATTGAGGTCTACATCCAAGATTTAATGCTATACAAATCGCACCAATCAAAAGATGTAGCTTAGACAGCTCACCAGTATCTTTTCTTGCATTAATCCATAAGCCAAGTCCTGTTAAAGTTAAAACCAAAGAAAAAAGGATTGGTAAAGAATAGATCATCGGATAAAACGCTTGTGTCAGGACACCGCTTCCAGTCACGAGCAAGAGCAAGGACACTAGGAATAGCCCGAAGGATGGCTTGATGTATTTTTTCATGAATGAGTACAAAAAGAATACCGCCGCAAGCACAAAAAATACTGTCATCAAAGCGACAGCATAATCAGTCCTCAAATCATGTCCAGTTATGAGTTTAAAGGGGACGAAGAGCGACAATGCAGGCAATGCTCCAAAATAGCAATAATATTTTCCATTATAAAAAGCATAATCCCAGTACGTAGGCTCGCCGGTTTTGAAAGATAATTGCGCTCTCGCAGATGCATCATAAGGATTTGTCATCTTCTGCATCCATTCCGGAACAGGGAGATCCAAATAAGTATGGCCATTTATGATGGCATTAGCTAAGTAATTATACTGATTCTCATCGCCTATAAAAGCTCCGCCGTTTAATTCACGAGTTGAATCAAAATACTGAGCGGGATGAATAAGCTGTGTCACAGCAAGTAAAACCATGATTTGTATGAAGACAAAGATGGATAAAAGAATTTTCTGCCGCCGTACTTTCAAATCTAGATTCCACTGATACATGTCACGAGATGTCCAAAAGCAGAACACCAAATAGGAGACAAGCAGCATTATGAGGAACCTCAAAGAAGAGAACGAAAAAGGTCTCTGAGCATTTATGGAAACAGAGTCAATAACAATCTTGTCGCCTTCTTGCATATTCAGCTTTAGTCTAAGACCCGTAACTTTTCCCGCAGGATGAATCCGGATATAATGCGATTCAGTTAAGTTCTCGGAAACATGTGCCGTGCCAAGAGATATATACCCGTTAGTATTACCTTCGTCAAGCACATATGGACTCAAACTATACGTCCCGCCAACTACGGCATCGGAATCACTAGCGACCAGATCAATATCCAAATTATCTATCTCTGTAGGCCCATCTACAGCATACTCAATGTACGGAGTGTCGGAACCAGTAACCCTATACTCATTTCCCTCTCTTACAATATTGTTCAGAGAGGATACCGAAATCTGCTGCTGCTCAGGAAATGTCAGAGCCTCCCAAAAAGCGAAATTGAAGAGAAAAGTTTCAAGGAGAAAAACCACCGCTAACGGAATAAAAAACTTTAATCTGACTTGCCTTTTACAATCCACACTTACTCCTTATTAAACTCATTCACCAGACACAAACCAACGAATTCGAACGCAAAGATCTTGTTCTTCACAGAACGCCCCTGTCGTATCCGCGCAATTTATCATCCTAGCTTATATCACGCCTCACGCCATTCTCTCATAACCTTTGCCAAGAAGACAGCAATCATAATTGAATCCGCAGGACGCCTCGCTCCGACCACAGCAAAGGCTATAGTGTTCTACATGCTCGAGAAGAATACAAGCCCCTCCGTTGCCGTACTGCTGCCTTGCTATAACGAGGAAGTCACCATCGGCAAGGTAGTGCGTGATTTCAAGACAGCATTGCCGAGCGCCGACATTTACGTGTATGACAACAACTCCACCGACCGCACGGCGGAAATCGCGGCCAGCGAGGGCGCAATCGTCCGCAAGGAACCGCGCCAGGGCAAAGGCAACGTGATTCGCGCCATGTTCGAAGACATCGACGCCGACGTGTACGTCATGGCCGACGGCGACGACACCTACCCAGCCGACGCGGCACCCGCCATGGTCGAGAAAATCGCCGAAGGCTACGACATGGTAATCGGCGACCGCTTGAGCTCCACCTACTTCCAAGAGAACAAGCGCCCGTTCCACAACTTCGGTAACCGTCTGGTGCGCGGTTCGATCAACGGCCTGTTCCATGCGAACGTCACCGACATCATGACCGGCTACCGTGCCTTCTCATTCACCTTCGTCAAAACCTACCCCGTGTTGTCGCGCGGCTTCGAGGTCGAAACCGAAATGACCATCCACTCGTTGAACAACAACCTGCGTCTGTTCGAGATGCCAATTCAGTACCGCGACCGTCCTGCCGGATCCGTCAGCAAGCTTGACACCGTAGGAGACGGCATCAAGGTGATGAGCACCATCTTCCGTATGATCCGCGAATACAAGCCGCTGCCGTTTTTCGGCGGACTTGGCGCCATCCTCGGCATCATCGGCATCGTGCTGTGCGGCAGCGTGACCGTGGACTTCTGGCATACCGGCATGGTAGCGCGATTCCCCACGCTTATCGGCGCGGTCATGCTCGTCATTGCCGGACTGCTATTGTTCATCACCGGCATCATCCTCGATGTCATGGCCAAGAACGACCGCAAAGCATTCATCATTGACGCCAATCAATTCGCCATGATGCGGCGCCAGAAATAAGCACAGATTCCAAATATGGCTGAGAGCAAAAAGATACTTGTCCTCAGCCATATTTTATCGGTTAATCCGTCTGCTATTTCACCCACTTTTGGGCATTCGTGCCATTTGCGGCATATAGCTGCACATTGGCACCATTCGAGGTAGAAGCACCCGAAACATCAAGGACTATGTTTTCCGCGAGCGCCGACTGGAACGTGTATGAGCCATCGGAGTTTTTGACAGCTATCCACTTCTGGGCGTATGTGCCGTTCGAGGCATATTGCTGCGCGTTGGCACCGTTGGCAGTGCTCGCACCATAAACGTCCAGAGCCTTGTCTGAATTCGCACTGGTTAGTGTCACATAACCGTTGTCATCGTGCGATACTCTCCATCTTTGAGCATTCGTGCCATTCCCAGTCCAAAGTTGCACATTGGCGCAGTCCGAACGGGACGCACCATATACGTCCATCTTCATGTTCGTCTTTAGCTTTGAACCGAAAGAATATGTGCCATCAGGCAAATCCTGCCTATGCTTTGCCGCCTGCTCATTCAAACGGTCGCGCATGGTTTTAGACTTCTCGATGATCCATTGCTGGGCAGCGGTATCATTTGGCGAATACAGCTGCAATGCGACGTTGGACGAATAATTCGCGCCCGGTACATCAATAGCTTTATTCGCGTTCACTGACATCAATGAGATTTTCCCATCGCCATAGTTGCGAACAGTCCATTGTTGAGCAACCGTACCGTTACTGTCATATTGCTGTAGAACCGCACCATTGGACGCAGAAGCGCCATAAACATCCAGTACCTTGCCGGAATTCACATTGACAATGTTGTAGGTTCCATTGCCAATCTGCTGGAAACGGAATTTCTGTGCGTTCGTTCCATTAGCCGCATACAGCTGAATTCTAGCGCTGTTTGCGGTAGAAGCTCCTGGCACATCAAATACAAGATTGGATTTCCCTGCGGATTTGATGTTCACCGCAGCATTTACCGGTACACTAACTTCGCTAGAGGAAACAACGAATCGTTGAGCCTGAGTACCGTTTGGCGCATAAAGACGAATCGCAGTACCGTTAGAGGTGTTGCCACCGCTCAAATCAAGCACCCAATTACCCAAAGCCGACTGCAGATAATATCCCGCACCGGAATCACGAATGAACCACCGCTGTGCATTCGTTCCATTAATTGCATACTGTTGCACCACAGAATTATTACCCGCTGCCGCTCCTCGAACATCCAAGGCTTTATCGGAATTCACATTGGTAATCACATAGCTGCCATCTGATTGTTTAGAGAATTTAAATTGTTGCGCTTTGGACCCATTGCCGGAATAGAGCTGAATAGTCGTGGAATCAGACGTGCTGGCGCCTGAAATATCCACGCTAGAAGCCACCTTGAAACGTACATTGATGAAATAATTACCATCAGGAACACTCACCACAGGCATCTTGCGCACATCAATGACGGACGAGTCCTGGGCATAATTCTTGCCGCCAAAAGCATTCATGTCCACGGAACCACTGATACCGTTGATATGGCCGGAACTGGTGTATTGCCAGCCGCGGTCGTTGGCACCGAAGGCGTTGTATCCCATTTGAGCACCATACTGCGCCACCCAACGGGTCTTTGCGTAGATGTTCGAATTGTTCAACGGGCCTTGCAGGTAGCTCGTATACGAATACACACCGAGATTCTTGTATCCGGCGGACTGCAGTGCGCCATACCAGGCGTCGGCCATACCGCTATAAACATTCGGATTGGTCGGCGGGGTATGACCAGCCCACGTCCACTTTTCAAGGTCGTAATACACAGGGTATTTCAGATCGTTCGGGCTCACGCCCATCTGGCGGAGTTTGGCAGCCACATCATTGCCTTCCGCACGTGCGCAGTTCGCATCGTATGCATACGAATACCAGTAGATGCCAAAAGGAATACCAAGACGTTTGCATTCGTTGACGTTACGTTGCGCTTTGGCATCGGCATAGTTGCCCCAGCCATAGCCCAAACGAATGATTGCGCCTTCCACGCCGTCGGCTTTCGCCTTGGCCCAATCGACGTCACCCTGCCATGAGGAAACATCAATCACGCCCTTGGCCTGTTGAACGAACAGGTTGTTCCTATAATCGAAAAACGCCTTTGTTCCGTTGTAGGTTCCCCAGTGTGCTCCGTATTCGTTGCTCTCGAATTTAGCGAGCCGGACAGTCGAGCCACCCTTCAAGGACGACTGCTCCGCAGACTGTTTCACAGGTTGTTCCACAGCATCTTTCACATCCGAGGCACTCACCGGAATGAATGATTCGCCATCCGTTTTGGCCAGTGGATCAGGTTGCTGCGATTGCGTGCCGACCAGCTGAGCGTCCGTCACGGTTTCGCCGGTCTCAATGTTCTGTACATCACCTTCCGGCGTAACCGCAAGGTTCTCCGAAACCACAGTGGAATCGTCCGAAATGTTTTCGCTTACCGTTTCCGGCAGCGTCGCGTTCGGATTGTCCGGCATGCTGTTTGACGAATTCTGCACATCATCCACAGTTGCGGCAAAAGAACTTGGCGTATCCTCAATCGCAATATCCTGCATGGCGTAAGCCGGCACCACGGCAACGGAAACCGTCATTGCAACCACGGAAGCGGTGGTCGCAATCTTCATCAAGCTTTTCGGCGATATCATCGTCAGCCTCTCTCACAAAACGCATTTCACGCGTTGACGCAATTGCACACGCAAAACTTAAGTGTATTCTGAGATGTCCCCACTCAAAATAAAGCAGATGGATTCCAAACCAAACTTCACATTTACCGAATATGCCACAACATGAAGTGCTGGCATTCGGAAGTGGAACGGGTAACATACCTTATGTATTGTCATTTGGGAACAGAGGACCTTGTCGGACCACCTCCAATAGACAACATCAGAACGGTATCACGGACTCCTGGAGGGAAGCATGGCACGGCACGAAAGGCAGCCAAATAAAGCTGACAGTCACGCAAGTAACGTCCGTAAGCCCCGAACGTTCAGCAGTACCGCGACCGTCGAAACCAGCAAACCCGACAATTCCGTTAACATCACCAATCGTAACGGAAAGCCTGAAACAGACGCATCAGGGGTTTCCTATCAAACAAACACCAAAGATCCATTCCAAATCGCCATATCGCAAGGCGTGCAAGATGGCGACACTTGGGTACATAACCATGTCAAGAACTTGATTCGCCGTTCCATCATCGTAGCCGTTATCGTCGTTGCGGTATGCATTGTGGTCTTCGGCGTCATGGGCGTGAGAACATCGCAGAAAATGCGCGAACTGAATGCCATTAACGACTGCAGAGACGCGGTTGCCGCCATGAACGCTTCATATTCCAAGGATTTCCAGCTCAAGGGAAAGATTGTCGACGCATTCTCCAGCATGGATTCCTCATATGATCTGGAAAAGCTCAGCACCTTGTATCAGGAAGAAGTCAAATCGCCGAAGGCGCTTGACTGCAAAGCCGATCCGTCCGGAACCACCAGCAAAGCCAACACCGAACGAGCTGCATATGACAAACAGGCCAGAACCTTCGAGCGGGCGTTGACAAAGAACGAGGCAAATCAGAATTGAATACGAAACGATTGGCAAGAACGGCACTTGCCGTTATCGTAACCGTAGGAATAGTCGTTGCCATCATCGTCGGGTGCGGCCCCAAATGGGGCAACGGTTCAGCATTGCACCAAAACGAAGAAACCGCACAGTCCTCAAATTCGCAGGTTTCCGTGACTTTGCCTTCCTACTACATGGAAAATATGGTCTTCCAGCGCAATCAGCCGTTAGTGGTCAAAGGAACCGTCAAATTCGCGCATGCCGGCAAACAGATTGACGCATCGAAACTATCCGCAACACTTGCCCAAGGCAAGATGACTGCGAGCGCCACTGCGAAAATCGCAAAAAATGGTTCGTTTACTTGCACGCTGAACGCACAGAAAGCAAGCCTCGAGTCGTATTCGTTACAGGTGAAGTACGACGGCAAAGTCGTAACGGAACTGGCGAAAGTGTATGTGGGCGACGTGTTCGTGGCGGCCGGCCAATCGAACATGGAACTCAACTATACGCAGTATTACCCGGAGAACAGCGCCAATTTTGGCAACGGAATCATCAAAGAGACCGATCTTCCAAAACCACTCGTCGACAAGAACGTGAAATTCGTTATCGCAGATCATGATGTGAAGAACACGGATTTTCCGCTGGCCAACGTCAACCTGAACGCTGGCGCGTGGCTGAATGCGGATTCCACGAACTCACTGCATTTGAGCTACTTGACACAGCAGTTCGCACTTCAGCTGCGCGCGAAGCATCCTAACGTGCCGGTCGGCATCATCCAGACCGCGTGGGGCGGCACGCCTATACGCAGACATGTGCGCGGCGGAGATATCTACGCGAACCATATTGCACCGTTGAAAGATTTTCATGTGGCAGGTGTGCTCTGGTACCAAGGATGCGACGATGCGATGAACTTTTCGACCGCTACGGAGTATGAGTCGCAGATGACCGCGCTGATCAACCAGTACCGTAGCGTGTTCGAACGGAAGGATCTGCCGTTCCTGTACGTGCAACTTGCGCGATGGCCGAACTATCAGTACACGCAGAACGTGCGCGAGGCGCAACGGACCACGCTTGACAACGCGAATCTGCAAGACCGTTCCAATGTGGCGATGACGGTTTCCCTTGACACCGATAAAGGCACATCCGCGCTGATTCATCCACTCGGCAAGGATATTCTGGGCGCGCGTATGGCCGCGCAGTACCTCGCCATGGAAAACGGTACGAAAAACGCTGTCAGCGTACCTAACGGACCGCTTATTGAACGTGCACGGCATACTGTGGACGGCAAAATCGCCCTGTCTTTCCAAATCGGCACCGCAAGCGGACTGAAAGCGATGCAACCGAACTATACGAAGAGCGCAAGCGCGAGCGCACCCGATTATACGAAGAATTCGAAAGCGACCCCTCTTGACGGTATCAGCAATATCGTAATCCCAACGACTGCGGCATTGCAGGGATTCGAGGTTGCCAACTCTTCCGGGCAATGGGTACCGGCCAACGCCATCATCAGAGGCAACCAGGTGGTGCTCAGCGCGGCCAATGGAACGCCACTTGACAATCTCAGCGGTATAACCCAGGTGCGTTACCTGTTCAGCGGCAATCCGAAGTGCGCGAGCATCCTGTACAACAGCCTTAATCTGCCTGCTAGCCCATTCATCACTATTGTCGAGTGATCTTTGTTGGGGGCCGCCGCGAGATAAACCAATACGGGCGGGATAAGTACGGGCGGTCTGAGCCGTTGCTTGGCCTGCTTGGTCATGTTTTGAGCAGGCTGTTCCGGATTCTGGTTTGGTTTCTGGTTTCCTGCTTAAACTATGAAGACTGCTGCAGCATCGCAGAAACTAGACAAATGTCATTTTTCCACCGGTTTATTTAGGCACATTCCCCTCCTACTATGGCATACGGAACGAACGCGAGCGCACAATCACAGATCGAATGCAAACGTGCGCAGGAGAGGAATCACCATGAGGAATCGTATTGCAGCAGCTGCAGCGGCGGGAATATTAACCATCGGCATGGCCGCCTTGCCTTCTGCGGCTTCGGCCAGTGAAGTCGCACCGTCTACGGACGGATTGGCCGGCAGCACCGCCATCAGCGGGCAGATCGACCAGGATATGGCCGTGTGCACCGACAAAACGTGCGATGCCGTACAGCATGTGCGCAAAACCAACCAGCAGATCAAGTCGGATATGGAAACCGCCAAGCAGCACGCCGAGCAGCTGCATCAGAACGCGCACGAGGACGCCGACGCGCTTCGCCAGTACGGCGAGCAGGCCTGGAAGAACTACCAGGAGGACCGCGAGGATATAAAGAATGCGATTGACGGCGCGGTCAAGCGCGGTCAGGAGCGTCACGACGCTCTGCATCAGGATATGCAGGACACGCAGGCCCACCTCAACCAGATGCATGCCGATATGAAGGAGACCCACGACGAACTCAAGACGAGGCATGACGCGTTTGCGGCGAGCAGCCACCAGTGGCATCAGTCGTTCATCGCGGCGTTGAAGGACGCGAACTCCAAGACGGGTCAGCAGGGCGGCTCATCCGTTGCTACCGGCACGCATGGCATCACGGCTGGAACGAATGCCGGTACGACCGTTACTGGAGTCAACGGCACCACTGGCACTGTGTGCACGGCTGCCGACACTGGCGCGAATGGTGCCGCAACTGGATCCGTCACAGCTTCCGGCGATCAAACCGCCGCATCCACCGGCGCGCTGACCAAGTCGGAATATGGACAGCTTGCACAAACCGGCATCGGCATTTCCCTTGCCTGCGCAGCCATTCTGCTGCTTGCCGGCCTTGCCTACGCCATGAAGACGTTCGTGCAGTATAAGCGCGAAACCAGCGAAGACTGAGCCGGCTCGCTGCCGGACAGCGTTTGCTTCATCGACTCATGAAAAAACGGTCTCGAATATATCGGGACCGTTTTTTCATGCGCGTTTCTCGTATGTACTTTTCATCTGTTATACGTTATTGCGATTCAATTGGAATGACGTAGTACAGCGACGTACGATGCAGCGCGGAGCGAGCGTACCGTGCATGAACCGCGTGTATGTCCAGTATTCCCACTGATTTGTTACGTTGGCCGTTCTGATCAGTCCACTGGTCAATTCGCATAATGGGGAGCACTGCTGGCGATTCGCGGCGACGGCGTATCGCCATTCCCCGCCGTCCGTCCGGTACTACCCGCGCTCCCCACATCGCCGGCCTTTTCAGCATTGCCGATGTTGGTTCTACGCAACGACCCCGCGGCCAACGAGCGGATGGATCGCCTGCGCTGCGCCTGTTCCGTCTGCGAAGCGGACTGAATTGCGGGAAAAGCGCCCGTTACGGGACGAATACGACCGGTTGCGGTCGGAATAAAGCTTGGTGGCAAAACCTGCGTTGTGATGGCGCTTATGGATGCCATCTGCGGCTGCTGCGTATTATCAGGACCATCCGCAGCGTCTTTTTCTTTCACGGTTTGCGATTCTTCCGCACGATTCGCGTCATCATTCGCATCCTCGCCCGTTTGCAAGGCAGACCCAGCTTCGCTCTGCTTTTCTTGTTTTTCCTGCTTTTCCTGCGGAGCGGCCTGCACATCACTCTGCAATACGATTGGCGATGAATTCGAACGGCGTCGGGCAAGCGCCGCCAGAGAGTCACGAGTATCAGCATCGCGTTGGTCAGTCTGCTGGCTGCCGGCAGCCGTCTTGTCAACCATCGTCGTGCTTCTTTCTCTCAACGTCACGATTTCGAGCGTAACGTAGCGCAGCGCAAAAGTGCGCGTAAAACGACGATGTACGCAACTCCCCCACCGAATCGCAATCAAATATCGACATATGAGGGCAAACAATCCCATTATTGAGACCACAGACTGGCACCAATAAACCGCAGCATGACAATCAGGGACTTTCCTGGATGCCGGCCCGTACACGCGAGACTTGCGATACGGGACGATTCAAAAAACCGAGGCCAACGAAAGAAGCATTCGGAGGGAATCTGGAAGGAACCGGAAAACGGAGTGGAAAAGAAGGAACCCCAGAAACCGAATGATTTCAACGGTTTCCGGGGTTCCAATCCGGGCGGAGAATACGAGATTCGAACTCGTGAGGCTGTTACACCAACACGCTTTCCAAGCGTGCGCCATAGACCACTAGGCGAATTCTCCAATTATGCAACGCTTTCCAGTGTCTATCCGTTAAGCGCAACTTGACTAGAATACAACAGGACTGGCAGAAGACCAAATCGGCGTGTCGCCCTACCAAATCTGCAAAACATATAGAGCTCCAATATCGGTTCAAGGTTAGTGACGTTTTGCAAGACTCTCCAATAATCCGGTCCAACATGTACATCTCGTATTCACGCAACATAGAATGACGGATAACCACGGATGGCGTTTAATGACCGACTGTCGTCCACGTAAGCGTAAAAGGAGCGGATGATGATCAGCCAAGAGAACTACGACATACTGAAGGAAAAATACGGAGATGCGTCCAGCTGGGCCGTCTGGAACACGGATTACGCGGATTCCAAGCCCAGCCGCAATATAAACGATCTGAGCGTATTCGATTCCCCGAATCTGTCCGAATTGAGCACCGGCTTCGTGTTCGTGGGGCTGAACCGCTCCGGTAAACCCAAGGACGGCAACGCGGAGAAAAAGCCGGACAAGCCGAAGGATCCGTGGTTCAATTTCCATGCGGGAAGGAACGATTTCAAACTGCGATATGCGCTGCAGGGCACACGGTATTGGGGAAGCTACATAACCGACGCAATCAAGGATTACCAAGAAACCGATTCCGGTGAAGTGGAAAAGACACTCAAAAGTAACCCGGAACGCGTTGATGAGAACCTCAAGGGATTGAGGGAGGAGCTCGAGCTACTCGGTGGCAAGCCTGTATTGGTGGCTCTCGGATACGCCGCCGAGAAAAATCTGAAATGCATGAAGTCGGAAGGGTATGAAGTGGTCAGAATATTGCACCCCGCAGCCTTCATCGGCAAAAAGAAGTATCGCGATAAAGTGCTGAAAGTCTTGGACAACATTCAAAAATAACGAGACATTCAGCTCCGAACCACATCTAACCATCTAATCCGGATGGGCATGAGAGAAAAACGGGGTTCCCGGAGCGACGCCCGCCGGGAAGCCCGAAAAGAGAGTATAAAAAAGGGGCCTCCCGGGAGCCAAAGGCTCGACCGGGAGGCCCGATACGTTT
>ERZ772885.431-NODE-431-length-30897-cov-6.786039_pt1 | contig 30897 bp, 27 predicted proteins | sample MGYA00580580_ERZ772885 | MGnify/ENA primary metagenome ERZ772885 (study PRJEB29015, sample SAMEA2737673) | human gut metagenome | biome: human gut; feature: human-associated habitat; material: faeces | place: China | collected 2012 ...
AAGCACTGCATCGTGCCGGTGGTGTGTTAAGCTACGGTATTCCGGAGTTCCGTCTTCCAAAGGACAAGGTTGTAGCAGCCGAGGTAGAAAACGTAAAAGCACTCGGTGTGGATATCGAGACCAACGTTGTCATCGGTAAATCCGTAAAGATCGATGAGCTGATGGAAAAGGAAGGCTTTGAGGCTGTATTTATCGGTTCCGGAGCAGGACTTCCACGTTTCATGGGAATCCCTGGCGAGCAGGCAAACGGAGTATTCTCTGCAAACGAATTCCTGACAAGAAACAACCTCATGAAAGCATTTGAGGAAGGATATGAAACCCCGATTTCCCATGGAAAGAAAGTTGTCGTTGTCGGTGGTGGTAATGTAGCCATGGATGCTGCAAGAACCGCACTCCGTCTCGGCGCAGAGGTACATATTGTATACCGTCGTGGTGAGGAAGAACTTCCGGCACGTAAGGAAGAAGTACATCACGCAAAAGAAGAGGGAATCATTTTTGATCTGTTGCAGAATCCGACGGAAATTCTTGTCGATGAGAATGGCTGGGTAAAGGGTGTGCGCATCATCAAGATGGAACTCGGTGAGCCGGATGCGTCCGGAAGAAGAAGTCCGGTGGAGATTCCTGGTTCTGAGTATGAGATGGATTGTGATACCGTGATCATGTCACTCGGTACCTCTCCAAACCCACTCATTTCTTCCACAACCAAGGGGCTTGAGACAAACCGCCGCAAGTGTATCGTTGCAACCGAAGATACCGGTGCAACAAGCAAAGACGGTGTTTATGCAGGTGGAGATGCCGTAACAGGTGCCGCTACCGTTATCCTTGCAATGGGAGCAGGTAAGGCAGCTGCAAAGGGTATTGATGAGTACCTTTCCGGAAAGAACAATTAGACAATAACGGATAGAACTGATAAAAGTGGAGACGGCTGCCGCGTAATGTGGCAGCCGTTTTTGTATGAAGAAAAATGTCAGATACGAAGAAGCGTTTGACTTTTTCTTCTATGATGTATACAATAATCTGTAGTAAAAAAAGAGGAGAACCCTAGGATGAAGACATTAATAGATCTGATCACCGAGCAGGTGACAAATGCATTTACCGGTCAGGGATATGATGCAAAATACGAGAAAGTTACACTTTCCAATCGTCCGGACCTGTGTGAATACCAGTGTAACGGAGCAATGGCTGCAGCAAAGGAGTACAAGTGTGCACCATTCATGATTTCGGATAAGATTGCGCAGGCGCTGGCAGAAAACGAACTGTTTGAGAGCGTAGAGTCTGTAAAACCGGGATTTATCAATATGAAAGTAAGTCCTGCCTATCTGGCGAAATATGTCAGCGATATGAAAGCAGATGAGGGAAGATTTGGCTGTGACAAAGCGGCACATCCGAAGACCATTATTGTAGATTACGGCGGGGCCAATGTTGCCAAGCCATTGCATGTCGGACATCTGCGCTCTGCTGTCATTGGAGAGAGTATCAAGCGGATCGGCAAATTTATGGGACATCACATGATCGGTGATGTGCATCTGGGAGACTGGGGTCTGCAGATGGGACTGATCATTACAGAACTGAAACACAGAAAACCGGAGCTGGTTTATTTTGATGATTCTTACACAGGAGAGTATCCGGAGGAAGCACCATTTACGATCAGCGAGCTGGAAGAGATCTATCCATGTGCAAGCGGCAAGTCCAAAGAGGATGAAGCGTACAGAAACGAAGCTCTGGAAGCAACTCATCTTCTTCAGCAGGGCAAACCGGGATACATGGCTCTCTGGAACCATATTATGAACGTATCCGTTACAGACCTGAAGCGCAACTATGACAAATTAAATGTGTCTTTTGATCTCTGGAAAAAGGAATCCGATGCACAGCCATATATTCCTGGAATGGTTGAGGAGATGAAAGAAAAAGGATTCGCTTATGTAGACCAGGGTGCACTTGTAGTAGATGTAAAAGAAGAGAACGACACAAAAGAGATTCCTCCATGTATGCTTCTGAAATCAGACGGAGCTTCTCTTTATACAACTACAGACCTTGCAACAATCGTAGAGCGAATGAAATTATTTAACCCGGATGAGATCTTGTATGTGGTAGACAAACGTCAGGAACTTCACTTTATCCAGGTATTCCGCTGTGCAAGAAAGACCGGGCTTGTAAAAGATGATACAAAGCTTTCTTTCCTTGGATTCGGAACCATGAACGGAAAAGACGGAAAACCGTTCAAGACAAGAGAGGGCGGCGTTATGCGTCTGGAAACTCTCATTAAAGACATCAACGAAGAGATGTTTACCAAGATTGTTGAGAATCGTAGCGTGAAAGATAAAGATGCGAAAGAAACTGCAGAGATCGTAGGGCTTTCCGCGATCAAATACGGTGACCTTTCCAATCAGGCTACCAAGGATTACATTTTTGATATTGACAGATTTACATCATTTGAAGGTAATACAGGTCCGTATATCCTTTATACGATCGTTCGTATCAAATCTATTCTGAACCGTTTTGCAGAAGAGGGCGGCAACCTTGAAGCAGGTACAATCCTTGATCCTGTAAACGACAGCCAGAAGAACCTGATGCTTCAGCTGACAGGTTTTGGTGCAACCGTAGAGAACGCCTTTGAAGAAAAAGCACCGCATAAGATCTGTGCATATATTTACGAAGTATCCAATGCATTCAACAGCTTCTATCATGAGACAAAGATCCTCAGCGAAGAGAACGAAGCACAGAAAGCTTCCTTCATCCAGTTGCTGAAACTCACTAAGAAAGTTCTGGAGACATGTATCGATCTTCTTGGATTTTCTGCACCGGACAGAATGTAAAAATAAGATTCATCAATAAACCCAAGCCCTGTTTACATATAATGTAAATGGGGCTTTTCAAAAAGAACGAAATGTGCTATCCTGTATTTATCTAATCTATACGTGATGAAATTCTTTCATCATATTTTCCATTTTTATTTTAAATTAATTATGAAGTGAATATCTGCTTGGTTCAGATAAACTGCAGAGCAGTTATTCGATTATAAGTAAGCAGCGAAACGGATGATTTTATCTGTTTGACAATTGAACAGGAGGTGAACCAGTGAATTTATCTGGAACTGTATTAAAAGGGCGTTACTGTATTCTGGATCCTGTTGGAAAAGGCGGCGGAGGGAAAGTTTACCTTGCCAGAGACCTGGAACTGGGCGTTTTGTGGGCGGTAAAAGAAATACCGGTATCCGACAAAAGTGAAGCCCGTATGCTTTTGAAACTTTCGCATCCGTCTTTGCCAAAGATGATAGATTACATAGAAGATAACCGAAAATGTTACCTTGTTATGGAATATGTCAGGGGAAAATCTCTGGGTGAGTATTTAAGAGGCGGAAAACATTTTTCCATAAATGAAATCGTTAAATATGGAATGGAGATTTCAGATGTATTCTCCTATTTTCATGGTCGGAAACCACCGGTTTATTATGGAGATCTGAAGCCTGACAATCTGATGCTGGGTGAGAATGGAAGATTATATCTGATCGATCTGGGCGGTGCTGTAAACGGATATAAATATCACCATAAAGTATGTACAGGCACTGCCGGTTTTGCTGCGCCGGAACAATATGAGGGAAAGATAAATGCAGCAACAGATATTTATACATTTGGAAAAACATTATCTGCCTTATGTGGAAAAACAGATTGTCTGTTATTCATCCGGAACATGTCATTATTCTGGCTTATTTTCAGATGCTGCATGAAGAAACCGGAAATGCGTTATCAAAATATGAAGACTGTACAGAAAAAACTAAGCAGAATCCAGAAGAGACAAAATCAGAGTAAAATTAAAAACATGTTGGTTTTGGCAGGGAGCAGTATTGCTTTTGCAGTAATAACTGTTTTTCTTCTGTTTAGTTCTGATCTGGTATCCGGCTCCAAAACATTTGATTTTTATGAAGAGCTAACTGATATTACAGACCTTTATTATCAGGAAGAATTTCAAAACGGCAGTAAAGCGGACAGGGAAAAAATTTGTGAACAGGCAGATACCGGACTGCGGAAATTACAAAAACAATGCACTGAAAAAGAGGAGTCAAGAAAGATATTACAGATTCTGGCAGTAAACAGTGAGTACCAGGAAAATTATGAAAATGCAGGATTCTACTATGAGCAAATGCTTCTTTATGATGAAACTTACAGAGCCGGATACGGTGAATATGGAATGTTCCTGTTCCGTACCGGGCAAAAGGAAGCCGGTCAGGCACTATGGACAGAATATAAGTCGAAAGAAACAATGTTAGACGATACAGTCAGCAGAAATCTGAGATTGTGGGAAAAGGAGATGACTAAGAGTGAAGAAAAATCATAACAGACTCTGGATTGTGACATTTGTATGTTTATGTCTGTGTCTGACTTCGACTATCTCTGCCATGCAGATGGGAGGTTTTGATATTGATGTAGGAAATGGAGAAAACAGCAGCTGGCAATGGCATGAGGAACAGCAGTGGAATCAGAGCAGTTGGGAGAATACGTGGGAAAATAACCGGCAGACTGGAGACAACACATCAGAAACTCCTGCACAGAACGATCAGACGCAGGACAATGGATATCAGTATGATTCTGATACAGGAAACGGAACACAGGATAATATACAGCAATGGAATGGTGTACAGCAGAATAACACTGACTGGAATAACAGCAGTCAATGGAACAATAATTCTCAGTGGGATAATAATTCTCAGAATAATAATGTCCAGAATAATAACGTTCAGAGTAATAATGCCCGGAATAATAATTCTGCATGGAACGCTCAACCTCAGACAGATAACAATATGCAGATAACATCCCGGACGGATAATGAATCCGCTGTTAAGATATCAGAAAAACCCACCCCAACATCAATACCTGTACCAACACCTAAACCTGCGAAAAATCCGAAGCCGACAAAAACACCCAAATCAACTCAGCCCCCAACTCCTAAGCCGTCAAAAAAGAAAAATAAGAAGAAACAAAATAAAGCAAAGAAAACAGAAAAAGAAAACAAGAATACAGGTAATTCCAAAGTGTTTCAGAATAAAGAAAACCAGGGGGATACTGTTGAATACACGCATGTAAAAGATGAAGCTGTTAAGTTTCATTGCACACAAAATACAGATAGTTTCCATACCCCGCGAATTCAGATAATATCCCGGGGCTCTGTTCAGATTCTTTCTTTTCGGCTTAACAAAACAGAATGTCCCTGGCATTGGGAAGGAGACTGGATCATACCGGATACGGAAGATGAAAATGTAAAAGAAATAGAATTGTTGGTTATCTCTCAAGGCGGAAAGCTGATAAAAATGAATCCTCGGATTTTTTCCTCATAGACGCTTCAGGAAAACAATGCTATAATTTATCATATTATATCAATTTTTCTGAGACAGGAGGAACCTATGTACAAAGTAATTTTGTTTGATTTAGATGGAACATTAACAGAATCCGGAGAGGGTATCACGAAATCTGTTCAGTATGCACTGGAGAGAATTGGAAAGCCTGAACCGGACCTTGAGAAACTGAAGGTTTTCATAGGACCGCCGCTTATGGAGATGTTTATGCAATATGCACAGATTGATGAGGCAACCGCAAAACAGGCGGTGGAAATTTACAGAGAACGCTATTCTGTGACAGGAATCTTTGAAAATGCCGTATATCCGGGAATTGAGAACATGCTGGCACAGTTGGAGAAGAAAGGATATATTCTCGCAGTAGCATCCTCTAAACCGGAAGTATATGTGAGACAGATCCTGGATCATTTTGGACTTACCCGGTACTTCACAGAAATCGGCGGAAGCGAATTGAATGGTCGAAGAACAAACAAGACAGAAGTGATCGAAGATGTTCTGAAACGTCTGAATATGGACAAACACAGAGATCAGGTTATTATGGTTGGAGATAAAGAACATGATGTATACGGAGCACGCAAAGCTGGCCTGGAATGTATTGCAGTTTCTTTCGGATATGGAACTGAAGAAGAGCTTAAACAGGCAAAACCTCTGAAAATCGTTGATTCTGCAGAAGGAATCGTAGATTTTTTCGCCTGAGCCCTCTGCGAAAACAAAATATTGTTTCTAAAATCTGGAGGGCAGGATATCCGGCAGGAATCCATTTTGTGATTTCGCAGATCGTTGCAGGGACTGCGTTGGCAGTATTTGCAAGAACAGCAGAAAATTCGGCAGAGACATACTATAATTACACGATTTTTCTCACAGGCTTAACAGGAATCCTGGCTATGATCCCGGCATTGTATTTTTATCGAAGAGATAAAGTCAGAAGAATTGCCAGCGGCCTGATCCCGGCGCAGAAAAAAGTACCGCTTTCTATATCGGAAACAGTTCTTTTACTTCTGGCAGGAGCCGGATTTGCACAATATGGAAACTTCCTGATGGCAATACTTCAGTCATTTATCAACAGCAGCACCTATCAGGAGAGCATGACCAGAATTACAGAAGGAAAATCACTTTTTATGATGATTTTCTGGATGGGAATCGTTGCGCCGGCAGCAGAGGAAATGATCTTTCGCTGGTTAATCTATCTGCGTCTGCGTGACTGGATGAAGCTGCCGGTGGCAGCAGTGATTTCCGGAGTGGTCTTTGGTATATATCACGGAAATATCGTGCAGGGAATATACGCAAGTATCCTTGGAACAGCATTTGCATGGATACTGGAAATGAGTGGAAATATTTACAGCAGTATGCTGCTTCATATGGGAGCGAATATCTGGTCATTGCTTATTACAGAATATGCACTGGATCTGTTTTCCATGAAATACGGTGTGCAGATTTTGATATTGATCTATCTGATTCTGTTGATCAGTGTGGTATATTGCCTTACCCATTTCGAAAAGATGTGCAGTATAAGAAAAAAGAAAAGAATGATATAAAAATAGAGACAAGATAAAGACATCTGCAATTGTGGAATGACAGTACACATGCAGGTGTCTTTGTTATTAGAAAAAAGATTATGTTAAGGCAAAAAGAAAATAATCAGTATACGGAAATTTAGATGTACTGGAAAGAGTAAAACCTAACAGTTTGATTAGGATTCGGAAATAACCTTTTACTGAATTAAACAGAGAATATCTGTTTGACAAATAAGTATTTAGCTATTAAGTACTTGACAGATACAACAGTATTCTGTATTATGAATGTATCAATACAACTAATACACTAAGTACACACATAAAATAAAACAACACATCATGAAACACGTAACAGAAAGGAGGAATCACCAGTGATTGTTTTGGATTATCAGGACAGGCGTCCAATCTATGAACAGGTTACAGATAAATTTCAGATCCTAATCCTGAACGGTGTCCTGCCGCCGGGATCGCAGATGCCGTCAGTAAGGCAGCTTGCCACAGAACTGTCCGTCAATCCCAACACGATCCAGCGTGCATATATGGAGCTGGAGAAACTGGGACTGATCTATCCTGTAAAAGGCAGAGGAAATTTCGTAGCAGACAGCTCTCAGGTACAGAAGATAAACAGAGAGAGCTACCGAAAAGAATTCACAGCACTGATACAGAAAGGCAGAAACACAGGATTCAACAGAGAGGAACTGGAGAAAATGCTTGCGGAAATCTTTGAAAAGGAGGACGAATCATGATAGAGATCAGAAACTGCAGTAAAGCTTTCGGAGAGATCCATGCCATTGACCATGTATTAATGGAAATCGGTGAACGCCAGATTTTCGGACTGGTAGGGACCAACGGTGCAGGAAAGAGCACGCTGCTTCGAATGGCTGCCGGAGTGATAAAGCCGGACGAAGGAGAAATCCTGGTGGATCAGGAACCGGTCTATGAGAATGAAAAGATAAAACAGCAGATATTTTACATTTCAGACGGTGGATATTTTCCACAGGGATATACGGCAGCAGATCTGAAAGATTTCTACAGAGAATATTATCCGGACTTTATGACTGACCGTTACAGTAAATTAATGGACCAGTTTCATCTGGATGAGAAACGCAGGATCAGTTCCTACAGCAAGGGAATGAAGAAACAGCTTCTGGTCATTATGGGAATCAGTGCAGGGACAAAATATCTGTTATGCGATGAAACGTTCGATGGACTTGATCCGGTCATGCGTCAGGCAGTAAAGAGTCTGTTTGTGTCTGAAATCATGAATCGGGATTTTACCCCGGTGATCGCATCTCATAATATGAGAGAACTGGAGGACGTGTGTGACCATGTAGGATTCCTGCACAAAGGAGGAATTCTTTTATCCAGAGAACTGGAAGACATGAAATTCCATATCCATAAGATCCAGTGTGTACTGCCGGATCAGACAAAAGAAGAAGCACTTTTGAAAGAATTGGACGTTTTAAAGAAAGAACATCAGGGATCACTTCTGATACTTACTGCAAGAGGGACCAGAGAAGAAATACTTCAGAAAGTACAGACACAGAATCCAATATTCTGCGAAGTGATTCCATTGACACTGGAGGAGATATTTATCAGCGAAACGGAGGTGGCAGGCTATGAAGTCAAAAACATTTTCTGGTAGATCATTAAGAAGCAGCTTAAAAGGCAGTACCTGGATTCTGGTGCTGTTGTTACTGGGGTTTATGGTTGCATTTCCGGTAGCAGAACTGATGCTGATCGGAAATCAGACGGATGAAATCCACAGGATGACTTTTGCCATGATCTGTTCCTATCTGATAGTTCCAGGCTTTTTGGTTACAATGCTTGCGGCCGTTGTAAATGCCCTGAATGAATTCTGGTATCTTTTTTCCAGAGATAAGATTGATTTTTATCACAGTCTTCCGGTAACAAGAAGCAGGTTCTTTTGGGAAAAAGCAATCAGAGGTTTGGTGCTGTATCTGGTTCCATATGTGATCATGGAACTGATCACAATGGCGATCGCAGTCAGCAAAGGACATGGTAGTCATCTGATCACGGCAGCGGGGAAAATGTTTCTGGAACATTTGCTTATGTATCTGCTGCTGTATTTCGGAGCAGTGTTGGCACTGGCAATTGCGGGAAATATTCTGGCAGGTATTCTGTCATTATGCTGTGTTTACCTTTACGGACCGGTACTGGGCATTCTTTTATGGGTGCTGGAAATGATGTATTTCAGAACGAATATGGGACTTAAAGAGGGAATGGCAGAAAAGATATCTGTTTTTCTTTCACCTGTATCTATTTCCGTGGCATTGCGGACTTATTCAGGACAAAAGAATTTCTGGATCATTATAGTGGGCGGGATACTGCTTCTGATTGTTCTGGCAGTATGTGCATATCTGGCATATACAAAGCGTCCAGCTGAGAAAACAGGAAAATCTTTTGTTTACGGATTTCTGGAACCAATCCTTTTGTTTATGGTCGTAATCCCTGCTGCTCTGGCAATTGGAACGATGTTTGCGCTGATCGGACCGGAAGAGAACAGGACTGGCTGGTGGATATTCGGGCTTGTGCTGGGGACAGTTGTATTTTATGGAATTTTGCAGGTTATTTTTGCAATGGATTTCCGTAAAATGGCAGCACATAAGCTGCAGCTTCTGCTTTTGGGAATATGTGTAACTGTCAGTGCCTGGATATTACACACAGATGCCATCGGATATGATACAAGAATTCCGACAATGGCAAAAACTGAGGGAATCGGTCTGAATCTGGAGTGGATAGGAACTGAGAGTGTGAATGAACCGCAGATGGAAGTGAGTTCTGGTTCATATAAACTGGACAGACTCTTTTATTTTATGGGCGGAAATTATGGCAGATGGACAGATGCAGGAATGTCAGATAAAATCTATGAAGTGTTAAAAGAAATTGCGTCTTATCAGAACAGTAAGGAGTGCAGCGGAACAGAAATAGGAGTTCAGTTTAAAAAGAAGAGCGGTTTCGATATTACCAGACAATATATAGTGACAGCGAAGCAGCTTGGCAGACTGCTGGAAGCATGCTATGAGCAGGGAACATTAAAAGATAATAAATATGATATTCTGGAAAAATACAGACAGAAAGTGTCTTTTATAACAGTAGATCCTTTAAATGAATTAGATGATCAGTACTCTGTAACATTGGAAAAATCTGACAGTCAGAAGCTGCTGGATCTGCTGAAACAGGATATAGCAGAAGCCTCACCGCAGGAACTTATAGGAATCCCGTGTGGACAGATGGAGCTTTACGCTACTTCCTATGCAGATATGGATGAGCATATTGCACCGGAATCCTATGCAGAAGTAGGAAGATATATTTTCCCGACATTTAAGCGGACACTTGTTTTCCTGAAAGAAAAAGGTTATGCTTTTGTTATGGAAAAAGAAAATCTGAAACAGTACGATTATTCAGTGACATATAATGCAGAAGAAATGGATGTCACAGATTCTGAACAGAAAGAAGAATTAGCCCAGAGCCTGATCCGTGAATTGGAGTGTCCGGCATGGCTGGAAACGGAGGCGGGTGTGAGTGTGAAAGTGGCTCTGAACAGTACAGAGTCTGCCGGAGAATCGCTAAACGGAATAGAGTTTGCTGTACTGAAAGCGAAAGAGCCGGAATTTATAAAGAAAATAGTAGAAACTGGCGAGGAAGAAGAATGAAGAAAGCAGTTCGTCTGGACAAGTTCCTGGCAGATGCAGGAGCAGGAACCAGAAGTGAGGTAAAAAAATTTATTCAAAAAGGAAAAGTCCAGGTCAACGGTGTGCCTGCAAAGAAATCGGAGATCAAGGTCAGTGAAGAGGATGAAGTAGTTCTGGACGGAAACAGAATTTCCCAGGCACCGGAATTTGTCTATTATCTTCTGCACAAACCGGCAGGGTATGTTAGTGCCACAGAAGATAAGCGGGACAAAACAGTGATGGAACTTGTAGCATCAGACAGAAAAGGCCTGTTTCCGGTGGGAAGACTGGACAAAGATACGGAAGGACTGCTTCTGATCACAGACGACGGAGCACTGGCGCATGAATTGCTTTCTCCAAAGAAACATGTGGACAAGACCTATTATGCGGTTACAGACGGATGTATGACCAAAGAGGATGTGCAGCGCTTCGCAGATGGTCTGGAAATCGGAGAAAAAAATCCCACAATGCCGGCAAAACTGAAGATCCTCAGTACAAGAAAAGTTGAAGAGACAGAACTGGAACAGTACCCGTCAGGATGGTCATCAGAAATTCAGCTTACGATCAAAGAGGGGAAATTCCATCAGGTCAAGCGAATGACAGAAGCAGTAGGAAAGAAAGTCGTCTATCTGAAACGAATTTCCATGGGAGTATTGACATTGCCAGATGATCTCAAAAAAGGCGAATGCCGACAGTTGACTGCAGAAGAAGAAAAGAGATTAAAAGAAAGTGTTGTCATAAAATAAGTAAAATTGTAAGAATACATGGTTGATTGTCCGCTGATATAATGGACATTATAACATGTGTCGGTAAAGTGCAGGAAACTGAGTTTGTCAGAAGCAGATCAGAACCTGGAAGAAACTGTAAAAATAATAAAAAATTTGCAAAAAACCCTCTTTACATGGAGGGTTTTTGTATGCTATACTACAGAAGTTGCGAGTCATGCGCATCTATTGTGCATGCAAAAATATACACGTTCGGAGATTCCCGCGGATGGTGCCCTGCGGTGTGAGGCTGGGTCCCTAGGAAAAAGAACCGGGCGGAAGAAATTAACCAAAAAGGAGAACAAACATGAGCGTTATTTCAATGAAACAGCTTTTAGAAGCAGGCGTACATTTCGGACATCAGACAAGAAGATGGAACCCTAAAATGGCTCCATACATCTACACAGAGAGAAACGGTATCTACATCATCGACTTACAGCAGTCTGTAGGTATGGTTGACGATGCTTACAATGCAATCGCTGATATCGTAGCAGACGGTGGAAGCATCTTATTCGTAGGAACAAAGAAACAGGCTCAGGATGCTATCAAAACAGAAGCAGAGCGTTGCGGACAGTTCTATGTAAACGAGAGATGGTTAGGTGGTATGCTTACAAACTTCAAAACTATCCAGAGCCGTATTGCAAGACTGAAAGAAATCGAAGCTATGGAAGCTGATGGAACATTTGACGTTCTTCCTAAGAAAGAAGTTATTGAGCTGAAAAAAGAACTTGCAAAATTACAGAAAAACATCGGCGGTATCAAAGAAATGAAGAGACTTCCGGATGCAATCTTCATCGTAGATCCTAAGAAAGAAAGAATCTGCGTACAGGAAGCTCATACATTAGGAATCCCGCTTATCGGTATCTGCGATACAAACTGCGATCCGGAAGAACTGGATTATGTAATTCCGGGTAACGATGATGCAATCCGTGCAGTAAAATTAATCGTTTCCAAAATGGCAGACGCTGTTATCGAAGCAAAACAGGGTACTGCAGATGTAGACGGTGAAATCGAAGCTGAATCTGAAGAGTTCGCAGCTACAGAAGAATAATTTTTTGAACCAGTACAGGAAAGCCGACAGGCTTTCCTGTCATTGAAAAAGGAAAAGCCCCTCCGGGCGATTTACGAATATTATTCAGGAGGAAAATGAAATGGCTATCACAGCAGCACAGGTAAAAGAATTAAGAGAAATGACCGGCGCCGGAATGATGGATTGTAAGAAAGCTCTTACAGCTACAGAAGGTGATATGGATAAAGCAGTAGAATTCCTTCGCGAAAAAGGTCTTGCTACAGCACAGAAGAAAGCAAGCCGTGTAGCAGCAGAAGGTCTTTGCAAAACTTTAGTTTCCGAAGACGGAAAGAAAGCAGTTGTTGTAGAAGTTAACGCTGAGACAGACTTCGTAGCTAAGAATGAAAAATTCCAGAACTACGTTGCAGATGTAGCAGCTCAGGCTATGAACACAACAGCAGCAGATATCGATGCTTTCCTTGCAGAAGCATGGGCACTTGATACAACTAAGACTGTTAAAGAAGCTCTTGCAGCTCAGATCGCAGTTATCGGCGAGAACATGAACATCAGAAGATTTGCTCAGGTTACAGAAGAGAACGGTTTCGTTGCTTCCTACACACATATGGGCGGTAAGATCGGTGTTCTTGTAGACGTTGAAACAGACGTAGTTAACGATGCTGTTAAAGAAATGGCTAAGAACGTAGCAATGCAGATTGCAGCTCTGAAACCACAGTACACAAGCGATAGCGAAGTAAGCGCAGAATACATTGAGCATGAGAAAGAAATCCTTATGGCTCAGATCCAGAACGATCCGAAAGAATCCCAGAAACCGGCTAAGGTTATCGAAGGAATGATCACAGGACGTATCAAAAAAGAGCTTAAAGAAATCTGCCTTCTTGACCAGACATACGTTAAAGCTGAAGACGGAAAACAGTCTGTAGCTAAATACGTAGAGCAGGTTGCTAAAGAAAACGGTGCTAAGATCACTGTTAAAGGTTTCGTACGTTACGAGACAGGTGATGGTATCGAAAAGAAAGAAGAGAACTTTGCAGAAGAAGTTGCAAAACAGATGGCACAGTAATCTGGTTTTTGCAGAACTTTAAAAAGAGTCTTAAAACCCTTGAAAATCCAGTATTTTCAAGGGTTTTTCTTATATACACCACTTCATATATTGCAGTATAAATTCATGTAACTTTTTAAACGGATTTTCGTAAAATGTTCGTCATGGTTTTCGTAAAACCTGCGTACGAACTTCTTAACGAAAACTTCGCATTATTTTTAAGAAAAATGTGGCGATTTCGGTAGCTAACTATAAAGCGATTTATAATACTTGCAGGAATAGAGGTTCAAATTGCAAAAGGATTTGGGCAGTAGTAGGAAGGTTGGAAATGTGGTATGATTGAGAACAGGACATAAGAGAAAACAGGAACTGAATAGAGTGTGAGTAAAGAAGAAATCTTTGAATATGTGCAACAGCAATATGGAACACTCCCAGAATATCTATGGAGCAAATGACATTTTGGAAGAATACAGAAAGTGTGAGTAAAGAAATTATGGAATTGTTGAAAACAATCAGAGGAGACATTACAAAAATTACAGATGTTCAGGCAATCGTAAATGCTGCGAATAATTCACTTCTTGGTGGCGGAGGTGTGGATGGAGCAATTCACAGAGCAGCAGGACCAGAACTTTTGGAAGAATGCAGAACATTACATGGATGTGAGACAGGGAAGGCAAAAATTACAAAAGCATATAAGCTCCCTTGTGAGTATGTTATCCATACAGTAGGACCAATATGGAATGGTGGGAATCAAAATGAAAAAGAATTACTTGCAAGCTGTTATTTATCTTCTATGCAGCTGGCACTGGAACACAAAATCAGAAAAATCGCATTTCCGTCAATTTCTACAGGAGTGTATTCATTTCCGGTTGGACTTGCAGCAAAAATTGCAGTAAATACAGTTGCTGGATTTTTGAAGGAACATCCAGATGATTTTGATCTGGTGGAGTGGGTTTTGTTTGATGAACATACGGAATTGGTTTATGTGATAGAAGTAAATGCGCATAATAAAGGAATATAGAAGATGAGAATATTGATGTTAGGAAACAGTTTTACAACGGCAAATCATATGCCGGACATGTTGGATGAGTTGACCGGTGCAGAGATTGTGCAACATACCCGTGGAGGGGAACGATTGGCAGATCAGTTAAATCCGAAAACAAAGATGGGAAAGCGTACACAGGAAGCTTTGCAAAATGAAAAATGGGATTTTGTCATTTTACAGGAAATGAGCAATGGTCCAATTACATCAAAAGCCAGTTTCCTTGAAAATGCAGAAAAACTCTGTGAGAAGATCAGGGAGAATGGAGCAAAGCCAGTTTTTTATGCGACCTGGGCATATCAACGTGGAGGAAAGAAGTTGGAAACTTTTGGAATGGATTATGATGAGATGTATCAGAAACTGTATGAAGCTTATCACCTGGCAGCAGATAGAAACCATACTTTGATTGCAGATGTTGGAAAGAAATTTTATGAACTTTCAGATAAAGTAAATCTTTATGCGGATGATGGGTGCCATCCAAATGAAAAAGGTTCCCAGATAGCAGCAGAGATAATTGCAGAAGTCTTGATGAATTGAATAACGTGATATGAAAAAAGCAGCTTGATTATCGAGTTAGTTACTCTCGGTTCAAACTGCTTTTCTTTTGGGCTTTATCTCTCATACAGGAGTATTGTCATCATCAAGTTGGAAAATATCGGCTATCTGGGATTCTATTTTTATGAAATCGTGGTGCCACAGGCAAAAGAAACTGCTTTGTCCATGGCTGCGGATGGAATGAAAGCTGAAAAAATAGCCCACTATCTTAAAGTAAGTGCTGCGATGGTTCAGAACTGGATCGATGAAAGCATGAGTGTTGTACAATAATTTAATGATATAATGAAGAGAAGCTGCCAGGAGATAAGAAAAATCTCTTGGTGGCTTTTGGGAATTAAACCTATGATTTTTTTGTAAAAGTTTAAACTATCTTCATTTTGCGGCAAAAAATAAATTTCATCTTTCAATTACTACTGGGGATGTCGAAATGTGGTATTAACCGACATCCTCTTATGATATCATCCTGCATATCTAACTTCCATAAATTGTCTTTCGTTATCAGCAATCGGTGGATTTTCCAACGCTTTAATCCAGTAGATTTCTCCATCGCATTCTAATTGAATATACATCTTTCCGTTTATGAGTGCGCATTTAATGATTTTTGTTAATGATCCGGTTTTCAGTGTTGTGTTCACCGCAGTAGCGCCTGGTCTGGTATATGCCGGAAGATCACTGTTTACTGTGAAATATCGGCTGCTTCCGTCTGCGGAATATATTTCTTTGTAAGATCCATATCTGCTTGTCGGAACAAATTTTCCATTGACATATTTGTAGGTGAAATTAATTGCATTGATACCAAGAGAATAAGAAACGATGCTCTCTGTAATTACAATCTTATTTCCATTTAAGTTGGTAACTTCACCTATGCGATGGTTTCCGTATCCTGCCATAATCTTAGTGAAATCAAGGGCCTTTCTGAACTTTCCGTTTGTGTATTTTAATAATGCACATACAGGTCCGTCACCATTATCAGCCGGTGCATAGAGATATAAAAACGGCTGTCCGTTTTTCAATGTATAAATATTTGCTATAACATTATAAAAACGTGTATTTTTTAATCTGTAAGCTGTTTTTCCATTAACCGATACAGTAAGTGACGCATATGCTTCATCGTCGGTTTGATTGGCTGCTCTGATTCTGATTTTATCTTTCATTCCATCACCGGTAACATCATATGCTGCGTATGTCCGATTTGATTTTAATATGACCCCATTTGCCGCTGCTTTTACGGGTCTGGAAAAAATAATTACAAAACCAATTGCCAGAAACATAGTAAACACAGAAATAAAATTGTTTCTTTTTCTCATAAAACATGACCCCTTTCGTGTAGGAATTGCTATAATTTTTATATTTTTATTGTATCATTGTATATGTGCAAATTGTATTTTTTAAGTTACAAAATCCTGAGATAATTTTATGAGAACCAATCCTCTTCCCGATGCATCTAATTAGTGTAAAAGTAAAAAGTAAACACGTGTAGTAATCCGGCTGGACAAAAGGAGAAGACAAAGTTATGACAAAAGATGTATTTATTAAGGAGGTTCGGGATGCAGAAGCCATGCTGTATCATATATCAAAGTCCATTCTGAAGAATGACTCTGATTGTGGGGATGCTGTGCAGGAAACAATTCTTAAGGCATATGAGAAACTTCCCACCTTAAAGAAAGAAAAGTATTTTCGAACATGGATCACAAAAATCTTGATCAATGAATGCAATGGGATTCTTCGGAAAAGAAAAAATGTTATTCCATATGAAGAATATATGGACAATATGAGGCTGACTGAGGAGGACAGATACAGTCATCTGTATATGGCGATTATGGAACTTCCGGAGGATCTGAGGATTTTGGTAACATTGTATTATTTAGAAGGATTCTCACAGAAAGAGATCAGTGAGGCTCTGGATATTCCGGAAGGAACGATTAAAAGCAGACTTTCCCGTGCAAGAGAGTTTTTGAAAGCACAGTTATCCGATGAAGAAGAGAAAAGACCGATGCCTGGGAAAAACAGCAAACTATCAAAGAGAATAACAGGAAAGGGGAAAATGTCATGTTAGAGAACAAATGGAATAATATAGCACCGGAAGTACCACAGGATTTTCATGAGAAATTTGAAGAGACACTGAGACATATTGAGCAGGCAGATGCAGTTGATAAAAAATACAAAAGAAAAAAATTCAGTGGCCGATTACTGATTGCAGCAGCAGTGATCTGTACAGGCATGGGAGTAACAGTGGCGGCAAAAGAGTTCTTTAAATGGAATGACCATCTGTTAAAAAGACTGGAACCCTCTGAGGAACAGCAGGAAACGATGCAGGAATCAAACTATATTCAGAATATAGACCAGTCTGTAACACAAAATGGTGTGACGGTTACCCTGACAGATTCTATTCAGGATCAGGGATTCCTGTATGCTTTTTTTGAAGTGAAAACAGAGGACAGTATTTCTATGACTGATCATACTTCTTTTGAGGAGATGACACATTTTAAGATCGATGGAAAAGAAGTATATGCAGTGGACGATAACAGATTTGGAAGTTTCAATACTGGGGTAGGACAGGATGTGTTACTGAAAACAGATCAAAATTCTGCACATCTTAAATATTTTAACGCCTGTATATCTTATGACGGTGATTATGATCTGAGTAATAAAACAGTAGAAATCACATTAAAGAATCTTACGGAGGAAGGAGATTATGATACGACTGTTATTACAGATGGAACATGGGACTTTAAATGGACCTTGGGTGCAGTAAAGCCTCCGACAACTCTGGAAGTGAACCGGAAATGTGATTTTGGAGGTTATGAAATCACAGTGAAAAAAATGGAAGTAACGCCCCTTTTATGGTCATTATATCTTGATTATGATGAAGCTATGAAGGTGTATGAAGATGAAAAAAACAAATTTGAGTACGCAGGTACGGACTATGGCATGGATCTTTATGCCAGAACTAGTATTGACCAGGTGCGTTATAAAGATGGAACGGTTTTAACACTTGATAGGACCATGGGAGGCATCGCTGGCGGTGGAGAAAAACAGGATAAGGAAAATGGTGTCCTGATCATCAGAAACAGCTTTCCGCAACTGGTTGATGTAGATAACCTGCAGGCGGTACATTTTGGGAACATTGACCAGTGGCTTGAAGTGCGGGAATAGGAATGTGCTGATAACCACTGAAATTTAAGGAGTCAACAACATATGATAAGAAGCCGGAAAATCAGTTTTTCATTACTGATTTTCCGGCTTCTTGTAGTTGTCAAATCAATATCCAAGTGTGTCGTTAACGAGGATCACGTGGATTCTGTCAGTGTGTCTGGAGAATCTGGTAATCAGGAACTGGCAGCAGATAGTATCCATGGATTTGCAGTCAAAGCATTTGGGATACTCCCGATACAAGTTTTGTTTATGCGTTTCCAAGTACAGCTGAGATTTTAATTTCTTTTTCCTCTTCGCAAAGATCAAACGCTTCATTATCCTGTACGGTAAAGTGAACTTCGTATAATATATTGTCAGATAAAGTATCTGGTGTTTCACCAGCTTCTGTCTGAATATGCCACAATTCTGCAGGGACCTCTTTTAAAGAACCATCTGTTTCATAGGAATAAAGTTTAAGACTTCCAGTTTCTCCGGATATACCCTTCATACGCAGAGCAACCGTAGTATTTGGATGAACATTTTCAACTGTGACAGTATTCAGCCATCCTGTTACAGTTCCCTGTCCGCCATCAGCCTCAAACTTATCCTGACTTAAAACGTTTCGGTTAGCCTTGTCCAGATTGACTTTACGATAAGGCATTTCCGGAAGATATACAAATCGATCCTGTAATCTCAGAAGTTCAAGATATCCGGTTGGACAATAGAGGGCATTTCCACTGTTTCCTGCATACATGCCAATCGCCATGTTATTATATCCAGGTTTATTTGATACATTCATCGTGAACACAGTTTTACCGGTCTCAAAATCAAGCATAATATACTGCCACATGCTGGTTTCCATATCCTGAACATAACCGTAAATGTATCCGGTCGCGGTAGAAAGCTTCAGCATAGAAGTGTCAGAGAGATCACTTCTGCACCAGATGCTCTTCATTTCATAACCATCATCTGTTTTTATTGTATCCACGCGTTCCACACCAGGAGCAATCATGCTGTTTCCCTGTCTTAACCAGTTTACATCATAAATATTTTCATAGCTCTGTATGGATGAGTCGCTGTCTTCTTTCCCAAGGTTGGCACTTCCAGCACCAAACCAGTTGCACACGATCGTACTTACTGTTCCGGATCCGTTATCGTATACGATTGCTGAGTTTTCAACAGATACCTGTACATCCTCAGGAAGTTCATCGATGACTGGCATGGTTGCCATTGTTTCACCGGTTTTCATGTCCAGTGCAAGCAGATTTACCGGGTTCTGGTTGTCTGTAAACATAACAAGATCCTTTGTCAAAGATGGGGAACATCCACTTCCCCATGCAAGACAGCCACCGGTTGTAGAATCTCCTTCTTTGCTCTCTTTGGCACCGACACTTTCATAAGCAGTCTGCCATACTTTATTTATTCCATTATCTGCCTGGAACAGATAACAGTTTGTATTTGTAAGGATTACAGCGCCATCTTTTGAAGCAGAAATTCCGTTTTCTGCACCTTCACCAGGAGTTAATTCGTATACAAATACGGCATCTGACAGGTTTATTTCTTCACCGTTCAGAATAGAATCAATGGCCGCCCGGGAAATATAACCAACTGCCCCTTGCTGTTTTCGATCAGGATAAATACGGAATCCACCTGTTGCAAACCACAGATTTCCATCATAATCAAATACGACAGAAAGAAGATTCTGATCCAGTGTTTTTCCAAGTTTTTCTTCGGCAGCTGTTTTTATATCAATATCAAGTACCTTTTCAAATTCAGGAAGGACATTACCTTCGTCATCAGTTGCCTTCAGCATAAGAACATGATTGTTGCTGGTAGGACATACCAGACGGTTGCTCTCATCGACAAAGGAATAGGAACTCTGGATCATATAACCACCACCATCATGCTGTTTTGGAGAAAAGCAGCCCAGTGTCTGAGTTTCATCAGCATTGATGTCGCGAATGGCGAGCCCGCCAAGGAACGGAACTACGGCATGTCCGTAAGTGTCAAAAAAGATTGCAGGAGAAGCATTTGGATTTGTCTTCTCATAAGAAACATTGATTTCTGAATAGATATCAACAGGAAGCACCTCATCTGTAGAGTCAGTATTGTAGCAGTCATGGTGAATATTGGAATCACTTTTTGCCATATAAGGATTTTCATCCACTATTTTGGCTGTCAGAGGTTTTATTGGTAATTCTGTTGATTCAGAGGTTTCGGCTGCTTCTGTTGGTATTTCATCGGCATATACGGCAGTCAGGCTGCCTCCAGATGTCATAGTGATCATTAATGCTGTCATTGCAAGGAATAAAGTTCTTTTCTTCATTCATTTTCCTCCTGAAATTATATTGTTTAAATGATTGTTTTTTTCAATCTGAACCAGGCTCTGAGACCTTCCTGGATTTCATCGTCCCTCACTGGTTCCAGAAAAAAGTATTCTACACGAAGCCTGAAAGCATGAAGTGAAAAATCTAAATTGCTGCACCAGATAATTCCACAGCCAGGAAATAAGGAGCGCAGATGTTCTGCCGCATTGAGTCCATCTACTCCAGGTAGTACAAGAAGTACAATATCTGGTACATGCGTTTGTATCTCTTTAAAAAAAACTTCCTGATTCTGATAAGTTTCAAGTAATGGAAAAAGCTTTTGATTTATGCAGTAATCATTAATTACTTTTGCGTAATGTTCCCCTTCATGTTTTAAATCAGTTAATACTGCAATACGATACACAAATCTCCTCCTTTCACCTATATTTAAAAGCATATTTAGTGGAATCAAGTAAGTTATTGTGAGGGATATTCGTTTGTTTTATTATATGAAAAGTAAGAAGAATTTCAAGAATTCTGTCACGAAACAGCAGAAAATGGCACGAATTGCAAAAACACTTTCATGGATTGGATAAAAAAATTATGCTATACTCTTTATATGTTTCAGAAACATGAAGGGGGAGCGACTATGAGAATTGCGATTGTCGATGATATAAAAGAAGAGCGTGCGGTATTGTATGGATGGCTTAGTAACCAGCTTTCAAAAAGGAATATTCCTGGTGATTTCGTTGAGTTTGAATCAGGAGAAGAATTTCTGGCGGCAGCAAAAAAACGCCCTTTTACCGTAGTGTTTTTGGATATTTATATGAATGGCGCAAATGGAATTGAAATTGCAAGAGAACTTAGAATGTCAGATTCAGATTGTTTCCTGATTTTCACTACCACATCCACAGATCATGCATTGGAAGGATTCAGAGTCAGGGCACTGCATTATCTTGTAAAACCATATAACGAAAAAGAAATTTCAACACTGCTTGATGAAATACTCTCCAGAATTCCAGATTCTGGAAAGTACATTGATGTAAAAGTGAATGGAAGTAACATACAGATCCCTTTTAAAAATATTATTTACGCAGAACATTTTTCACACATGATCCATATACACACTACGGGCGGAAAGGAGATGCTCACCCGTCAGTCTTTTGAGGCATTTACGGCTTCGCTGAAAATGGATTCTCGCTTTTATTCATGCAATAGAGGGATTGTTATCAATTTGGAGCATGCGGTTGATTTTGATGGAAGTATGTTTCTTATGGATGATGATAATAATATTCCTGTCAGTCGTAAGCTGCTTAAAAATGCAAGGCAGACTTTTATGGAATTTTTGTTTCAGTGAGGAAAATAAAAATGAGTGAAATAATGCGTCCGATATTGGAAATTGCTGTAATTATTCCGGGTATGCTTCTTGCATATCTGCCGGTAAAGACCTGCCTGAGGCAGGCTCCTTTTAAACTTGGATTATGGATGTTTCCGCTGCTTTTGGGAATCAGCCTGTCAGGAGGTATTGTCTGTTATTATTTTCAGATTATGACTACTTTGTTTTTGATTCCTGTATTGCTGTTTCTCATGCTGCTTTATCATAAAACTCTTCAGATCTCCATTTGGAAATCCAGTAGTATTTTTCTGGCAGTCTGTGCTGTTTTTGCGTGCGTAAAAAGTCTGTCCAGGGCAGTAAATGCTATTATGATCTTTGAACCTGATATCGCAGAAAAACAATTATGGTTATGTGTGAAAGCAGGGATTTTTTATAATCTCATCTGTCTGAGTTTTGTATTGATTGCATGGTATCCTGCCACGCATATGGTACGGATTCTGATAGCAGATGAAAATTTCGCTCAGACGTGGTATATATTCTGGATCCTGCCGTTGATTTTTATCGGATTAAATCAATTCATGGTCCCAAAATATCAGAGTACTTTATATACAGGGCGGATTTTACAGATTTACATAGTAGTCAGTATTGTTCTTTTAATAATTCTGACTCTCTTTTATGCGATATTTCTTATGATGGCATTAAGTCTGAATAAAAATGCAAGGCTTCAGCAGGAAAATCATTTCCTTTCTCTGCAGCGCTCCAGATATGACAATCTTTGTGCGGCTATTGAAGAGACAAGACAGGTACGTCACGATATCCGGCATCATTATCTTCAGCTGGCTGCATTGGCAGAAAAAGGTGATATGGAAAAAATTAAAGAATATCTTTCCAGTGCCGACAGAAAAATGCCAAGTTTTGATTTCCATTTCTGCGATAATCAGGCTGTGGACAGTATACTTGGATATTATTCGAATCATGCAAAACAAGAAGGTATTCCTTTTCTGGCACAGATTGATATTCCAGATAACTTTTTGGGGGATGAGATGGATATATGTCTAGTGCTCTCAAACCTTCTGGAAAATGCAATAGAGGCAAGTCTGAAGACAGAAGATTCCAGAAGAAAGATTGTTATAAAGATGTATTTGCATCATACACATATTCTTCTGATTCAGGCTGAGAATAATTTCGATGCAAAGATACTGGAAAAGAATGGTGTTTTTCAGTCTACAAAGCATTCGGGAAATGGAATAGGAATTCAATCCATACGCCATATCACAGAAAGAAATGGTGGTGCTAGCAACTTTACATATAAGGATGGTGAATTTACAGCAAAAATCATGCTTCGAATATAAGCAGCAACGATAAAAAACAGACATTTTTTGATTAGTAAAGCAAGAATGAAGTAAAAAAATACCGGGCTACCCATCAGGATAGTCCGGTATTGATTTTTAAATTATTCACAAAGTTTGGAGAATTCGTCATCTTCTCTGACAGGAGTTTTCAGATCGAATTTCTTGATTGCAAACTGGAAGGAAAATATTTGAAACTGCCTAAGATGACGGCTGTCAGAATGAAGCTTCACCGTCCGATATCAGAAAAATGGAAACTGAAATCTGTGACAGTCAGCAGGGAGCCATCCGGAAAATATTTTGCCAGTCTTTTGTTTTGCTGTGAAAACCAAACAGCAGAAAAAAGACCGGCAGAAAAATTTATTGGGATCGATTTTGCGATGCAGGGAATGTGTGTGTTTTCTACCGGTAAAAGAGCTGAATATCCGATGTTCTATCGGAATACAGAGAAAAAGCTTGCGCGGGAACAGAGAAAGCTGTCCAGATGTCAGAAAGGCAGTCAGAATTATAAGAAGCAGAAGAAAAGAGTTGCACTGTGCCATGAAAAGATCCGAAATCAGAGAAAAGACTTTCAGCATAAACTCAGTGCCAGTCTTGCTGAGAGCTTCGATGCAGTATGCGTGGAAGATCTGAATCTGAAAGGGATGGCAGGAGGACTTCATCTTGGAAAAGGTGTACATGATAATGGATATGGCCTGTTTCTGTCTATGCTGGAATATAAACTGGAGGAACGAGGAAAATATCTGATCAAAGTAGACCGTTATTTTGCATCCAGTAAGATTTGCAGTGTATGCGGAAATAAAAAAGAAGAATTGTCTTTATCTGATAGGATTTATTACTGTGAATGCGGTAACAGAATGGACCGTGATGTAAATGCAGCAGTTAACATCATGAATGAGGGAAAAAGAATCTTTGCAGAATGTGCATGACAGCACAATAAGAAGTCCGTAACCGGACTAATAAAAATCGCGGGGCACGCGAGGATAGCTTGTAGATACTTGGCTCTGTAGAGCCATTGAGCAAGAAGCCCCCACTTCAAAATCAGAGATTTAAGTGGTGGGAGCATGTCACAAATTATTGTTAACATTTATTGACATTTTCGCGTCAGAGAAACCTATTCAGGAAGAAAATGCAGGTGCTCTTTCCATAATTCTTTGAATAATGTTTCTACAGTCCAGAAAATATTTTGAGGAGTAATGATTGCTTTTAAGGGAACTGTCTGAGCACCAGTCTGTTTGTAGTCTGCCAGGAAGGAATCTATCTGTGCGGAATCTATTCCAGAGAATACAATCATTTCCAGAGGAAAATCCGGGCCGTTATAGATTACTTTTTCTTTAGCAAATCCCTGAATCCCGGCGAGGGAACCAAGTTTTTGATTATAATCTTTTCGAGAGATTTCTTTTATCTGAATTCTGTTTTTTTGAGCAATACTGCGGACTACCTTGATTTTTTCTTTTCCAAGTCCAAAAGTTAAGATAATCTGAGCCATTTTTCCATCCTTTATATGTTGAATTTATAATGAGAATTATTTAGCATTCTTTTATAAATATTCTATAACATTTTTACATGTAATGGCAACAGAAAATTTCTGTATGTCATTTGACGATCGCAGTAATTGTAATTTTCTGAATTTCAGTGTAAGATATCCATATCCTAGGAAAGTGAAAAAAATAGCATGAATGATAAATTTGCAGTATGTATTGGAAAAGGTGGACAACGGGACCAGGCAGAATCTTTTGCACGGAAAACGGAGAGCATCATTGCAGATAAACCAGGAAAAAACCTGACAGTTTTGTTCGATTCGAAAGGTATTTCTCTGACGGGATATGGATTAACCTATCAGGGCGATTTTGAAAATATGCTTCACCGTGTCACAAACGGGAGATTGCAGCATGAAATGCTGGTGCGGGCTGCCAAATCAGAAAAAGAAGGACGCAAGGCGATTGATGCCACGGCAGGTATGGGAGAAGATGCCTTCCTGCTTGCAGCGCAGGGATACGAAGTAACCCTGTACGAGCAGAATCCGGTCGTTGCTGTCCTTTTGAAAGACGCACTGCGGCGCGCAAAGAAACATCCGATATTGAAGGAAATCGCAGTCCGGATGAAACTGGTCGAGGGAGACAGCGTAGAATGTATGTCCAAACTTCTGGATCCGGTAGATGTTATTTACCTCGATCCCATGTTCCCGGCACGACAGAAATCCAGCCTCATCAACAAGAAGCTACAGCTGATCCAGAAACTTGAACCACCATGTTCCGAAGAGACGGATCTCTTTGATGCAGCAATCAAAGCTACACCGGAGAAGATTATCGTAAAACGTCCGCTGAAGAGCGAATTCCTTGCCGGAAGAAAACCTTCCTACACGTTAAATGGAAAAGCCATCCGTTATGATTGTTATACATTATAAAGAAATTAGACTAAAATGTAAAGATGATATTTGAAGTATTCAGGAAGGGAACCTCTGGATATACAGATATCCCTTCCGTCATATTTATTTCAAGAAGAAATGAATCAACTTATCATTAATTCTCTTATATGGCTGGTATCTCATTGGCAGATCCAGCCATGTTTTTTTGTCCACGATACTCTTATAATGGGAGAAAGTCCGGAAGCCTTCACGGCCATGATAACCACCCATACCACTTTCACCAAATCCCCCAAAAGGCATTTCACTGGTCGCGAGATGGATAATAGTGTCGTTGATACAGCCACCACCGAACTGGCACTGAGAGGTGACCTTACGAGCAGCCACTTTATCACGGGTAAAAAAGTACAGAGCAAGCGGATGCGGCATAGAATTGATTTTGTGAATCAGTTCATCCAGAGAATCATAAGTAAGAATCGGCATAATCGGTCCGAAAATCTCTTCCTGCATCACTTTATCTTCATAAGTCACATGATCCATGACAGTAGGAGAAATCTGTAAAGTTTCTGAATCTGTCTGGCCTCCAAAGACGACTTTATTTTTATCAATCAGGCCGGAGATTCTGTTAAAATGTTTTTCATTAATAATTTTTCCGTAATTTGAACTGGAAAGCGGCTGTTCCCCAAATTGAAGTGAAATCTGTTTTTTTACTTCTGCAAGAAAAGCATCCTTAACAGAACTGTGACAGCAGATATAATCCGGAGCAACACAAGTCTGTCCGCAGTTCAGATATTTACCAAAAACAATCCGCCGTGCAGCCAGTTTCAAATCAGCAGATTCGTCAACAATACAGGGACTTTTTCCGCCAAGTTCAAGCGTTACAGGAGTAAGATGTGCGGAGGATTTTTTCATCACTTCTCTGCCGACATTCTGACTACCGGTGAAAAAGATGTAATCAAAATGTTCTTCCAGCAGGCTGGTGTTTTCCGCACGTCCACCGGTGACAACTGCAACCATCTCCGGAGAAAAACATTCCCGGATCATTTTTTCAATCAACTTACTGGTATTCGGTGAATAAGCACTTGGTTTCAGAATCACGGTGTTTCCGGCAGCAATTGCGTCAATCAGTGGATCAAGAGAGAGCAGGAACGGATAATTCCATGGACTCATGATCAGAACGACACCATATGGACCTGGTTTGGTAAAACTCCGGGAATGAAACTGCGAGAGTGGTGTGTGCACCCGTTTTTCACGTGTGAATCTGCGTATATGTTTCAGCATATAAGAAATTTCACTTAAGACCAGACCTGTTTCACACATGTAGCTTTCGAAGTTACTTTTGCCAAGATCTGCTTCCAGGGCCGTTGCGATTTCTGCTTCATTTTTCTGGATACATGTCTTTAGTTTTTTCAACGCATGAATGCGTTTTTCTATATTTAAAGTTTCATTACTGTAAAAATATGCTCGCTGTTTTTCTATAAGTTTATGAATGTCATTCTGATTCATTCGAAGTGTCCTCCTGTTTTTTGTCCATGAGAATATAATAAAATTTTTCCAGTTCGTGTGCATCCATCAGTACCGGCACCGGATAGAGAGGATTTCCTTCTTTGTCTGCATAATGAGCCAGTTTTGGAATGTCTTCTTCTTTGATTTCTGGTATAGTATCCCCGATATTGAAACGTTTTTTCATATCTTTGACTGCCTGGATAAAAGCATGCGCGGCTTCTTTTTCAGGTGTACTGCTGTCAGCAACACCGGCTGTCAGGGCAAGTCGGGCGAGTTTGGAATGAATCGTATCTCCATATGATTCCAGTACAAATGGAAGAAGTACTGCATTTGCAAGTCCATGAGGAACATTATACTGGCCACCAAGGGTATGTGCAACTGCATGAACATATCCAACATAAGATTTGGTAAAAGCACAGCCTGCAAAATAAGAAGCTCGGAGCATATTTTTGCGAGCTTCCTTATCCGAACCGTTTGTATAGGCACGGTCCAGATTTTCGAAGATCAGCTGTACGGCATCCAGTGCATTCTTTCGGGTACCAGGTGTTGTAGAGTTCCCGATATAAGCTTCGACAGCATGAGTTAAGGCATCCATGCCTGTGGTAGCAGTGATAAATGGCGGAAGGCTTAAAGTGACTTTCGGATCCAGAACAGCGTATCTTGGAATCAGAGGAAAGTCATTGATCGCATATTTGTATCTTGTTTCTGCATCAGTAATAACGGCTGCAAGAGTTGTTTCACTTCCGGTTCCGGCAGTGGTAGGAATGGCGATCAGAAGTGGAAGTTTTTTGTGTACTTTCAGGATGCCTTTCATCTGTGCAAGAAACTGATTCGGTTTTGCAATGCGCGCAGCAACTGCTTTGGCGCAGTCCATACTGGAGCCACCACCAAAACCAATGATTGCTTTGCATTCAGACTGGTACCAGAGGTCTTCAGCTTCTTTTACATTGACAGTAGTTGGATTGGCAACGGTTTTGTCATAAATGGAATAAGAAATATTGTTTCCTTTCAGGGCTCTTTCCAGGCGGTCGGTCAGTCCCAGATTGCGGATGCCTTTATCTGTGATGATAAGAACGTTATCGCATTTCTTTTTGAGAAGAATTTCAGGCAGGGACTTCACGCTTCCGATAACTTCAGGATTGCGATATGGAAGGAATGGAAGTGCAAATTTAAAGGCTTTCTGGAAAGCACGACAGTAAATTTTTCGTAATGTATTCATAAATCTAAAATCCTTTCGATGATTTAATTATTTGAATTGCAAAATATTTGTATTCAAAACATTCCTATTATAGCATTCAAATTGTTGTTGTAAAGAAAAATAATACCGAATATAAAAAAGATTCCCGACTGAAATTTTTCAGAACAAAAACACGTCAGAAACAGTATGGATGTCATGTCAAGATATGTGCAGACGATAAAATTTATAAAAATATTGACTTCAACCATACTTCAAGTATTATTATAGTTATTGAGTGATAATACTTGAAATATTTTTATATTAGGAGGATTCAGACATGGAAAAATCAACCGTTTATTTTACTGATTTTCGCTGTCCGGTCGGAACGAGTCAGTTGGATAAGTTAAGAAAGCTCTGTGTGGCAGCCGGTATCAAAGATATTGATATGGATGGAAAATTTGTAGCAATTAAGATGCATTTTGGTGAGCTTGGAAATATGGCATTTCTTCGCCCGAATTATGCAAAAGTTGTTGCAGACCTGTGCAAAGAGCAGGGTGGTATGCCATTTCTGACAGACTGTAATACACTTTATCCGGGAAGCAGAAAGAATGCACTGGAACATCTGGACTGTGCAAACTTAAATGGATTTAATACGATTACAACAGGATGCCAGATCATTATCGGTGATGGCGTGAGAGGTACGGATGAAGTAGAAGTACCGGTAGTGAATGGTGAGTATTGCAAGACCGCACTGATCGGACATGCAATCATGGATGCAGATGTTTTTATCAGCCTGAGTCATTTTAAGGGACATGAAGCAACAGGCTTTGGCGGTGCCCTTAAAAATATTGGTATGGGTTGTGGAAGCCGTGCAGGAAAGATGCAGCAGCATGCAAGTGGTAAGCCGGCAGTCAATGCAGAAGTCTGTCGTGGATGTCATCGCTGTGCCAAAGAATGTGGAAGTGACGCAATTACATATGTAAACAAAAAAGCTGTGATCGATTATGATAAATGTAAGGGTTGTGGAAGATGTATTGGAGCCTGCAGCTTTGATGCTGTCTATAATCCAAACAGCAGTGCAAACGAGCTGCTTGACCGTAAGATGGCAGAATATGCACAGGCAGTCTGTCATGGACGCCCGCATTTCCATATCGCACTGGTTCAGGATATCAGTCCAAACTGTGATTGTCACGGTGAGAATGATGCACCGATCCTTCCGGATATTGGAATGTTTGCAAGCTTTGACCCGGTTGCACTGGATCAGGCATGTGCAGATGCCTGTCTGAAGGCAACACCGATTGCAGACAGTCAGCTGGGTGAACATCTGGCAGAACCGGGATGGCATTGCCACCATGATCATTTCAAGGATTCCAATCCGAATATTGAATGGAAGGCAACTCTGGATCAGGCTGAGAAGATCGGTCTTGGAACAAGAGAGTATGAGCTGAAGAGAATTAAATAAATCAGAAAGACCTGCTGTTTTGATCGAAAGTGTACAGCAGGTCTTTTTATGGATTGAATGTTTAACAGATCACAATGATCTGAATTGGAGGTTTTTACTGGATCGGCTCGAAGTCTACGGCACCGTGTTTACACAACGGGCAGATGATATCTTCCGGAAGTTCATCGCCTTCATAGATGTATCCGCAGACTTTGCATACCCAGCCTTTTTTGCCCTCGGTCTGTGGCTTTGGCTTTACATGCTTCTGGTAGTAGGTGTAAGTCATGGTATCCTGATCGCTCATGACGCGGGCCTCTGTGACGCTGCAGATGAACATTCCGTGAGTGCCGAGATCCACATAGTTTTCTACCTTCAGGGACATGAAAGCATTGATATATTTGTCCAGAAATACCAGTCCGTTGTCGGAGTGGTTTACTTTCTGTCCGGCAAATTTATCGGTGCTTCTGCCGGACTGGAAGCCGAACTGCTCAAAAACAGAGAACGGAGCATCTGTGGACAGGCAGTTTACGTTCATGATACCGGTCTGCTGAATCACGTGGTGAGAGTAGTTTGCCTTGTTGATGTTGACAGCCACGCGATATGGGTTGTCGGTAAGCTGTGTAACGGTATTGACGATCAGACCGTTGTCCTTTTTGCCATCGTTGGAGGTTACCACATAGAGGCCGTAACCGATGCGGAACAGAGCGGTCATATCATTTTTGTTGGCAAGATCATCGCTTTTTGCAATGTATTCCTGGCAGAGCTCATCAGCCATAGCTTCCATCTGTCTGCGGTTTTCTTCGTTTACTGCAGACATGATCTTAACTGTGGTATTCAGCCAGTTGATCTTTTTGCATTTGGAAAGCATTTCTTTCATGACCTTTGCTGCCAGCGGTGCCCAGCTTCCGTTTTCAATCAGTCCTACAGTGCGGTTCTGGAAGTTGTGCTCTGCCAGACGGGTAATAAAGTCGTTCATAAACGGATAGATACCTGCATTATATGTGGTGGTTGCGAGAACCAGCTTGGAGTAACGGAAAGCATCGCTCAGTGCCTGGGACATATCATCTCTTGCAAGGTCATAGATCAGAACACGCGGACATCCTTTGGCACGGAATTTATCGGCAAGCTGTGCGACTGCTGTTCTTGTGTGGCCGTAAACGGAAGTGTAGGCGATCACGATTCCGTCATCCTCCGGTGTATAGGAAGACCAGGTATCATAAAGCCCGATATAATGGCCAAGGTCTTCGGTAAGGACCGGGCCGTGAAGAGGGCAGATCTTCTGGATATCCAGTG
>ERZ772885.444-NODE-444-length-30363-cov-3.255477_pt1 | contig 30363 bp, 22 predicted proteins | sample MGYA00580580_ERZ772885 | MGnify/ENA primary metagenome ERZ772885 (study PRJEB29015, sample SAMEA2737673) | human gut metagenome | biome: human gut; feature: human-associated habitat; material: faeces | place: China | collected 2012 ...
AGGGTCGTCAGGCCGCTGATGCGGGCGATGTGCGCCACCTCGGGCGCACCCAGCGCATGCAGCCGCAGCGTGGGGTAGAGCGCTTTCAGGTCGGAGAAAAGCCGTTCGTAGAAATCGATGCGCAGTTGCGGATGCAGGCCGCCCTGCAACAGCAGCTGGTCGCCGCCCAGCTCCAGCGTACGGTCGATCTTCTCGCGGTATTCGGCCAGCGTGGTGACGAATGCCCGGTCTGCCTGGTGGGGCTTGCAGTGGAAATTGCAGAACCGGCAACCCGAGATGCAGACGTTGGTGATGTTGACATTGCGGTCGATCTGCCAGGTCACCACCTCCGGGTCGGGAACCACGGCGCGGCGCACCTCGTCGGCCACGAGCGCCAGCTCCTGCAACGGGGCCTGGTCGTAGAGCCGGTAGGCCTCCTCGCGTGAGAGCGGCTCCCTTCGCCGGCATTTGTCGTAGATGCGTTGCACGGCTATCGGTTTTTACGGCGGGTGCTGCGGCGTACCTTGGGGCCGTCCTCGCGGGGTGCGGGGGCCATGGGGCGGCCGTTGTCTATCAGCAGCTCGAAATCGAGCTGGCGCTTCTGCAGGTCGGCACGTTTCACGCGGATGCGTACGGCGTCGCCCAGCGTCATGCGGCGGCCTGTCGAGCGGCCGACGATCTCGTAGTTGGCTTCGTCGAACTGGAAGAAATCACCTTCGATGTCGCGTAGGAACGACATGCCCTCGATGTGGGTTTCGTCCAGCTCGACATAGATGCCCCATTCGGTGAGCCCCGAAATGTGCCCGTCGAACTCCTCGCCGATGCGCTCCTTCATGAATTCGACCATCTTGTACTTGATCGAGGCGCGTTCGGCCTCGGAGGCGATCACTTCGCGTTCCGAAGCGCGGGCGCACAGATCTTCGAGCGTCGTCTTGTCTGCCGCCTTCTCGCCTGCGAGGTAACGCGCCAGCAGGCGGTGCACCATCATGTCGGGATAGCGGCGGATGGGCGACGTGAAATGCGTATAGTAGGGGAATGCAAGGCCGTAGTGGCCGATGTTGTCGGTCGTGTAAAAGGCTTTTGCCATCGAACGCACGGCCATCGTCGACACGGCGTTCTCCTCGGTCGAACCTTTGATCTGGGCGAAGAGCTTGTTCAGCTCCTTGGCCACGGCACGCCCGCCCGTGGCCTTGAAGATGTGCCCGAAGCGCAGGATGAACTGCCGGAAACGGTCGAGCTTCTCTTCGCTCGGCTTGTCATGCACGCGGTAGACCATCGTGCGTTCCACGGTGCGCCCCTTGTCGGTCTTGCGCTTGCCCCAGAACTCGGCGACGCGGCGGTTTGCCAGCAGCATGAACTCCTCGATCATCTGGTTTGACTCCTTCTGTTCCTTGAAATAGACGCCGATGGGCTTCCCAGCCTCGTCGAGCTGGAATTTCACCTCCTCGCGGTCGAAGCTGATGGCCCCGTTTTTAAAACGTTCCTTGCGCAGCGCCTGGGCCAGCCGGTTGAGGGTCAGCACCTCTTCGGCGAAATCGCCCCGTCCCGTCTCGATGATCTCCTGTGCCTCGGCATAAGTGAACCTGCGGTCGGAATGGATGACCGTGCGGCCGAACCATTCGTCGAGTATCTCCAGCCCTTCGTTGATCGTGAATACCGCCGAGAAACAGAGGCTCGCCTCGTGCGGGCGCAGCGAGCAGAGCTCGTTCGACAACCGCTCGGGCAGCATCGGGACGGTACGGTCTACCAGGTAGACCGACGTGCCGCGTTCTACGGCCTCGTCGTCGATCACCGAGTGCAGGCGCACGTAGTGCGTCACATCGGCGATATGTACACCGATCTCCCATACGCCTTCCCCGACCTTGCGTACCGAAAGCGCGTCGTCGAAGTCCTTGGCGTCGGCCGGGTCGACCGTGAAGGTCGTCACATTGCGGAAATCGCGGCGCTGGGCGATCTCCTTGGCCGTAATCCGGCCGTCGATATCCTCCGCCGCCTGCTCGACTTCGGGCTCGAAGCGGTAGGGCAGCTCGTATTCGGCCAGGATGGCGTGCATCTCGGTGTCGTTGTTGCCCGCCATGCCCAGCCGCTCGATCAGCTCGCCCACGGGGCTCTTGCTCCCTTCGGCCCAGTCGGCGATGCGCACGACGACCTTTTCGCCGTCCTTCACGTCGGGGTACAGCCGTTTGGAGAGGTAGATGTCCATAGGCATACGGCGCGAATCCGCCCGTACGAATATCTGGTGCGCCCCTACTTCGGCGATGCCGACATAGGGTTTGCGGCTGCGTTCGACGATGCGCGTGATTTCGCCCTCCATCTTCCCGTCGCGGCCGCGGTGCATGACGACCACCTCCACGCGGTCGCCGTTCAGGGCGTTGGCCGTGTTGCGCTGGTTGACGAAGATATCTTTCTCCTCGCCTTCGACCCGCACGTAGATCGACCCCGTGGCCGTCATGTCCGCCACGCCTTCGAAGTGGGGCAGGTGCTTGTGCGTGAGGCGGTATTTCTCGCGTGCGCACTCCTCGACGATGCCTTCGTCGTGCAGCCGTCCCAGAATTTCGAATGTTTCGCGGCGCCCCTCTTTCGTGGCGCCTCCCGAGGCCGAAGCCAGGTGTTTGAGCGAGAATTTATTGTTGGGGAACTCCCGGAAAAGGCTCAGGATGACTGCCGCCCTGTCGGTGTTCTTCGCACCCTTTGCCGGGTGCTTTTTTTGTGTTTGCTTTTTCATTTCTTCAGAATTTGCAGGGCAAGGCGCTTCATGAAGCCGATGCCCACGTTGATAGCCCCTTCGTCGGGGTTGAATGTCGCCGTGTGGGGGCGTCCTGCCGCGGCGCCTACGCCCAGCCGATAGAACAGCGACGGGTATTTGGTACAGTAAAAGCCGAAATCTTCGGCCGTGGTGCGCAGCGGGAGCATCTCGACCTGCAATTTCTCCTCGCGTGCCAGTGCCGCGGCCTGCTTCACGAGGTGTTCGTCGTTGACCACGCAGGGGTAACCGTGGCTGATGTCGATGGCGATCCGCACCCCCAGGCGCTTGTCGATCTCGGCGGCGATGTTACGGATGCGCTGGTGGATGATTTCGCGCTCACGCTCGTCGAACGTGCGCAGCGTCCCCTCCAGGTAGACTTCGTCGGGGACGATGTTCGTGGCACCTCCGGCCTCTATGCGTCCGATCGAGAGCACGCACTCCTCGTGGTTGAGCGCGATGAGCCGCGTCACGAACTCCGCGGCGGCCGCTACGGGGTCTTTCAACTGCGGGCGCATGGCGCCGTGCCCGCCCGTACCGTGCACCGAGAAGCGCAGTTCGTCGCTGGAGGCCATGTATTTCCCGGCGCGGAATCCCAGCGTCCCGACCTCCAGTTGCGGCTCGACGTGCTCGCCCACCACGGCACGCACCTCGTACCCGTCGAACGGGTTTTCGGCCAGCACCAGCGACGCACCGCCCGGGTTGCACTCTTCGCCCGGCTGGAACAGCCCGAAGAGCGTGCCGCGGAAGTCGGGTTCGGCGGCGAGCTGCTGCAATACCCCGAAGAGTACCGCCGCGTGCATGTCGTGGCCGCAGGCGTGCATGACGCCGGGGGTGCATGACCGCCAGCCGATGTCGTTCTGTTCGGTGATCGGCAGGGCGTCGATGTCGGCGCGCAGCACTATGGCGCGGCGTTTGGGATCGGCTTTCCCGTGCCCTTCGATTCTGGCCAGTACGCCCGTCCGGGCGATGGGACAGTGTTCGATGCCCAGCTCCGTGAGCCGGTCGGCGATGAAGGCTGCCGTGGCGTGTTCCTTGAACGACAGTTCGGGGTGTGCATGCAGGTGGCGGCGGAATTCTGTGGGATTCATTTGTGTCGTTTAAAATATCGCTTTTGCAATCTTTATGATGTTGTCGGCCTTGCCCATCGGGTAGTAGTGCAGGACGGGGACGCCCGCCTCGACCAGCTCCCGGCTCTGGGCGACGGCCCACTCGGTGCCGGCTTCGCGGACGGCCTTCGGGTCGTCCTTGTGGCGCAGCACCTCGCGCTCGAGTTCCTCGGGGATATGGCAGCCGAAGGTCCGGGGCAGCAGCGTCAGGTGGCGCACCGTCGATAACGGCTTGATGCCCGGGATGATCGGGACGGTGATGCCGGCCTCGCGGCACCGGCGTACGTAATCGAAGAACCGCGCGTTGTCGTAGAAGAGCTGCGTGACGACGTATTCCGCCCCGGCATCGACCTTCGCCTTGAGGCAGGCGATGTCGGCCTCGGGCGAGGCGGCTTCCTCGTGCATCTCCGGGTAACCCGCCACGCCGATCGAGAATTTCGAGTGGTGGCACTCCTCGACCTCGCCGTCGACGAACTGGCCGCGGTTCATGGCCGCGATCTGCCGCACGAGGTCAACGGCATGCGTATGTCCCTGCGGGTGGGGCATGAAGAACTTTTCGTTCTGCGACTTGTCGCCGCGCAGCGCCAGTACGTTGTGCAGGCCGAGGAAATCGAGGTCGATCAGCGCATCCTCGATGTCGTATTTCGACTGCCCGCCGCAGATCAGGTGCGGTACGACTTCGACGCCGTATTTCTTCTGGATGGCGGCCGAGATGCCCACCGTGCCGGGGCGGCGGCGTACGACGTGCCATTCGACGCTGCCATCGGGACGCACCGCCTGCTTGATGCCTTCGCGGTGGAACGTCACGTTGATGTAGGCCGGGTCGAAGCCGATCAGCCGGTCGATGCTTCCGAAGACGCCGCAGCAGCCGTCTCCTTTGAGCGGCGGCAGCAGTTCGAAGGCAAAGCGCGTACGGCGTTCCGAAATGGCTTTATTGATGATGTCTACGACATTCATGGGGTTTAGATATTATGCGGTATGAGTTTTTTGACCAGTTCGACATCAAGCCCGAGGCGCCGGGCATAGTCGAGCAGTTGTTCGGTGTCGACCGTGCCGACCGAGAAGTAGTCCGCGTCGGCCAGCAGCAGTCCGCAGAGTGCCTCCCCGGGATCGACCATGTAATTTTCCGTGAGTTTCATGCCCGTGGTCAGCTCAGCCGCCAGCAGGTCGAAGACCTCGCGCTTGAGCGAATGGTCGGGTGACGCCGGGTAGCCGAACGCCATCCTGCGGCCGCGGTATTCGCCGCGGATGACCTGCCGGGGAGTGGGCGCTTCGCCGGTTTCGTAGCCCCACATCTGCCGCCGCACGAACGAGTGCACGGCTTCGGCGAACGCCTCGGTCAGGCGGTCAGCCAGCAGCTTGGCCATGATGGCGTTGTAGTCGTCGCCCGCAGCGTGGAATTTTTCGCACAGCTCCTTCAGCCCGATGCCCGCCGTCACGGCGAAGCAGCCGATCCAATCGCCTTTGGGGGCGATGAAGTCCGCCAGCGAGAGGTTTTCCTGCCCGCGGGTCTGGTTGCGGAGCATCGCCAGGCGGTGTTCGCGGCCCTTGGGGTCTGTGATCCAGATGTCGTCGCCCTCGGAACGCGCCGGGAAGATGCCTACGGCGGCCTGCAGCGTGAGCAGTCGCTCGTCGCGGATACGTGCCAGCAGCGCCTGCGCGTCGGCGAATACCTTGCGGGCCTCCTCCCCCTTTTCGGGGTGGTCGAGGATCTCGGGGTAACGCCCTTTCAGCCCCCATGCCGGGAAAAAGAAGTTCCAGTCGATGTAGGGCTCGGCATCGGCCACGTCGAAATCGGGGAAGACCATCCGTCCGGGGTGCGCCGGTACGACGGGACGGTGCGGTGTGGCGCCCTTGCGGGCTTTGCGCGCCTCGGCGATCGGGATCAGGTTGCGCGTGCGCTCGGCGTGCTCGTATTCGCTCCGCATAGCCTGCTGTCCGGTGCGGACTTTGTCGGCGTAAAGCGCCCCGTCGGGGCCCAGCAGTTGTGCCAGTATCTGGCTGTTGCGGCTGGCGTTGGGCGAATGGACAACCACGCCCGCGTAGACCGGGGCGATCTTCACCGCCGTGTGCAGGTCGGAGGTCGTCGCCCCGCCGATGATGACCGGGATGCGCAGGGCGCGGCGTTCCAGCTCCTCGCAGACATGCGCCATCTCGTCGAGCGACGGGGTGATCAGCCCGCTCAGGCAGATGCAGTCGGCGCCCCACGCCACCGCCTCGTCGACGATGCGCTGCGACTCGACCATCACCCCCAGATCCTTTATTTCGTATCCGTTGCAGGCCATCACGACCGCCACGATATTCTTTCCGATGTCGTGCACGTCGCCTTTCACGGTGGCGATCAGCACCTTGCCCGCGCGGTTCGACACCCCGGCCGCCCCCTGCTCAATGTAGGGCGTAAGCGCCGCCACGGCGCGCTTCATCACGCGGGCGGTTTTCACCACCTGCGGCAGGAACATCTTGCCTTCGCCGAAGAGCGTGCCGACATGCTCCATGGCGGGCATCAGCAGCGTGTCGATCACGGCCATCGGGCTGCCCAGGGTTTCGTAACCCTCCAGCGCATCCTGCTCGATGAAATCCGCCACGCCTTTGAGCATTGCGTGGCCGATGCGCTCGCCGAGCGTCCCCGCGCGCCATGCGTCGGGAGCCTGGGGCTGCGTCTGGGCAACCGTGCGCACTTGCTGGGCATATTCGGTGAGCCGTTCGGCAGCGTCCGGACGCTGGCAGAGGATCACGTCCTCGACCCGTTCGAGCAGTTCGGGCTCTATCTCGCTGTAAACCCGCACCATCTGCGGGTTGACGATGCCCATGTCCATCCCGGCGCGGATGGCGTGGTAGAGGAACGCCGAGTGCATCGCCTCGCGCACGGCGTTGTTGCCGCGGAAGGCGAACGAGAGGTTCGACACGCCGCCCGAGACCTTGGCATGGGGCAGGTTCCGCTTGATCCAGCGCGTGGCGTCGATAAAGGCTTTGGCATAGCTGTCGTGCTCGGGGATTCCCGTCGCCACGGCCAGCACGTTGGGGTCGAAGATGATGTCCTCGGTAGGGAATCCCGCATCGGTGAGCAGTTTGTAGGCGCGTGAGGCCACCTCCGTCTTACGTTCGTAGGTGTCGGCCTGTCCCCGCTCGTCGAAGAGCATCACCACGGCGGCCGCGCCGTAGCGGTGTATCTCCTGTGCGCGGCGCAGGAATTCGGCCTCGCCCTCCTTGAGCGAGATGGAGTTCACGACGGCCTTGCCCTGCGTGACCTGCAACCCGGCCACGAGCACCTCCCATTTCGACGAGTCGATCATCGCCGGCACGCGGGCTATCTCGGGTTCCGACGCCATCAGGTTGAGGAACGTGCGCATGGCCTCCGCACCGTCGATCAGCCCGTCGTCCATGCAGACGTCGACGATCTGTGCCCCGGCGTCGACCTGGGCGCGGGCGACGGAGAGCGCCTCCTCGTAGTTGCCCTCGCGGATCAGCCGCGCGAATTTGGCCGAGCCTGCGACGTTGGTGCGTTCGCCGACGTTCACGAAATTGGCTTCGGGGACGATGCGCAGCGGTTCGAGGCCGCTCAGCGTCGTGACATGTTTGGGTGCCGGCACGGGGCGCGGGGCGTAGTTCCCTGCGATCTTCGCCAGCTCGAAGATATGTGCCGGCGTGGTGCCGCAGCATCCGCCGACGATGTTTACCAGCCCGCGGCGCATGTATTCGCCGACGTCGCGGGCGAACATCTCGGGTGTTTCGTCGTAGCCGCCCATGACATTGGGGAGCCCGGCGTTGGGGTGTGCCGAGATGCGGAATTCGGCCACCGCGGCCAGCCGTTCGAGGTAGGGCATCAGCTGCCGGGCGCCATAGGCGCAGTTGAAGCCGACGGAGAGGAGCCGCGCATGCGATACCGAGGCGTAGAAAGCCTCGACGGTCTGTCCCGAGAGGGTGCGGCCGCTGGCGTCGGCCAGCGTGCCCGAGACCATGACGGGGATTGCGCGTCCGAGCTGTGCGGCCAGCGTGTCGATGGCGTAGAGGGCGGCCTTGGCGTTGAGCGTGTCGAAAACGGTTTCGACCAGCAGGATATCCGCGCCGCCGTCCACGAGGCCGCGCGCCTGGTCGGTGTAGGCTTCGGCCAGCTGTGTGAAGGTCACCTCGCGGGCTGCGGGGTTTCCGACGTCGGCCGACATCGAGGCCGTGCGGTTGGTCGGGCCCATCGAGCCCGCCACGAAACGGGGTTTGAGCGGGTTGCGGGCCGTGAATTCGTCGGCTGCGCTGCGTGCCACCCCGGCCGCCGCACGCGAAATCTCATAGGCGTATGCCTCCAGCCCGTAGTCGGCCAGCGACACGGCGTTGGCGTTGAAAGAGTCGGTCTCGATGATGTCGGCGCCCGCCTGCAGGTATTTTACGTGTATTTCGCGCACCGCCCCGGGGCGTGTCACCGCCAGCAGGTCGTTGCAGCCTTTGAGCAGTACGTTCCAGTCGCGGAACCGTTCGCCGCGGTAATCCTCCTCCGTGAATCCGTACTGCTGCACCATGGTGCCGAAGCCGCCGTCGAGCAGCAGGATGCGGGATTCGAGCGCCTCGTATAACTTGTTTGCCATTTACTTTCCGATGATTTCTATTTCGAAGAGTTTGCTCCAGTTCTTGCCCGTCACGAAGATGCGCTTCCCGGCGGCATCGTATGCGATGCCGTTCAATACGTCGGTCGTGGGCGTAACCTCCTCGTCGGGCAACAGTCCCGTGAGGTCTACGACCCCTTCGACTACGCCCGTCGTCGGGTCGATGATGACGATCTGGTCGGTCGTGTAGACGTTGGCCCACAACTTGCCGTCGATCCACTCCAGCTCGTTGAGGAAATTGATCGCCATGCCTTTGAGCGTCACCGTCGTGCGTTTCTCGCGTTTGAACGTCGCAGGGTCGAGCGTGTAGATATTGGCCGTGCCGTCCGACATGTAGAGCTTCTGCCCGTCGGTGGTCAGTCCCCAGCCTTCGCCGGGGTAGCGGAACTCCTTGATTTTCTTGCCTGTTTTCAGGTCGTAGACATAGGCTTTGTTCGATTGCCACGTGAGCTGGTACAACTTGCCGTCGAGCAGCGTGATCCCTTCGCCGAAATCCTCCTGCGGCAGCCGTGCGAACACCTCCGTGCGCCCGGTTTCGAGGTCGAGGGTCTGCACGACCGATTCGCCGTGCTCTCCGGTGCCTTCCCACAGCATGCCGTCGGCGAATTGCAGCCCCTGCGTATAACTGGTCGTCGGGTGAGGATATACCGCGCGGACGCTGTACGTGTATTCTTTCGGCGCGGCAGGAGCCTCGGGGCGTTTGGCACGGGCCTGATTTCCGCCGCACGACGCGAGCAGCAGGCCGAATAACAGAACGCTTGCGAACTTTTTCATTTTCTCTTTTTGAACATCGGATGCAAAGATACGAAAAACCCGGCATATGACGAATTTTTTGCCTATCTTTGCACAAACCTTGCGTCCCTTATGAGTAAAATATTTCCCAGGTTCTTTCTGCCTTTACTCGCTGCTGCATTCATCGTGGCTTGTATCCGTATCCCGAAACAACCGCAGACGACCGATCCCGACACCACGCCGCTGACTTACCGTTTCGACGGCGGTGCCGACCTGACCGCACTGTTCACCCTTCAGGCATCTTATATCGCTGCCGACGGACGGACACAGACCGAGCAGATCGCTTCGCTGCCGTGGGCGAAAGAGGTCGGTGTGTCCGCCCCTTTCGGTGCCCGTCTCGACGTCAGGTTCCGGAAAAAGGCCGACTATCCCCGGCAGGACGTATATGCTGTCGGTTTTTCGGGCGGAATCGACTGTGCCTCCGCGAATGCGGCGATTCCCCCCCCCCTCGGCCTGAGCCGTGCCGGGGGTGCCGGCAATATCGTACGGCTGCGGTTCTCGCTTCCGGACGGGGTGTCCCCGGACGACGTTTCGCTGCGCTTCGCACCCCTCAAATACGACAAACATTTCGCGTTTACATTTACCTGCGACGATTCCTATGTCACGGCTTACTCCCTCGTCTGGAGCTTGATCAATGCCAGGTGGATCGACGACCGGGAATTCCGCCATTTGGACGGCATCCCCACCTCGGGTTATGTCCCTGACCATGCGCTTGTGATGACCGACGGCTGCGGCAACGACCGCCGCTTCGGGTTCAGCTGTTCCGTTTGGCCTACCTGGGGCAGGGCGGATGATCCCGCCAATACCTATGTCAAAGACCTTGTCCGGACAGGTGCCAACAGCATGTATATTTCGTGGGAAGAGTTGCGCCTGCTCTCCGATTTCGGCGTTTCGATGCTTTTCCACAACGTCGACGAGCGGGTTTACGGCAAGGCCGACCCGGCGCTGATCGCGCAGGGTTTCCGCGACGACTACGACAAAGTCTGTGAAAAACTCGGGCTGCGGATGAAAGTACTGGGGCTTCCCGACGGTAACGAGGCCTATGCCGAGGCGGCGCAGCAATCCGATCTGATCCATTTTACCCGCAACTCCCTCGCGTGGCAGACCCGCATTTATTTGCACACGTGCGGCGATTTGCGCAAAGGGCAGACCTACGGTGGCGGCAACAATTCCGATCCCGATAAAAAACTGGCCGAGTTGGCCGAACAGGCGGTTTCCGGCAACCCGTATTGGGTCGGACTTACGATCCACCGCGGCGACAGGAGCTATGCGGAGATGCTCGAAAAGGTTTACCGCCTTTATGGCAAAGCCGGCAGCGACGCGCTCTGGGTCGCTTCGTGGGACGAGGTTTACGAATATGTCGCCATGCGCGAAGGTGCCCGGATCCGCAAAGACACCGAGGGGCGTACGGTGACGTTCGAAATCGAAATGCCCGTGGACGAAAGCTTTTGGTTCCGCGATATTTCGCTTTTGGTCGACGGCCTCGGCGGCGATTGCGGCGTGGAGCCTTTGTCGGACAACATCGTCGGGCTGGCGCGTGCCCCGCGCGGCGGCGGGATGCTGGTCAACGTGAATTTCAATCCCCGGCTTCCGGCGCTGGCCGAAAAGTATACGGCAGTCTACGAACGCGAGTACACCGACGCGGCGCTCGCCGATGCCCGCTATTTCGTCTCTCAGTTGCTGCCGTCGCTCGCGGCGCCGTTTGAACAACGGCTCGGTGCCGTCGTCGCACCGTCGCAGGGCGAGCTCGCCGCAGGACGCATCGAAGCTTACCTCGCCCAGATGGACGGGTATACTGTTACCGTGCAGCGCGACCTGCCTGCCGCAGAATAGGCTGGTACACATATATTTTAGAAAAAATTGTTGCTTTCTCGGTGAAAATCGCTATCTTTGCAACCCGATTTCGGAACGGAAAATAGGATAACAACAATATAGCAACCATTCATTATGAAGATCGTAAGAGAACAACGCGAAGAAAACAACTCGCTGCTCCGGGTGACGGTGGGCGAGGAGGATTACGGCCAGGCCGTCGAGAAGGAGCTGCGCGAGTACAAGCGCAAGGCCAATATCCCCGGTTTCCGTCCCGGCATGGTGCCCATGGGCCTTGTCAAGAAGATGTACGGCAAGGGCGTGCTGGCCGAACAGTCGTACCGCACGGCGTCGAACGCCGTGTTCGAATATCTCCAGAAGGAGAAGATCGACTATCTGGGCGACGTGATCCCTTCGGAGGAGCAGGGCGATTTCGATTTCGAAAACGGCAAGGAGTTCGATTTCGTGTTCGAGATCGGCGAGGCTCCCGAGATCAAACTCGATCTTTCGGACAAGGATAAGGTGATCTACCACAAGATCAAGGTCGACAAGAAGATGCACGACGACTACCGTGCCAACTACCTGCGCCGTTTCGGCCGCCTGGTCGACGCCGACGAGGTGACCTCGGACGAGGCGCTGTCCGTAACGCTCGACAACGGCGAGATGAACGTTGCCGACGCTTACGTCGGGTTGATCTCGATGTCGGAGGAGGAGCGCAAGCCGTTCATCGGCAAGAAGGTGGGCTTCAAGACCACGGTCAACGTCAACGAACTTTACAAGAACCCGTCGCAGCGTGCTGCCGTGCTGCAGGTCAAGGAGGACGAGTTGGAGGGCATCAACCCCGAATTCTCGCTGGAGATCACCAAGATCCGCAAGTTCGCCGAACCGGAGCTGAACGAGGAGTTCTTCAAGATGGCCTTCCCCGCAGGCGAGGTTACCGACGAGGCCGGGCTGGATAAGTTCATCGACGCACAAATCGGGCAGGAGCTCCGCCGCGAAAGCGATTACCTCTTCACGCTCCAGCTGCGTGACTACCTCGTGAAGAAGGCCGCGCTGAAGATGCCCGAGAAATTCCTCAAGCGCTGGCTCTTCACCATCAACGAAGGCAAGTTCTCGATGGAGGATATCGACAAGGATTTCGGCCAGTTCCTCAAGATGTTCACGTGGAACTACCTCCAGAAGCATTTCATCAAGCAGGACAACCTCTCCGTGAGCAAGGAGGAGGCGCTTGCTGAGGCCAAGTCGCTGGCCGCCGCGCAGTTCGCGCAGTACGGCATGCCGTCGGCGCCCGAGGACATGCTCGCCGGCTATGCCGAGAAGATCCTCGCCGACAAGGATCAGGGCCAGAAGATCTACGAGAAACTCTACGAGACGAAGGTCGTGGAAGATGTGAAATCGAAGATCAAGGTGACGGAAAAGGCCGTATCTGCGGAGGATTTCGCTAAATTGGCCCAGGCACTTTAGTATTTGCGGAAAAAATCTTATCTTTGGACTTTGCAGGCGTGATGTTTGCAAAGTCCTTTTGTTTGATGAAAACTCTTCACAATATGTCAGAATTTGAAAAATACGCACGGAACCATTGCGGTATCAGTTCGCTGAAACTGCATGACTTCCAGTCGGTCAGCGCATCGTATGTGTCGCCGACGATCATCGAGGAGCGTCAGCTGAACATCGCAACGATGGATGTCTTTTCGCGCCTGATGATGGATCGCATCATCTTCCTCGGCGCGCCGATCTACGACGACGCGGCCAATATCATCCAGGCACAGTTGCTTTTCCTCGAATCGGTCGATCCCGAAAAGGACATACAGATATATATTAATTCGCCCGGCGGTTTCGGCCGGATTGGGTATTTACGACACCATGCAGCTCGTCAATTCCGACGTGGCGACCATCTGCACCGGGCTGGCGGCCTCGATGGGAGCCGTGCTCCTGACTGCCGGCGCCAAGGGCAAGCGCTCGGCGCTGCCCCATTCGCGGGTGATGATCCACCAGCCGCTGGGCGGGGCGCAGGGACAGGCGTCGGACATCGAGATCACGGCGCGTGAGATCATGAAGACCAAGCGCGAGCTGTACGAAATACTCGCAGCGCATTCGGGCGTTTCGGTCAGGAAGATCGAGAAGGACGCCGACCGCGATTACTGGCTTTCGGCCCGCGAGGCGAAGGAGTACGGGCTGATCGACGAGGTTCTTTCAAAACGTGGGAAGTGATGGCGCAGAATAAGAACAACAATAACCATCGGGGCGGAACGGGCGGCGACAGCTGCTCGTTCTGCGGTGCCAAGCGCGGGGATGTGGAGATCATGTTCCAGGGCATGGACGGTGCCAATATCTGCAACAAATGTATCGAGAACGGCTATAAGATCATCGTCGAGAACGACGTGGCCTCGGAGCAGCGGCGTGCCGCCGCGGCGCCCCTCAAGATGGAGGAGCTGCTCAAGCCGGCGCAGATCAAGGAATTTCTCGACCAGTATGTCATCGGACAGGACGACGCCAAGCGCTACATGGCGGTGGCGGTCTACAACCACTACAAACGGCTGCTTTACGCCCCCAAGGACGACGACATCGAGCTCGACAAGTCGAACATCATCCTCGTGGGGCCCACCGGTACGGGCAAGACGCTCATGGCGCGCACGATCGCCAGGTTGCTCAAGGTGCCTTTCACGATCGTCGACGCCACCGTGCTGACCGAGGCTGGCTATGTGGGCGAGGATGTCGAGAGCATCCTTTCGCGGCTGCTTCAGGTTGCCGACTACGACGTGGCACAGGCCGAGCGGGGCATCGTTTTCATCGACGAGATCGACAAGATCGCGCGCAAGGGCGACAATCCCTCCATCACGCGCGACGTCTCGGGCGAAGGCGTGCAGCAGGCGCTGCTGAAGATACTCGAAGGGACGGTGGTGAACGTACCGCCCCAGGGCGGGCGCAAACACCCCGAGCAGAAGTTCATCCAGGTCGACACGCGCAATATCCTCTTCATCTGCGGCGGAGCGTTCGACGGCGTGGAGAAGAAGATCGCCCAGCGTCTGAACACCCGCGCCATGGGATACGGGCGCCTGAATGCCGACCGGATCGACCGCGGCAACCTGATGCAGTACATCACGCCGCAGGATCTCAAGTCCTTCGGGCTGATTCCCGAACTGGTGGGCCGTCTCCCGGTGCTGACCTACATGCAGCCGCTTTCGCGCGAGGCGCTGCGCTCGATCCTCACCGAGCCGAAGAATGCCATCGTCAAACAGTACAAGCGCCTGTTCGAGCTGGACGGCGTGAAGCTCTCGTTCGACGAGGCGGTGCTGGACTACATCGTCGACAAGGCCGTCGAATTCAAGCTCGGCGCCCGCGGCCTGCGCTCGATCTGCGAGGCGATCATGATGGATACGATGTTCGACATTCCCTCGACGGATGCGCGGAAATTTACCGTTACTTTGCCTTATGCAAAGAAAAAGATAGAAAAAGCAAATATTTTGGAGTTAAAACAGGTTGGATAATATCTTTTTTATTACTTTTGCAGCGAGAACCCTAAGACAAAACCATAAAACCACAGACTGATATGTCATCTACCAATTCCAAACTGACCCGTGTGGCCGACAATATCCGTATCCTTTCGGCCGCCATGGTCGAGAAAGCCAAATCGGGGCATCCCGGCGGCGCCATGGGCGGTGCCGACTTCGTGACGGTGCTCTATACCGAGTTCCTGCGTTACGACCCCGATAACATGGCTTACCCCTACCGTGACCGTTTCTTCCTCGATCCGGGGCATATGTCGCCGATGCTCTACTCGGTGCTGTCGCTGGCTGGATACTATACGACCGAAGACCTGCAATCGCTGCGCCAGTGGGGCAGCGTGACGCCCGGCCACCCCGAGGTGGACGTGATGCGCGGTGTGGAGAATACCTCCGGCCCGCTCGGGCAGGGACATGCCATGGCGCTGGGCGCCGCCATCGCGGAGCGGTTCATGGCGGCCCGCTTCGGCGAGTGGATGGCGCACAAGACCTATGCCTACATCTCCGACGGCGCCGTCGAAGAGGAAATCTCGCAGGGCGTGGGACGCATCGCAGGGCATCTGGGGTTGAGCAACTTCATCATGTACTACGATTCGAACAACATCCAGCTCTCGACCAAGGTCGATGAGGTGGACACCGAGAACGTGGCCATGAAATACGAAGCCTGGGGCTGGAACGTACTGTCGGTCGACGGGCACAATATCAATGAAATCCGCGAGGCGCTCGTGGCGGCCAACTCCGAAACGGAACGCCCGACGCTCATCATCGGCCATACGGTCATGGGCAAGGGGGCCCGCGCTACCGACGGCGGAAGCTTCGAGGACAAGGTGTCGACCCACGGGCAGCCGCTTACGGCGGCTGGCGCCGATTTCGCCGCCACGGTGAAAAACCTCGGGGGCGATCCCGAAAACCCGTTCTTCGTGTTCGACGAGAGCCGCGAGGCCTTCGCCGAGCGCCGCGAAGCGCTCCGTGCATGGGCTGCCCGCCAGGCCGGGGTCGAGAAGACGTGGCGCGGCGAGCACGGCGACTTGGCCCGCAAGCTCGACATGTTCCTTTCGGGGCGCCTGCCCGAGATCGACTATAAGTCCATCGAGGTAAAGGCCGGCGTTGCGACGCGGGCGGCATCGGCCACGGTGCTGGGCGTCTTTGCCGAGAAGATCGAAAATATGATCGTGGCTTCGGCCGACCTCTCCAATTCGGACAAGACCGACGGGTTCCTCAAGAAGACCAAGGCCTTCACGAAGGGCGACTTCAGCGGCAAGTTCTTCCAGGCGGGTGTTTCGGAGCTGACGATGGCCTGCGTGGCCAACGGTATGGCGCTGCATGGCGGCGTGATTCCGGCCTGCGGCACCTTCTTCGTCTTTTCGGACTACATGAAACCCGCCGTGCGCCTTTCGGCGCTGATGCGCCTGCACGTGATCTATGTCTGGACACACGACTCGTTCCGCGTGGGCGAGGATGGCCCGACGCACCAGCCCGTCGAACATGAGGCGCAGATACGCCTGATGGAGCATCTGAAGAACCATCACGACGAGCGTTCGATGCTTGTGCTGCGTCCTGCTGACGGCGATGAGACGGTCATGGCCTGGAAACTGGCCGTCGAGGAGCACCGCCCCGTGGCGCTCGTGCTCTCGCGCCAGAACATCAAAACGCTGCCGGCATTGGGTACGAGCCGCCGCGAAGAGGCCGCGCAGGTTTCGAAGGGCGGTTACGTGGTGATGGATTCGGCCAAACCCGAGGTCGTCATGGTGGCTACCGGTTCGGAGGTCGCTACGCTTGTCGAAGGGGCCGAACTGCTGGCTGCCGAAGGTATTTCGGTGCGCGTGGTGAATGTCCCGAGCGAGGGCTTGTTCCGTGACCAGCCCAAATCCTATCAGGAGGGCATCCTGCCTGCCGGCGTTGTCCGCTACGGTCTGACGTCGGGGCTTCCCGTGAACCTGCTCGGGCTGGTGGGCGAGAAGGGTATGATCCACGGCCTCGACCACTTCGGCTGGTCGGCTCCCTACACGGTGCTCGACGAGAAGTTCGGCTATAATGGTGCCACGGTGGCTGCGGAGGTCAAGAAGCTGCTCGGTAAATAATCGCCCGGGTTCCCCGCGCCCGAATGTGCGGAGAGCCCGAATTACACAATGGACAAGGCCCCGAAATCATATTCGGGGCCTTGTTTGCAAGGCGGTCGTCGCACCGGAATTCCGCAGTCCGGAACCTGCCGGGATCGTTTCTGTCGGGCGCAGCCCGGAATCGTGGCCTGTCCGGGTTTTTCCGGGCAAGACCCTATTGCATGTAGAGTGTGACCCGGTCGTAGTATTGCCCGTCGATGAAAAGTTCGCCTGTCAGCCTGCCCCGGCGGATGTATACGTTGCGCAGTTCGCGCGGGTAATCGGCCCGCCCGTAGCTGATGTAGATTTTGTCGTCGTAGGCGTCCCACTGGATGTTGAGCGTGTCGAGGTAGCGCCCCGTGTCGGCGTAGCGGAGCTCGTCGGTGCCGAAGCCGTCCGCCCCGTGGCTGGACATCCGCCCCGAAATAGACATAGCTGTCCAGAGGGATGCGCCCGTCCTGGTAGAATCCCAGGTCGCCCGCCCAGACTCTTCCCGAGAGCGTGTCGTACAGGTCGTCGTCATCGTTGTCGCAGCCCGTGAAGGCCACGGCGGCGCACAGGAGCAGTGCGGCGAGGAAAAATCTTTTCATATACGGTGTGTTAAGAATTGTCGGATGCAAAGGTATGTTTTTTTTGCATATTGTGAAAATCCTGCGTATCTTTGCAGTCCCGTCTGTCAAGCGGGAAAATGTGGAAAGATTTGACTGATTGCAACCACAGTAAAAAATTGCTAAAACAGCTTATTTTTTATTCCAACAGCCAATTTTTCCCATTTTATACGTTTAACCATTAAAAATGTATGAAAATGGGCTTTTTGTTTACATCGGAGTCGGTGTCCGAGGGGCACCCCGATAAAGTTTCAGACCAGATTTCCGACGCCATCCTCGACGAATTCCTGCGTCGTGATGCCAATTCGAAGGTCGCCTGCGAAACGCTGTGCACCACCGGACTGGTGGTCGTGGCGGGTGAGGTGCGCTCGGATGCGTATGTCGACGTGCAGGGCGTGGCGCGCCGCGTCATCAACCGCATCGGCTACACGAAGAGCGAGTATCAGTTCGACTGCAATTCGTGCGGTATCTTGTCGGCCATCCACGAGCAGTCGTCCGACATCAACCAGGGCGTCGTGCGTGCCGCCGAGGAAGACCAGGGCGCCGGCGACCAGGGCATCATGTTCGGCTATGCCTGCAACGAGACCCGCGAGATGATGCCTGCGACGCTGATCCTCTCGCACGTCATCCTCAAGGAGCTGGCCGTCATCCGCCGTGAAGGCGAGGTGATGACTTACCTGCGCCCCGACTCGAAGTCGCAGGTGACGATCGAGTACGACGAGCGGACGAACAAACCGCTGCGCGTGCATACCATCGTGGTGTCGACGCAGCACGACGAGTTCATCCTGCCCGGCAACGGCCTCACGGAGAAAGAGGCCGAGGAGCGGATGCAGGAGCGCATCCGCGAGGATGTGCGCACGATCCTCATCCCGCGCGTCAAGGCGCGCCTGGAGCGGGCCGGCGACAAGCTGGCCGGTCTGATCGGCGACGATTACATCCTGCACGTGAATCCCACGGGCAAATTCGTGATCGGCGGCCCCCACGGCGATACCGGCCTCACGGGGCGCAAGATCATCGTCGATACCTACGGCGGCCGCGGCGCACACGGCGGCGGGGCATTTTCGGGCAAGGACTCGTCGAAGGTAGACCGCTCGGCGGCCTATGCTGCCCGGCATATCGCCAAGAACCTGGTGGCGGCAGGCGTCGCCGACGAAGTGCTCGTCGAGTTGTCCTACGCCATCGGCATCGCCCAGCCGCTGTCGATCTACGTCGACACGTACCGTTCGCCCCGCCCCGCGGCGCTGGAGGGGATGACCGACGGCGAAATCGCCCGCCGCATTGGCAGGCTTTTCGACCTGCGCCCCGCCGCGATCGTGAAACGCTTCGGGCTGAAGAACCCGATCTTCGAGGCTACGGCTTCCTACGGGCATTTCGGCAACCGTCCTTATAAGCAGGTCGAGCAGGTCTGGGAGAACGGCCGCGAAGTGGAACGCGAGATCGAGTATTTCGGATGGGAGAAGCTCGACGCGGTGGATTGCATCCGTAAAGAGTTCGGGCTGTAACGCTCCGGGATACGGCAGATCGGGACATTCGGCGCGGATGTCCCGATTTTTGCCTATATCCGCATACTAACCGGACGTTTTAGTTCGTTTGTCCTACGAAATAAAAAAATTAATAGCCTATGGCGGAAGTTGCCTCTGATTAATTTATTGAACCAATTAGTGATTATGAAAAAGGCATTTTTAATTTTAGGAGTAGTTGCCGTGTCGGTCGCAGCGGGCGGATTTACGGCTTGGAAAGTTGCCGCGCCCCGCGAGGGTTCGGTGCAATACATCGAGCGTGAGGTGGAACGTACGCCCGCGCTGGGAACACATTTTACGTCATACCAGGCCGAGCAGTACCCTGACCTGACGTACGCCGCCGAGAACGCGGTGAAAGCCGTCGTCAACATCGAGGCCGTACAGCAGGTAGAGATGCCCCGGCGCCGGGGTTACGACCCGTTCCTGGAGTTCTTCGGCATCCCGCAGGGGTATGACGAAGGGCCGCAGTTCCGCGAGCAGCGTGCCGGCGGTTCGGGTGTCATCATCTCCGAGGACGGTTATATCGTCACCAACAACCACGTCGTGGACGGGGCCTCGAAGCTCAAGGTGAAACTCAACGACGGCCGCACGTTCGAGGCCAAGCTCATCGGCAAGGACTCGGCGACCGACCTCGCGCTGCTGAAAATCGAGGCCGCAGACCTGCCGACCGTGCCGTTCGGTTCGTCGGACGCACTGCGCCTGGGTGAGTGGGTACTGGCGATCGGTTCGCCCTTCGACCTGCAATCGACCATCACGGCCGGCATCGTGAGCGCTAAGGCGCGTAACCTGGGCGTGATCCCCAACGATTTCAGCATCGAGGCTTTCATCCAGACCGATGCTGCGGTAAACCCGGGTAATTCGGGCGGTGCGCTGGTCAATACACACGGCGAACTGGTGGGTATCAACACCCTGATCAAGTCGCAGACGGGCAGTTACGTGGGTTATTCGTTCGCCATCCCCGAGTCGATCGTCCGCAAGGTGGTCGTCGATCTGAAGGAGTACGGCATCGTGCAGCGTGCGCTGCTGGGAATCCGCTATGGCATCGTCGACCAGGACTTCATCGACAACATGGGTGAGGAAACCGGTATCAAGGAGCTGGGCGGCGCCTATGTCAGCAGCGTCGTCGAAGGCGGTTCGGCCTCCGAGGCCGGCATCCGCAAGGGCGACGTCATCCTGGACATCGACGGCGTGAAGATCAACGACAATGCGACGCTCTCCGAGCAGATCGGACGCCGCCGACCCAACGATAAGGTTAAATTATCGGTAAAAAGAGACGGCAAGGTGAAACAAATTGACGTTACATTGCGTAATAAAGCAGGTAAAACGGAATTAATTACCAAAGAAGACGTCGATATGGTCGAGGTTCTCGGAGGTAAGTTCGCCGATGCGGGCGCCAAACTCTGCCGTGAGCTCGATATCAAGGGCGGCGTGCAGGTGGTCGGCATCAAGGCCGACGGAATTCTGGCCCGCGCCCGCGTTAAGCAGGGATTTGTGATTACCCACATCAACGACCGTCCGGTCTATTCGCTCTCCGACATGGAGCGCATGACCGACAAGGTGCGTTCGATCGACGGCATCTATCCCAACGGCCGTGCTGCAAGCTACGTGCTTGTGGAATAGCAGGACGACCCGGGCGGGTTTTGTTTGAGAAGCTAATTTTTTAGGAGGTTAAATAAGAACATGCGTCAATTAAAGATTACCAAGTCCATCACCAACCGCGAGAGCGCTTCGCTGGACAAGTACTTGCAGGAGATCGGCAAGGAGGAGCTCATCACGGTCGAAGAGGAGGTGGAACTCGCCCAACGGATCAAGAAGGGAGACCAGGAAGCCCTGGAGAAACTGACCAAAGCCAATCTGCGCTTCGTGGTCTCCGTAGCCAAGCAATACCAGAACCAGGGACTGAGCCTTCCCGACCTGATCAACGAAGGTAACCTGGGCCTTATCAAGGCTGCCGAGAAGTTCGACGAAACCCGCGGCTTCAAGTTCATCTCGTATGCCGTCTTCTGCTTGAAAAAGTCGATCCTTCAGGCTTTGGCCGAGCAGTCGCGCATCGTGCGCCTGCCGCTCAACCAGGTGGGGTCGCTCAACAAGATCAACAAGGCATTCGCCCGCTTCGAGCAGGAGCATGAGCGCACCCCGTCGCCCGAGGAACTGGCCACGGAGCTGGAACTCCCCAAGGAGAAGGTCACCGACACGCTGCGTGTCGCCGGCCGCCACGTCTCGGTCGATGCCCCGTTCGCCGACGGCGAGGACAACTCGCTGCTCGACGTGCTGGTGAACCCCGATTCGCCCAATGCCGACAGGGGGCTGATCAACGAGTCGCTTTCGACCGAGGTCGACCGTGCGCTCGAGACCCTTACGGAACGTGAGCGCGACATCATCAAGTATTTCTTCGGTATCGGGACGTCGGAGATGACCCTCGAGGAGATCGGCGAGAAATTCGACCTGACGCGCGAACGCGTGCGCCAGATCAAGGAGAAGGCGATCCGCCGCCTGCGCCACTCGTCGCGGTCGAAACTGCTGAAATCCTATCTTGGGTAAACGGTATTGTCGTCGTAAAATCCCGGACTAAATCAGTTAGTCCGGGATTTTTTTGTGCCTTTCGCTTCCCTTTACAGCAACAACCCGAGCGTGAGCAGCAGTCCGAACAACAGGATATTGCGTGACGTGGCGCCCAGGATGGCGTTCAGTTCGCGGCCGCGGCCGATCCGTACCATGCGGCGCCATGCAGCGACATGCGGCGGCAGGTAGAGCAGCGGCAGGAGTGCCGCCCATGTCCGCCCGTCGCCCCAAAGCCCGAGGCAGAGCGCTGCGGCCGCGAATCCCGACAGCAGGTAGAGCCGTTGTCCTGCCCGTTCGCCCAGGCGGACGACGAGCGTCCGTTTGCCGCTGCGGGCATCCTGTTCGCGGTCACGGTAGTTGTTGACCATCAGCAGAGTGTCGATCACCAGGCCGCAGGCTGCCGCGACGACCGCCACTTGCCATGTCCAGCCGCCGCAGAGGACGTAGTACGTGCAGCCGACGGGGACGAATCCGAAGAAAAGCAATACGAGCATGTCGCCCCAGCCGTGGTAGGCCAGCGGGTAAGGCCCGGCCGTGTAGAGGAATGCGAAGAGGACGCAGGCGGCGCCGACGGCGATGAGCCACCAGCCTCCGTAGGCGATGAGCCCGCAGCCCGCGGCGCAGGCGGCGAGAGTAGTGGCGGCGATGCCCCGCCGCATGGACTTCGGAGTGATCCACCTCTGGGCGCAGGCGCGTTCAGGCCCCAGGCGGTCTTCTCCGTCGGAGCCTTTCAGGTAATCCCACAGGTCGTTTATCAGGTTGGCGTCGATCTGCATCAGCAAGGCGAATGCGAGGCAGAGTACCGCGGGCAAGAGGACGAACCCGCCGTCCGCCGCCGCAAGGCCGCAGCCCAGCATCACCGGGACGGCGGCTCCGGTCAGAGTCTTGGGACGTGCCGCAAGCAGCCATGCCCGCAGGGAATCGGTGCGTATCTCTTTTGTAGTCATCGTTTCGGTTTGTGGGCGCGGGGCTATCCCGGATTTACCACACGATGGGTTCCTGCCCCACGCTGCGGAGGTATTCGTTGGCGCGCGAGAAATGGCGGCAGCCGAAGAACCCGCGGTAGACCGACAGCGGCGAGGGATGCACGGCCTTGAGTATGCAGTTGCGCTGCGGGTCGGCGATGGCGCCTTTTTTCTGTGCATAGCTGCCCCAGAGCATGTAGACGATACCCTGCTTGCGCTGGGCGATGGCGCGTACCACGGCGTCGGTGAAGGTTTCCCACCCATGCCCGGCGTGCGAGGCTGCCTCGTGGGCGCGGACGGTCAGCACGGCGTTCAGGAGCAGTACTCCCTGCTCGGCCCAGCGGTCGAGGTTGCCCGTCGGGGGGATGGGTGTCCCGGTGTCGTCGGAAACCTCCTTGAAGATGTTTTGCAACGAGGGCGGGAACGGCACGCCGTCGCCTACCGAGAAGCAGAGCCCGTTGGCTTGTCCGGGGCCGTGGTAGGGATCCTGGCCGATGATGACGACCTTCAGTTTGTCGAAGGGGCATTTGTCGAAGGCCCGGAAGATATTGCTGCCGCGCGGGTAGATGCGGTGCGTGGCATATTCCTGCCGTACGAATTGCGTAAGGGTGGCGAAATAAGGTTTCTCGAATTCGGGAGAGAGCAGTTCTTTCCAGTCGGGGGCGATCTTTACATCCATGTTGCAAGGTGGTTAAAGTGGTGTAAATGTAGTAAAAAGTTGGCAGATTCCTGTTATCTTTGCACAAGGATATGAAGAAAGCATTTTTGTTTCTGGCGTTGTGCCTGCTTGGTGCAGGCCGCGCAGCGGCTGCGGAACCCGCCGACAGTGTCCGCAATGTGATTTATATGATCGGCGACGGCATGGGCCTGGCGCATGTTTCGATGCTCGCCGTCGAAGGCGGCTATGCCCCGACGGCTTTCGACCGGGCTCAAGGTATTGCCCTGATCTCGACCTATTCGGCCAACAACCGGGTGACGGATTCCGCGGCTGCGGGGACGGCGCTGGCATGCGGGAGCAAGACCAATAACGGTACGTTGGGGCTGGATCCCCGGGGCGGGCGTCTGCAGTCGCTCATCGAGTGGGCGGTGGCCGAAGGGATGCCTGCGGGGATTGCCGTGAAATGTCATCTCCAGCATGCCACCCCTGCTGCATTTTACGCGCATGTCCCGGATCGGGGCGACGAAAAGGCCATTACGCGCGACCTGCTGGCGAGCAATATCGACGTGCTCATAGGTGCCGGCAGGCGGCTCGAAAAGGAGTCCCCCGAGGGCGGTTCGTATCGCGATGCGTTCGGCCGCCGCGGCTATGCGGTCGCCGGTTCGCTCGAAGAGGCGGAACCGGTTCGTGCGGGACGGTTGCTGTGTGCCGTGACCGATGAAAATATCCCGAAGACGATCCGGCGCGAAGATTACCTGCGCTGCGCCACGCAGAAGGCACTGGAAATACTCGCCCATAATGCCGATTCCGTCGGCCGCGGCTTTGTGCTGATGGTCGAGGGCTCGCTAATCGACGGTGCGTCGCATGGTAACGATGCGGAGAAGATACTGGCCGAAATGCGCGATTTCGAGCGTGCCGTGGCTGCGGCGATGGACTTTGCCGACCGCACGCCGGGGACGCTGGTCGTAGTGACGGCCGACCATGAAACCGGGGGGCTCGCCATCCCGAGCTGCGACGGTGATTTTACCCGCTCCGAGAGCGGTATCCGATATGTTTTCGGATCCAAAAGCCACACGGCGACCTACGTCCCCGTTTACCTTTATGGTACGGGTGCGGGGCATATTGCTGGGATAATGGACAACACGCAACTCGCCCGGCGGGTCATGGCGCTGCTCGGGAAGGAGTAGCCGTTTTTGTGCAGCGCGCCCGGTGCGGCCCCACCGGAAGGTCATGCCATTGTCCGGTAAACGGGGGCCGGGAATTACGCCCTGCCTGCACGGGTGATGCTGTTTCGGAGAATTGCTGCGCCGCCCGGCGGCAAACGGCTCCGGTTCCGCCCCGTATTAAATACAAACGGCGTCCACTGAACTCGGGGTGGACGCCGTTTGCTGCTTATGGTTGGTGCGATGCTTCGGAAAGCCTACTTTTTTTGGGTGCCATAGCCGACTACTAAAATCTCTTCCATGTCACCTTCCCGCTGTGCGGTGTCCTTGTCGTGAAGGATGCCTTCGGATGTCTGGACAGCGAAGTCTACCGGCATGCCGAATTTTACGCGTACGGCCTCTCCGCGCTGTTTGCCGGGCGTCCATTTCGGGGATTTGCCGATGACGCGCAGTACCTCGTCCGCAAGGGATTTATCGGGCGATTTGAATATTTCGGCATTGCCCACCGAGCCGTCCTTCTCGATGACGAACGTGACCAGGACTTTCCCGTAAATGTTTTTGCTGAGGGCTTCCGCCGGGTATTTCACGTTCATTTGTACCCACCGGCGGAATTCGTTGATGTCACCGCCGTTGAATTGCGGCGGGGTATCCACCACCAGGAACGGTTCTTCCCTGGAACTTTTGTTTTCACTGGTCTTAGTGTCCTGTGCCGTAGCAGTTATTCTGAAATCAACGGGCAGCGTATATCTCACACGCACCTTTTCGCCGCGCTGTTCGCCCGGTTTCCATTTGGGCGAAGCTGCGACGACGCGCCGCGTCTCTTCCGAGAATGCCTTGCCGGGGGTTTGAAGAATCTGGATGTTGCTTACCGAGCCGTCCTTTTCGACGACGAACGACAGGACGACACGCCCCTGTTCCCCGTTCTTGAATGCCTCGGCGGGGTATTTTATGTTTTTCTGCACCCATGCGCGAAAAGTGTTGAGGTCACCGTATCCCGGGTTGCCGCCCTCCTGCATCGGGAACAAGGGCATGGTCTCGGCGATCAGGAACGGCTGGTCGTCCTCCGTTTCCCCGGTTTCGCGGATGCTGCCGTCCTGAAACTCGGCCTGTGTCGTGGCGTTTCCAGTCTCCTGGCGGGCGTCCCCCGGGGTGGGCAGGGCCGTATCACCTTTGGTCGTTATGATTACTACGCCGTTGCGGGCTTCCTGCCCGTAGGTCGCTACGGCGGATTGGTCTTTGAGTACCGTTATGTTTTCGATGCGGCTCGGATCGAGCTTGTTTATGAAATCCGGGTTTACCTTGATTCCGTCGACCACCCAGAGCGGTTTGCCGGTCTGGGCCGAAAGCACCGGTGTCCCCGGGGTTTCGGATTCCAGCGTGATCCCGGTAAACTGCCGGGCTGCCTCTCCGACCTCCAGCAGGTGGGGTTTGCAACCGACGTAGGCGACTGTGAGTATTGATCCCTGCGGAGCGTAGATTTCCGCATGTCCCGATTTATCGGTGACAACGCCCTTTTGCGTGTCCTTTATCGTTATCACTGCTCCGGGCAGGGGTTCGCCATCCTTTAGTACCGTTACGGCGACCTGTTTCTCGGTGGTGGTCGCTCCTTCGTCCGACGAACTTGTTGCGGCCTTGTTTTCAGTTCGCTGCAAGACGACGACGGTGGCCTCCTTTTGGCTATGCCGCTTCGTATCGACCGTTGCCGATTCGTAGCCGGGATAGCTTACCAAAAGTTTGCTGCCGTCCGGGACGGTGATCTCGGCATGTCCGTCCGCATTGGTCACGGTGCCCTGTGTCGTACCTACGACCTGTACGATGGCGCCCGGGAGTGCCCCTTTGTCCTTGTTCCGGACATCTATCGACACCCTGCATGTCTTGTCCTTTTTTTCATCTCCGGCATGCTGTGTTTCCTGCCCGGGAGCGGTTTCGATACCGGTGCCGGTTGCCGGGGCGACGATCACTGCGGCGCGCGTAGTGAAAGAGAATGCGCACAGGAGCCCGATCAGGGCTGGCAGCGTACCTGCCAGCCGGAGCAGGCTGTGCCTGCTTTTTGTCTGCGTAGTCATCATTTTAAAGCGTTTTTTAGTAAGTGAGTTACGCAGCCCGTTGGCTATTTCCGGACTATAACCGAAAAGCTGCTTGAAGATCGTTTGCATGTATTCGGCCCTGTCGTAGCCGCTCGTGAGTACGTCGCTGTCGGCCTCGAACTCCTCGGCCTCGGTCAGCCGCCGTGCGGCGATCCATACGAAGGGGTTCCACCACAGGGCGGCTTTCATGGTTTCCATGACGATCCGCTCGAGGGAGTGGCGGTGGGCTATGTGGCTCGATTCATGGGCCAGGATCGCCCCCATCTCCGCGGCGGGTGTTGCGGTCCAGATGTAGATTGTGCGGAAAAACGAGAACGAAGCGATCTCCTGCCGCGTGCGCACGATCTTGTATTTGCCCGTACGGGGGACCTCCGCGCCGCGCCGGAGGCGCCGGATACGGAATACCTGCCACAACATGATGCCGAGGATCAGGGCTGCGCCCGCCAGGTAAAGCCCCAGGCACAGATGCCCGGGCGTGATGGCGTGCGCCTCGGCGTCGGGCAGCACTTCGGCCGTCCAGTCAGCGAGGTCGGGCGCAGTTACGGTCGGGGTCGCCACGATGACCTGCCCCGGCCATACGGGGATGCGTAGCAGGGGGATCAGTGCGGCTGCGGCCGTCGAGGCAAGCAGGTACAGGCGGCACCAACGGAATTTCACCCTGCGTTCGAGCAGGATGGTGTAGGCCGCTAACAGCACGCCGCTGCATGCGAGGACTTCGAGGGCATATATGGCCAGCGTTTTCATGGTCGTAAGGGCTTGGGGCGGAGCGGGCGATTATTTGCGGGCGTTCTGCATGATTTGGAGAATCTCCTCCATCTCCGTGACCGAGATGTCCTCATGGCGCGAGAAGAACGAGACCATCTGTGCCAGCGAGCCGTCGAAATAGGACGACAGTACCGACGACATGACCCCGCGTGCGTACTCTTCGCGGCTTACGGCCGGATAGTAGCGGTGGCTTTTGCCCTCGGGCGTGTGGTTGACGAAACCTTTGTTTTCGAGGATTTTGAGGAAGGTCGCGACTGTGGTGTATTTCGGGCGGGGTTCTTTTGTCTGGGCGATGATCTCGTTGACCACCGCATCGCCCAGCCTCCAGAGTATCTGCATGATCTCCTCTTCGCCGCGTGTGAGTTCCGGTTGTTTATTCTCCATGGTAGTGGTTTTTAGTTCGTTTTCGATGTCATTCAGTTTCCAGCGCGGTTGCAGCCCTCCGGCGCCGGCCATTGGATACCCCAACGTTTGAGGTATTCCGCGACAGGCCCCATGCCGACCTCTCTGCGCCACTCGTCCACGCGTTCCGCGTCGAGCAACGGGGCTATGTAATAACTGCCGTCGCCATGCCGGAGCACCTGTGATCCGTAACGCTGCGGTTCTCCTTTGCTGACGGCTATGCGATCCTCGAGCATGGCGACCTGCAAAGGCTGGATGTCCCCCAGCACCGCTCCCTGCCTCAGCAGGGGCAGGTAACGCTCCTGTATTGCCGGATCGGAATGCTGGATGACAAGGAAGAATGCCGTGCATGCGTCGCCGACCTTCGTTTTACCTACCCAGCCCCGACTGTCGAGAATAGACGAGATTTCCCGCAGGTTCAAACTGTCCGTGCGCTGCATCTCTGCGATCAGCGAGTCCGTCACGATGCCGTTTGCACCCGATTCTATGGCCCGGATATAGGCCGTGCGTACCTGCTGGTCGCTCGCGGCGATCTGCTGCAATTTCCTGCGCAACGGTATGTCGAAGTCGCGTTCAGCGCGGTGTTGCCGCGCTGTGAGCGTGTCGAGGAGTAGCTGCCAACGTGTGTCGGCATGCAGCGGTTGTAGATCTCCGTCGGTTTCGATGCGATCGGAATACCATTCCTTTTCAAGGGCTATGCGTTTGAATAACCGGTCGAAAGCCAGCCCGTTGTCTCCGGCTTTAGCCGCAGCGCAAGCTGCATTGTATAAATGATAGGGTTGTATGTGTTCTGTCTGATAGAAGGCTGCTTCGAATGCCCGGCTCGCGCCGGCGGGGTCGCCGGCCATGTAGAGCGAGTCGGCTTGGCGGATGTGCGCGAGGTAGGTGCTCTTGTCGCTTTGCTGTGCGTATGAGCACAAGAAGGCTGCGACAAAAATCAGGGCGATATACATGCGCTTTTCCATGAGCATTATGATTTAAACTCGACACAAGTTTACTACTAATTTTTTAGATCAACAAATATTTCTTCTAAAAAATTAGTAGATAGCGCCCAAAAAGCAGAATACCTATATTAACATGCGATATGCGATGTAACCTTGTTTGGGAATTTCCGGGGAGTCCCCTGTCTGCATTGTGGCGCGAAGGCCGGCTGCCGGGGCAGGTTTGTTGCCGGAAAACCGGGTGCGCAGGCGCAAACGAACCGCCGGATTGCCGGACGGGGGAGGCTGCCAGCGATGGCGGAACGCCCCTTCAGGGAGTCAGACCAGCCGTGCCTCTTCGTTGTCCTTCTCCGCCTTCTCGTCCTCTTCCCAGTCGAACCACGGGAATTCATGGCGCCCGGCGAGCGAAAAACGGGTGTAGGTGATCGGAAGCCCCATTTCGAGGAATCGTTTCTCGTAGGCGGTCTTAACCGACAGCACCTCGTCGGCGTAGCCCGTGCCGTAGATGTCGGCGTTCGAGACTTCGCATGGCAGCCCGTAGCGGCGCACCACCTCGTTCGTATAGCCGAAAAGATGCTTCGAATCGGTCTTGAGGTTGATCCATCCGTCGGGGGACAGTATGCGGGCGTAATATCCGAGGAAAAGCGGCGAGGTGAGGCGTTTCTTCGCCCGGCGGCTCTTGAGTTGCGGGTCGGGGAAGGTGATCCATATCTCGTCGACCTCGCCCTCGGCGAACAGGCCGTTGATAAACTCGATGCGCGTGCGCAGGAACCCCACGTTGGGCATCCTGCGGTCGGTGGCGGTTTTGGCGCCCCGCCACATGCGTGCGCCCTTGATGTCGATGCCGATGAAATTGCGCGACGGGTCGCGCTCGGCCAGCGCTACGGTATATTCGCCCTTGCCGCAGCCCAATTCGAGTACGATCGGGTTGTCGTTATGGAAAAAGTCGCTGCGCCAATGCCCTTTGAGCGGGTGGTCGCAACGGAATACCTCGTCGAATTCGGGTTGTATGAAACAGTCGAAAGTCAGGTTCTCGCGGAACTTGCGGAGCTTGTCCTTGCCCATTGTTGTCTCTTATTCGCTTTTTACGATATTGATGCCGACGGCCTCGATGCCCTTCACCGGGCGGCCGGGGGTGACGGTTATGCAGTAGTCGCCCGTGCGGGCGAAGCGGATGCGGCGGCGATAGGGGAGGTCGGCCTCGCGCGACAGAGCGGCCGGAGTGTGCGCGGCCGGGAGTGTGAGCCGGAAAGCCTCTTCGTGCCGGAGCGAGTCGGGTGTGACGACTGCTATGCGTACCGTCAGCGTGTCTTCATCCATGCGGTCGTCGTAGCGCAGGAACAAATCCATGTCACGCAGCGTCGTCGTATCGGTGTTGGTGAAGACGATGGCGGCGGGGGTGTCCCAGCCCGAGGCATCCACATCGGTCACCGCGGCTCCGTGGGGTGACACGCAGCCTGCGGCAAAGGCCGCGGTGGAAAGGAGTACTGCCCGACGGACTTTCCGGAATGCGCTGCCCGTCCGATCCCGGTATGCGGCTGTGCCGGACGCTGCCCTGCCCGACCCTGGCGTATGGAACCACGTTGTGCCGGGTTGTGTTGTACAGGGCTGCATTGCGCCGGCCTGCGTGGCAGTGCTACCCGGAATGCCGGCCGTCTGCCGAAGCGTTCCGGCTGCTGCGCGACGTGCCGCTATGTCACGTGCCCGTATCACCGTCTATTCGTTTGAACCCCCGTTGCTTCCGCTGCCGTTGTCGCTGCCCCCTTCGCGGCGTTCGCCTCCCGGACGGCGGCGGTTGCGGTTGTTGCGCCTGTTGCCACCTTCGCGGCGTTCCCCGCCGTTTGTATTGCCCTCTGCGCCGTTGTTGCCTCCGTTGTTGCCGTTGCCATTGTTGCGGGGAGCTGCCTCATTGCGGTTCCCGTTGCGGCGGTCACCGCCGTTGCGGCCCTCCCCGTTGTTCCGGTTCTCGTTGCTGCGGCCTTCCCCGTTACGGTTCTCCCCGTTGCGGGAACGGTCGCTGCGCCGCTGGCGGCGTTCGGGGCGCTCCTGCTGGGGCTGCTGCC
>ERZ772885.461-NODE-461-length-29804-cov-6.472016_pt1 | contig 29804 bp, 23 predicted proteins | sample MGYA00580580_ERZ772885 | MGnify/ENA primary metagenome ERZ772885 (study PRJEB29015, sample SAMEA2737673) | human gut metagenome | biome: human gut; feature: human-associated habitat; material: faeces | place: China | collected 2012 ...
GACGCACAGGGGGATGTGCCCCCCAGCATCCACGAGGTCATCCAGAAACAGCAGCGCTGAACCTCTCGGTCCCACTTTGCGTGCCAGCTTTCCTCATAGGGGAGCCGCTGGCATGGCGGTACTATCCGCAAAAACTGAACAAAGCTTCTGCAAAACGAAAGCAGCTGCGCTCCGCACACACGGAACGCAGCTGCTTTTCTGTTACTTCTGGTTTTGCAAACTGCTTTTGTACTTTCATTGACTGAATGTCCATAAGTTCCTTGCCTTAAACGTAATCTGCCACGATTTTTCTCGTTGTCCTTTCAAACACATGAATATAACCAGGGGCTCCTTCTTCATTTCCAAATTGATAATCAAACTTTTCAAATTCCTTAAAGATTTCTGAGCCGAGACCATCTCGCATTACAAATGGTACCGTACCATCATCGAACCTTCCACCGTATGCCTGCATCACAAGAAGACATTGCACCAAATTGTCACAATACAATCTCTCATAGAACGGATCAATATGCAATTCCATCTCCATCCAAATCATAGGTGTCAGTGTACATCCCTCAAGATTGGGGTCCCCACCATGTTCCAAAAGAAGGCGCATGGTTCGTGCCGCCATATCAGGCCCTTCCGTGAAACGCAAATCGGCCATAATATTTGCAGTTTCCGTTGTGTCCTGATCTACAATGGTATTAGGATTCATTCCATGTTCCAACAAAAAATGTACCGTATCATATAGGTAATCCCTGTGCAGCCGCACCTGTGCAGCGCTTAAATTCCCGCCAACCAGTGCGTCGCCATATTCGCCAAAAGTATTTTCAGCCAACTCCACCGCCAGCCACATCATTTCTTCCTCACTGGGCCGATGCATTGCAATAAGAGTTTCTGCCATTTCAAAATCCGGCGGAATACGAGAAAGCACAGAATACAATTTCCGAACCTGTGCGGTGACCTTCATATCTTTCTCCTTTACACAAGAAGGGGGACATCTCTGACCCGAGATATCCCCCTTTTTATAACTTCAGCAAATCCCACCATTACACAGTTCTTTGACCTTTTGTGCCGCTGCCGCCACCAGCTGGCCGATGGGCTGGTCGGGCACGCCCACCACGATGTTCTCACAGTGGTTGATGGGCACCAGCACCCGCCGGGCAGGGCTCTGGCAGACTGCCGCCGCCATGGCGGGGGTGATCTCGCCCAGCAGCGCGTCAGCGATCACAATGCCGATGGGCCCCACGATGATATCCGCGCTGCGGCAGTTCACCACCACGGCGTTCTCGCCGGTGGCGGCACGCGGGGCACCGGCCTTGCGCATGGCGTTTGCCGCCAGACTGTTGGTGCCCACCGCAGTGAGCCGGGCCTCCGGACACTGCGTGCTCAGGGCCGCCACCAGCTGTTTGCCAAGGCCCCCGCCCTGCCCGTCGATGACGAGCACATTCATCGGCTGCATCAGAAGTCGATCTCCTCAAGGCGCAGCAGCGCGATGATATAGATCTTCACGGCTTCCAGCAGCTTGTCGATGGGTGCCGCTTCGTTTGCACCGTGCATCGGACCGCCAAATTCCGGCAGCGGCAGGTCCACATGCTCGGGGCCGAAGCTGACCGCATAGGGGAAGTGGCGGGCATAGGTGCCGCCGCCCATGGTGAAGGGCTTGGCGTTCTCGCCGGTCACTTCGTTGTAGGTGTTGATGCAGGCCAGAATGGCGGGGCTGTCGGCTTCAATATAGAAGGGCTCGGCAGCGGTCACATCGCGCAGCTCAGCGCCGTCGCCCAGTGCGGCACGGATCTGCTCGGTCATCTTTTTGCCGTTGGTGCAGGTGGGGAAGCGGCTGTCCATGGTCTGGAAAATGCGGCCATCTTCCATGTAGATGCGGCCGCCGATCACGGTCAGCGGGCCAAAGGGGCCGTCGGCGCAGTTGATGCCCAGACCCTCACCGGCGGTGGAAGCGTGCAGCTTGCGCACGGCCTCCAGATAGATGCGCTCGGTCTCATTGCACAGGCCATTGTCCAGCAGGTAGTTCACCACCAGACCAATGGCGTTCACGGTGCCCTGCGGCATGGCTGCGTGGCCGGACTTGCCCCAGCCGCGGATGCGCACGCCGTCGCCTTCCGGCTCCAGCGTGATGTTGGGGGCATTCTTCAGCTTAGAGATGTCAGTCCTGACCAGCGCGCTTGCACGGTCGGGCACGGCGTTGTTTGCCACGCCGCCCTCGATCTCCACGATGACGCCGTTGCACACCGGGCTGACGATCTTGGCACCGAACAGGCCCTTCTCGCCGTTGCACACCGGGAACTCAGCATCCGGGGTGAAGCAGAAAGCGGGAGCCGGGTAGTTTTTGAGATAGTAGTCCACATCCTGCATGTGGGTCTCCTCGTTGGTGCCTGCCAGTGCGCGGATGGGGTAGCGCAGCTCATAGCCCTGCTCCTTGAGGAACTTCAGGGCATACAGGGTAGCCACCATGGGGCCTTTGTCGTCGGCAACGCCGCGGCCCAGCAGCCAGCCGTCCTGAATGCGCATGGTGAAGGGGTCGGCCGTCCAGCCGTTGCCCACGGGCACCACGTCCACATGGCAGATGGTCGCCAGATACTTTTCAGGGTCCTTGCCGGCCAGCTCTGCATAGCCGATGTAGTTTTCGCAGTTGCGGGTGGCAAAGCCCATGCCCGCAGCCAGCTCCAGCGTCTTGTCCAGCGCTGCACGGGGGCCTGCGCCGAAGGGTGCACCCTCTTCCGGGGTGCCCTCTACGCTGTTGACTGCCACCAGAGCGGCGATATCCTTCAGCAGCTGTTCCTTGTTTTGCGCAATATATGCGTCGATTTTCTGATTCAGTGCCTGATCCATGATCTTATCGTTCCTTTCTGTCCGGCAGCTTTTCGCCGCCGGTTTCAAAACACTTTTTTATTTTAGCATACTCAGCGGCAAAATGCCATTGTCAATTGTTGTTCTTTGCCGGAACACAGTCTTTTTTTCTCAGCCCACCGAGAACAGGGTGCTCAGCGCACCCAGCAGGCCCGCGCTGGCCAGACCCATGATGATGCCCGCCAGCAGCACGCCGCCCATGCAGGCCTTGACCACGTCCTTGAACTTCATATCCAGGATCGAGCCTGCCAGCGTCCCGGTCCACGCGCCGGTGCCCGGCAGCGGGATACCCACGAACAGCAGCAGCGCCACCACAAGGCCGCGGCCCGCCTTGGCTTCCAGTGCGCGGCCGCCTTTTTCGCCTTTGACGATGCAGAACTTGCAGATTGGCCCGATAAGGGGCTTGTGGTAGCCCCAGATCAGGAATTTGCGTGCAAACAGATAGATGAACGGCACCGGGATCATGTTGCCCACCACGCACACCAGATAGGTGGGCAGGATGGGCAGGCCCATGCCAAGCCCGATGGGGATGGCTCCGCGCAGTTCAATGAGCGGCACCATGGAAACAAAAAATACCAGCAGATAGCTTTTGAGCATAGAGTCTCCTTTTTCCTGCTCTTTCCGGGAGAGCAGGCATTTTTTTACAGGTTACAGGTCAATGTCCAGCTCCACCGGGCAGTGGTCTGAGCCGAAGATCTCGTTGTGGATCTCCGCCGCGCGGATCTTATCGGCAATGCGGCGGGACACGATGAAGTAATCGATGCGCCAGCCCGCATTCTTCTCGCGGGCGTGGAAGCGGTAGCTCCACCAGCTGTACTTCACCTCGTCCGGGTGCAGCACGCGGAAGCTGTCGGCAAAGCCTGCGTCCAGCAGTTCGGTCATTTTGCCGCGCTCCTGATCGGTAAAGCCTGCGCTCATGTGGTTGGTCTTGTCGTTCTTGATGTCGATCTCCCTATGGGCAACATTCAGATCGCCGCACAGGATCACCGGCTTTTTTGCGTCCAGTGCCAGCAGGTAGGCACGGAAGGCATCCTCCCACTCCATGCGGTAGTCCAGACGCTTCAGCCCGTCCTGACTGTTGGGGGTATAGCAGTTCACCAGCCAGAACTCCGGGTATTCCAGCGTGAGCACACGGCCCTCGTGGTCGTGCTGCTCAATGCCAATGCCGGCGGTCACGGCCAGCGGCTGCTCACGGCACCAGCAGGCCGTACCGGAGTAGCCCTTCTTCTCGGCAGAATAGGTATACTCGGTGTAGCCATCCGGCGCAAAATCCGCCTGACCGGGCTGCATCTTGGTCTCCTGCACCGAAAAGATATCGGCATCCAGAGCCGCAAAGCTCTCGGCAAAGCCATGGGTCAGGCAGGCGCGCAGGCCGTTGACGTTCCAGCTGATCAGTTTCATAGGTATACTCCTCTTTATGTTATGCCTGATATTTGGTTTTCCATACACCGCTGCGGAAGCGGAGCACAAAGCATGTCACGCGGCAAACCCAGTCAATGATCATTGCGATCCACACGCCCACAGCGCCCCAGCCCATGCGCACGCACAGCAGGTAGCTGAAGCCCAGCCGCCACACCGCCATGCTCAGGATGGACACGATCATGGTGAACTTCACATCGTTGGCTGCACGCAGGGCGTTGGGCAGCACGAAGGACAGGGTCCACAGCAGGATGGCAAAGCCTGCATGGATCCGTACCAGCAGCTCAGAAAGCACCATCGTCTCACCGGACAGCGCGTAGATGCCGATGAGCTTGTGCAAAAACAGCAGGATGGCACCGTTGGAAAGACCCATTGCGATGTAAGACCACACCGTCAGCTTGCGGGTATAATAAACAGCCTGCTCGTCGTCCCGCGCACCGATGCAGCGGCCCACCACCGTGATCATGGCAAGGCTCAGTGCCTTGCCGGGGATCACGCCCATGCCGTCCAGATTGTTTGCCACGGCGTTTGCTGCGATCTGCACTGTGCCGAAGGTGGAGATCATGCTCACCACCAGAATGCGTCCGGCCTCGAACAGGCTGTTCTCAAAGGCGGACGGGATGCCGATGCCCAGAATGCGCTTTGTCATCTTTGCATCCAGCCGGGTGGTCTTGGGCACCGTGATGGCATTGCCCTTCTGGTAGCACTTGCGCAGGATAAGGGCCGCTGCCACCACACGAGACAGCACGCTGGGCCATGCAACACCGTCTACGCCCATTTTAAATCCGAAGATGCACACTGCGTTGCCCACAATGTTGATCACGTTCATCAAAAAGCTGATCTGCATGGAGATCTTGGAGTTGCCCATGCTGCGGAACAGTGCCGCACCGCCGTTATACAGTGCCAGAAACGGATAGCTGAGGGCGATCACCTTCAGGTACAGCACGCTGGCATCCAGCACATCGGCATCGATGGCACCGTAGAACAGCCGGATCATCGGTCTTGCAAAAACAAAACAGAATGCCCCCACCAGCAAACCGAATACGCCGCTGAGCAAAAGCAGCTGGCCAGAGCTTGCATCGGCATCCTTCTGATCCCGCGCACCCAAAAACTGGCTTACCACCACTGCGCCGCCAGTGGCCAGCGCCGCAAACAGCACGATGATGAGGTTGTTGATCATGTCCACAAGGCTGACACCGGAAATGGCCGCTTCGCCGCAGCGGGACACCATCATGGTATCGGCCATACCCACGGTCACTTCCAGCAGCTGCTCCACCAGCAGCGGGCCGGTCAGCAGCAGCAGTTCCTTTTGTGTGAACAGCGGCTTCCGCCCTCCGAAGAGCGGCTTTTTTGTTCCGCTCACCGCCTGATTTTCCATTGATATGCTCCTTTCCCCGTGCCGGGCCATCCTGCTCGGACACATACGCTCCCTTCGCAGGGCAGACTCCCCATTGAATGTATTCATCTTAGCACACGGACCGGTTCTTGTAAAGAACTGTCGCATTCTACGTCTTTTTTGCCGCCGTTCCGGGCCGCACCGGCTCATTTTTATGCTTGTTCGTCAGTTTGCCGGGAACTTCTCGTTGAATTTGTGCGTTTCTCCAAAAATGCGATTTTTCGCACGTTTATTGGTGAAAAATCGAGAAAAGGGCTTGTAATTTTTCCAAAAAAGTGGTATGTTGTATCCAACAAAGGCATTACGTTGGATACATGAACTTCTACGAGCGGTTCTTCGCTCAGCACAAAACCTTTGTTCTTAAAATTGCTATTTTCTTCATTTACCTTCTTATCATTTACCCTGCCTGCCCCGCAAGGGGCAAGAAAAGCGATGACTCAACCTGCACGAGTCACCGCTTTTTCTTTTTGTCTGCGGAAGATGCTTCCCGCGCAGAGCGTAGTCGCATGTCTGAAATTTTGCTCCTTTTGCAAAAGGCATCGCCGCCGGATACGTTCTCTTTTGCGTGCCAAAAGAGAACCAGAAAAGCACCCGCTACTTTCAAGGCGCGGGAGGCGGCGGGTTGCGGCTCCCTGCGTCTGCTTCGTGCCTTGGACGGCACTCGCATTCTGCAGGCCGCTGCCCCAACAGCTCCTCCCTGTTTCGGCCACTGGCCGCGGTCGTCGCCGTTGCAAACTAGGGGCTGCTCGCCCCTAGTGACCCCAAAGCTGTTGGGCTCCATACAAAAAATCCAAGTCGCTTCGCTAAAGGATTTTTTGTGTTCCGCCGATTTGAAGTCGCTTACGCGACAAACCGTGCGGGCAAGCTTTCGCTTTATCCGCTGCGCGACAGCCGCAGGCTGACAGCAGCAAGATGCCGTCAGCCGTTACGGCCCTTACCGTGAAAAAAGCAAATCAGGAAAATCCGCAGATTTTCCTGATTTGCAAATATAAAAATATTTTTCCGCTGATGATGGCGCAGCGCACGCGGAGCCATTTTAAATCTTCAGCCCTTCACAAGTTCCGCAAACGCCTTCCGCACATCGCCAGAGAAATACAGCGTGCCCAGTGCGCACACCGGGCCTTCGCCGCCCAGCTCCACCGCCCGGGCCACGCCCGCTTCAATGGAATCTGCCGCTTCCGCCCTGCAGCCATAGGCCCGGATGTGTTCTGCCAGCGTTTCAGCAGGCATGGCGCGCGGCGTGTGCGCCGCCACCGTGACGAACCGCACCGCCAGCGGTGCCAGCAGGCTGAGCATCTGGTCCACATCCTTGTCTGCCATGATGCTGACCAGAAAAACGAACTTCTGCCCGGGGAAGCGGTCTCTCAGGCTCTGCACCGTGGCACGCATTCCGTGGGCGTTGTGGCTGCCGTCCAGCAGGAAGGCGGGCGCGTGCCGCAGCAGCTCGAACCGGCCCGGCCAGCTGACCGTTTCAAGACCGGTACGGATGGCATTTTCCGGGATGTTCCAGCCATGGGTGCGCATCACCCGCAGAGCCGTGATAGCCAGCGCCGCATTTCGCGGCTGGTAGCTGCCGATCAGGGGCAGGTGCACATCGGTCAGGCCGTCAAAGTCGAACTCCACCGCGTCAAGGCTGCCGCCCTCGTATTTCAGCCTGCTGAAATCCACCTCGGTCAGCTCGGCATGCTTTTCAGCACAGACGCGGCGGATAACAATATCTGCCTCCGGCACGCCGCCGTAGCTCACCACCGGGCACCCTTCCTTGATGATCCCCGCCTTGGCGGCGGCAATGTCCCCAAGGGTGGGGCCAAGCTCCTTCACATGATCCATGCCCAGTGCCGTGATGACTGCGCATTCCGGGGCATCAATGACATTGGTGGAATCCAGCGTGCCGCCAAGGCCCACCTCCAGCACCACGATCTCACATTTCTGCTGGGCAAAATAGAGCATCCCCAGCGCCGTGATGATCTCAAACTCGGTGGGTACATCTTCCATGGCATCGGCGGCGGGCTTTATCTGCTCCACCAGTTTCACCAGCTCTTCGTCCGGGATCTGCACGCCGTTGATCTGGATGCGCTCGTTGAAGCGGTTGATGAAGGGCGAGGTGTACAGGCCCACCCGATAGCCCGCGGCCTGCAGGCAGGATGCCATCATGGCGGCGGTGCTGCCCTTGCCGTTGGTGCCTGCAACATGCACGAATCTGAGCTGTTTGTGCGGGTCGCCCAGTGCGGCCAGCAGGGTGCGGGTACGTGTCAGGCCGGGCTTGTGGCCGGCCCACTGGACCGCATGGATGTATTCCATTGCCTGTTCGTAGTTCATTGTAATGCCTCTTTTCGAGATCACTATTTTAGACGAATTTTTATTTTGCGGATACGGAAAGCCTTTATTTCTTCACCATCTTCATCAGGGCACGGTTCTCCAGCAGGATGCGCAGCAGCACGGTGTTCACCGCAGCCAGGATCAGTGCATTGGGGATGCGCACGGCCAGCGTTGCCCACGGGTAGCCGTAGAAGATGCGCAGTGCCAGCGAGGTGATGACCATGGAACCTACAAAGTGTCCCAGCAGCACGCTGATCTGCAGCCGCAGGCCGGTGCGCAGCCCGGGCAGCTTCCGCCATGCAAGCCCCGCCACCAGACCAATGGCACCCGCGCCCAGCGTGATGAGCGGGTTGATGGCGTAGCCTGCCAGCACGCCGCCGATCATATCGGCCACAACGCCCACGACAAAGCCGGCACCGGGGCCGAACAGCAGCGCTGCCAGCAGCACCGGCAGGCTGCCCAGATTGAACCGCACAAAGCCGGTGGAGATGCTCAGCACCCGGCTGAACACGATGCTCATTGCCACCAGCAGGGCCAGCATGGTGAGCGTACGGACGGAATTTTTCGAGTTGTTCATATCAACTGTCCTCCTTGCAAAAGGAATACCGGGTGGGCAGTCTGCACAAACAAAAACGCCCTCCCTGTGACAAACCGCACAAAGGAGGGCGTGAATCCAACAACTTTCACTTCCGGGCGGGACGCAAGCCGTCTCGCCTGCACCCAAGTCCATGCAGCAGCGGGATGCAGACCATGCACCGCGGGTACACCTTCGTCCACAGCACAACTCCCCGTTGATGCGGCACTTAACGCACATGGCCTTACTCTGTTGATGGTTTTATTATAGTCCTTTTGCCACAGCCATGCAACCGCCTGCACAGACAACTTTGCCAAACCACATCGTCAAATTTTAGCAGTTGTGCATAGCATCTGCCGGGTTTTGGCCTGTGTCCCCTTTTCATTTGCCGCATAACGTGGTAAGATGGGTTTAACCTTAAATATGGAGTCTTCTCCCGGAAAGGAATGTTTCCCGATGAAATTCAACGAAATGACCTATACCCGCCCGGACATCGGTGCCCTGCTGGCCCGGTGCAAAGAGCTGGCCGCAAAGGCCGCTGCTGCACCGGACGGCGATGCCCTTGTCCGGCTCTACTACGAGCAGAGCGAAGCCTTTGCGGAGTACAACACCGCCGCGAACCTTGCCAACATCCACTACACCTGCGACACCCGCGATGAATACTGGAAGGCTGAGCAGGACTTCTTTGATGCCAACGGCCCCGCCGTGACCAACGCCAGCGTGGAGATCAGCCGGGCATTTCTGGCAAATCCCCATGTGGATGCCCTGACCGAAAAATTCGGCACCACCTGCGTGGCCGGCATGAAGAACGCCGTCCTCAGCATGGACGACCGCACCGTGGAGCTGCAGCAGCAGTTCAATGCTCTGGTGAGCCGCTACCAGCAGATCTACGGTGGCGCACTGGTGGAGCTGGACGGCAAACAGCTCACCATCCCGCAGCTGGGCCCTTACAAGGAGGATCTGGATCCTGCCGTGCGCCGCGCCGCCTACGAGGCCGAGGCCGGTTATTTTGACGCCCACCGTGCCGAGCTGGACGAGCTGTACGGCGAGATCGTGAAGAACCTGAATGCACAGGCCCGGGTGATGGGCTATCACGACTACAGTGAGCTTTCCTATGTGCGCATGAACCGCATCGGCTACGGCCCGGAGGAGATCCGGAAATTCCGCGATCAGGTGGCAAATGATGTGGTGCCCCAGCTGCAAAAGGTGATGGCCCTGCGTGCAAAGCGCACCGGCATTGCCCGCCCCACCTTCACCGATCTGCCCATCATGTTCAAGGACGGCAATCCCAAGCCCATTCCCGGCTACAAAGCCCGTATGGATGCCGCCCGCACCATGTACCATGAGCTTAGCCCGGAAACCGCCGAGTTCATCGACTTTATGCAGGACAACGAGCTGTTCGATGTGGAGAGCCGCCCCGGCAAGATGTCCGGCGGCTATATGACCAGCCTGCCCAGCTACAAGGCCCCCTTCATTTTTGCCAACTGGAACAACACATCCGGCGATGTGGACGTGCTGACCCACGAATGCGGCCACGCCTTTGAGGGCTATGTGGCCGAGCGTGACCCCGCCATCCCCGCCGATCTGGAATGCCCCGGCATGGAGAGCGCCGAGATCCACTCCATGGCCATGGAGTTTCTCACGGCACCGTGGCATCATCTGCTGTTTGGCAAGGATACCGACAAATACGCCCTGCTCCACGCCGAGGACAGCTTCGTGTTCCTTGCCTACGGCTGCGAGGTGGACGAGTTTCAGCACATCATGTACCAGAACCCGGATCTGACCCCCGATGAACGCAACGCCGAGTGGCTCAAGCTGGAAAAGAAGTACCGCCCGTGGATCGATTTTGCCGGTCTGCCCTTCTATGGCCGGGGCGCAGGCTGGCAGCGCCAGCTGCACATTTATGAGTGCCCCTTCTATTATATCGACTACTGCCTGTCCACCATGGCCGCGCTGCAGTTCTTCCTGCTGAGCCTGACCGACCACAAGGATGCCTGGGAGCGCTATCTGCGCCTTGTACGCCGCGCCGGTACGGCCAGCTACACCGAGCTGCTGGAGACTGCCGGGCTGAAAGTTCCCTTTGAGGAGGGCAGCATCAAGGGCATCGCCCAGCAGATGACCGACTGGCTGGAAAACCATCAGGTGTAAGAAGCCGTTTTCATCCGCACTGCACACCATCTGAACGGTCGTTCTGATGCATCTGAAGGGCGATTCATGACGTTTTGCTTGTCAGAGGCCGTAAAATCTGGTATGCTCTGGACAGAGAAAAAGCGTTTCTGTGAAGCGAAAGGAGATCCTTATGAAACTGACCGGACTGTTCAAGCGCGGTGCTGCCTGCCTGTGCACCGCTGCTGTTCTGCTGGGCGGCGTTTCCGCCTTTGCCCTGAGCCCCGCTCTTCCGGACGAGCCTGCATCGGCAGAGCTTTCTGTGACCAACGCGGTGTCGGAGGCGCAGCTGCGCTCTGCCCTGTCCAAGTTCACTGTCACCTATGACAGCGAGGCCGAGGGCTGGCAGATCGATTCTCCCTACGAGGAGGCCAGCATGGAAAAGGCCTCCTGCGGTCTGTACCCCTACCTGTTCGTTACCAACGATGATCCCACCGTGTATCTCAGTCTGGGCATGACCTACTTCGGCAATAAAAAGCTGGACATGAAATCTGTTCGGGTAGAGACCGAGGATTACTACTACGACTTCACCTGTGATGAAGAGTTCATCGGCGGCTACGACAACGACCTCAAGGCATGGTTCGCCTATGAGCTGTTCGATATGGACGACGAGACCAGCTGGCTGAACGAGTGGCTTGCCGCCAAGAGCGTCACCGCCACCTTTACCGGCAGGGACGGCTCCACCAAGACCTACACCCTGACCAAGGACAACCTGCAGGCCATCCGCGACATCCTGAACGCCTACGACACCCTGCTTGGTTCCGACGTTTCCACTGCACGTGTCGTGCTGCGCAGCCTTGTAAAGTAAACATTATCTGCTTACAGCAAAAGCCCCCGGAACGGTGTGAAACGTTCAGGGGGCTTTGTGTTATGCCTTATTCAGGTTCAGGCACTTCTCTTACAGGTTGAAGTAGCGCTTTGCGTTGTCGAAGCAGATGCCCTTGACGATCTTCTCCAGAGCCTTCTCGTCGTTGGGATACTCGCCATCCTCGACCCACTGGCCGATGATGTTGCACAGGATGCGGCGGAAGTAGTCATGACGGGTGTAGCTCAGGAAGCTGCGGCTGTCGGTCAGCATGCCAACGAAGTTGCCCAGCAGGCCCAGGCTTGCCAGACGGGTCATCTGCTCTTCCATGCCGATCTTGTGGTCATTGAACCACCATGCAGAGCCGTGCTGGATCTTGCCCGGCACCTCGCTGTTCTGGAAGCAGCCCAGAATGGTGCCGATCTGTGCGTCGTCGGCGGGGTTCAGGCTGTAGATGATGGTCTTGGGGCACTCGTCGGTGTCGTTCAGGGCGCTCAGCAGGCTTGCGATCTCGCCGCCGCAGGTAGCGGTGTTGATCATATCATAGCCGGTGTCGGGTCCCAGCAGAGCGTTCATCTTGCGGTTCACGCCGCGCAGGCAGTTGTAGTGGATCTGCATGGCGATGCCCAGACGGTGATACTGCTTGCCCAGATGGATCAGGATGTAGGTCTGGTACTTCTCAGCCTCTTCGGTGGTGCAGCTCTCGCCCTTCATCACCTTCTGGTAGATGGCGTTGACCTCTTCCTTGGTGGCCTCACGGTAGGGGATGTAATCCAGACCGTGGTCAGAAGCGCGGCAGCCCATCTCGGCAAAGAACTCGATGCGCTTGGTCAGAGCGTCGGTGACGCAGTCGATGCAGGCCAGCTTTTCCTTGCCCACAACAGCGGCCAGCTTGCCCATGTACTCGGCAAAGCCGGGCTTGTTGATGTTGAGGGCCTTATCGGGACGGAAGGAAGGAGCCACGGTGAACTTGATGGTGGGATCTTCCTTGATCTTCTTGTGCCAGTACAGATCATCGATGGGGTCATCGGTGGTGCCGATGAAGGCCACGTTGGACTGCTCGATCAGGCCGCGGACGGTCAGCTTGGGATCGTGCTGCAGCTTGTCGTTGCACAGGTTCCACACTTCCTCAGCGGTATCGCCGTTCAGCACGCCGTCGTAGCCAAAGAACACATGCAGCTCGAGGTTGGTCCAGTGGTACATCGGGTTGCCGATGGCCATGGGCAGAGCCTCTGCAAACTTCTGGAAGCGCTCGCGGTCGGGCTTATCACCGGTGATGTACTCCTCGGGCACACCGTTGGAACGCATCACGCGCCACTTGTAGTGGTCGCCAAAGTAGCTGCCGTCCGGGTTGCGGCCGCCCAGCCATACCTGAGCGATGTTCTCAAAGCGGCGGTTCTCGTAGATCTCACGGGGAGGGATGTGGCAGTGGTAGTCGCAGATAGGCATATCCGCAGCGTAGTCGTGGTACAGATGCTGAGCAGTGGGAGACTGGAGCATGAATTCCTTATCCATAAATGCTTTCATGGGTCGATAACTCCTTTTCTCTGATGGTTTTTGTTAAAAATCCGTCAAACCTTGTGTACAACGGGACGCCCGCCTGCACGGGCAGGTTTGTCTTACCTTTAGTATAACGGAAACCGCGCATGTATACAACTGAAAAAGTGACAAATTTTCTAGCACACAATTGTGCTTTTCGCTGGAAATGCCCCAAATCGTCACCTTAAGGCTAAAAATATTGCACAAAGCTCTTGACTTATTTGTATACAACAGCATAAAATAGGGTAAAGAGCAGAGGGCAGACAAAGAGGCTCTCTGATAAGCAAAGCAAGTTTATAAAGGAGATCAACAAGATGGAAACTTTGAACTACAAGGTTCTGGAAGGCACCGGCTATAACGGCTACATCCTGAAGGATGCACCCGTCAAGGTCATGCAGTTTGGCGAGGGCAACTTCCTGCGTGCTTTCGTGGACTACTTCTACGATATTGCAAACGAGAAGGCTGGCTACAACGGCAAGGTCAAGCTGGTGCAGCCCATTGGCAACTTCCCCCAGATGGCAGACTGGATCAACGAGCAGGAAGGCCTGTACACCCTGTACCTGCGCGGCAGCGAGAAGGGCCAGAAGGTCGATGCAAAGCGCGTGATCTCCTGCGTGTCCGACTGTGTGTGCCCCTACATCGACGGCAAGTGGGACGAAGTGCTGGAACTGGCACGTTCTGCCGATCTGGAGACCATCGTTTCCAACACCACTGAGGCCGGCATCGCCTACACGCAGGGCGACAGCCAGTTCGATCAGGTTCCTCCCAACAGCTTCCCCGCAAAGCTGACCCGCGTGCTGTTCGAGCGCTACAAGGCATTCAACGGTGCTGCTGACAAGGGTCTGGTCATCCTGTCCTGCGAGCTGATCGACAACAACGGCAAAGAGCTGAAGAAGTGCTGCAACAACTACGCCAAGGACTGGGATCTGGAGCCTGCCTTCATCGACTGGATGAACAACGCCAACACCTTCTGCTCCACTCTGGTGGACCGCATCGTTCCGGGCCGCATCCGCGATCCCAAGGAACTGGCTGCCATGGAAGAGGTCAACGGCTACCACGATGCTGCTCTGGACGTGGGCGAAGTGTTCGGCGTGTGGGTCATCGAGGGTCCCGCTGAGCTGGAGGACAAGCTGCCGTTCAAGAAGGCCGGCGTGAACGTCATGGTCGTGCCCGATGTTACCCCCTACAAGAAGCGCAAGGTCCGCATCCTGAACGGTGCCCACACCGGCTTCGTTCTGGGCGCATATCTGGCCGGCTTCGACATTGTGCGTGACTGCATGCACAACGACACCATCCGCGGCTTCATGAACAAGATGCTGCACGAGGAGATCATCCCCACCCTGCCGCTGGACAAGAAGGATCTGGAAGAGTTTGCTTCCGCTGTTGAGGACCGCTTCAACAACCCCTTCGTCAACCATGAGCTGATGAGTATTTCCCTGAACTCCACCTCCAAGTGGAAGGCCCGCAACATGCCTTCCTTCCTGGCTTACATTGAGGAGCAGAAGCAGCTGCCCAAGTGCCTGACCATGTCTCTGGCAGCCTACATTGCCTTCTATTCGAGCGATATTCAGGAGCGTACCGCCGACGGCCTGATCTGCAAGCGCCCCGCCGGCAACACCTACAAGATCCAGGATGACGCATGGGCTCTGGACTTCTACTATGCACACAAGGACGACACCGCAGCCCAGCTGGTGCACGCTGTGCTGACCAACACCCAGATGTGGGATCAGGATCTGACCAAGATCGAGGGTCTCGAGGCCGCTGTTCTGGCAGACCTCGAGAAGATCCGCACCGAGGGTGCTGAGGCTGCCTACAAGAGCTGCCTGTAAGCCTGATCGTTTAAAAGAAACATTGCTTTGAGGTGTGAACCCTCTCAGTCCGCTTCGCGTCCAGCTCCCCCGAGGGGGGAGCTTTTGCGGAAACGTAAAGTTTTCATCGCAAAGACCTCGCCCTTCGGGAGAGGTGGCATCGCATGGCGATGACGGAGAGGGTTCATTCCCTTTTGTGCTTTTAATTGTCAACAAGGAGAACAACTATGCCGCAGGCAATTCATATCAGCCCCATCGACAACGTGGTCGTTGCCCTGCACCCCATTGCCAAGGGCACGCTGGTGGAAGTGGACGGTCTTTCTGTGACTGCTCTGGAGGACATTCCGCAGGGCCACAAAATGGCCGTGAAGCCCATCAAGAACGGTGAGAACGTGATCAAGTACGGCTTTCCCATCGGCCACGCCACCGCAGATGCCGCTCCCGGCAGCTGGATGCACACCCACAACGTGCACACCAACCTGTCCGGTGAGGTAGAGTACAGCTACAACCCCGCCCCGGATCTGGCTCCCCTGCCCAAGGTCGAGCCGGAGACCTTTATGGGCTTCCGCCGCAAGGACGGCCGTGCCGCCATCCGCAACGAGATCTGGATCATCCCCACCGTCGGCTGCGTCAACGACTGCGCCAAAGCCCTCGTGCGGGACAACCAGGATCTGGTCACCGGCTCCATCGACGGCCTGTACACCTTCACCCATCCCTTCGGCTGCAGCCAGACCGGCCACGACCATGCACAGACCCGCAAGCTGCTGGCTGCGCTGGTGCGCCACCCCAATGCTGCCGCCGTTCTGGTGCTGCATCTGGGCTGCGAGAACCTGCAGCACGATCAGTTCGTGGAAGAGCTGGGCGAGTACGACCACGACCGTGTGAAGTTCCTCACCTGTCAGGAGGTGGACGACGAGTTCACCGCTGCCCGCGATATCCTCAAGGAGCTGGCTGCCTATGCCGGGCAGTTCAAGCGTGAGCCCATCCCTGTGTCCGATCTGGTGGTGGGCATGAAGTGCGGCGGCTCGGACGGCCTGTCCGGCATCACCGCCAACCCCACCATCGGCCGCTTCTCCGACATGATGGGCCAGCGCGGCGGTTCCACCGTGCTGACCGAGGTACCCGAGATGTTCGGTGCCGAGGGCTTCCTGATGGATCGCTGCATCAACCATGACGTCTTTGTCAAGGCTGAGCACATGATCAACGGCTTCAAGGATTACTTCATCAGCCACAACGAGGTGGTCTACGATAACCCCTCTCCGGGCAACAAACAGGGCGGTATCACCACGCTGGAAGACAAGAGCTGCGGCTGCGTCCAGAAGGGCGGCACCGCCCCCATCATGGATGTGATTGGCTACGGTGATCCCGTTGTCACCAAGGGTCTGAACATGCTGTACGGCCCCGGCAACGATCTGGTTTCTGCCACGGCCATGACCGCCGCAGGCGCACACCTGATCCTGTTCTCCACCGGCCGCGGCACTCCGTTCTCGGCCCCGGCTCCCACCCTGAAGATCTCCACCAACACTCCGCTGGCCCAGAAGAAGTCCGGCTGGATCGACTTCAACACCGGCGTGATCGCCGATGGCGAAAAGACCATCGACGAGGCTGCAAAGGACCTGCTGGATCTGGTCATCCGCGTTGCAAGCGGTGAGCAGACCAAGGCCGAGAAGCACGGCTTCCGCGAGATCTCCATCTTCAAGGACGGCGTCGTTCTGTAATCGTTTCGAGGCTGCTGTATGGCACTTTGGCTGTACGGCAGCCTCTTTGTGCATGAAAACGGAAGGGAAGTGTTTTTATGGCTATGACCACTCGCATGATGATCTATGCGTTTCTGCTTTACGGCGGCATTTTTGCCGCTATCGTGGCCGTTATTGCAAGGGTCATAAAATATCTCATCCGCTATGGCATTGATTATTATTTTGAAAAACTGGCACAGAACCAGAAACATAAGGAGGACTGAACTATGAATCAGATCACCACCCGTTATGTCACCGAAAACGGTGCCTGCTATGAGCAGTACGTTATCACCGATGCTGAGGCAAAGACCGAGCTGGTCATCACCCCGGAGCGCGGCGGCATGATCACCGGCTTCTCCCTGAACGGCGAGGAGTACATCTGGACCCGCCACCCCAATTTTTCCGAGTGCAACCGCCCCCGCTTCGGCGTGCCGATGCTATTTCCCAACTGCGGCCTGCCCGATAACGGCGTGCACATCTTTGACGGCAAGGCATACCCCATGGAGAACCACGGCTTTGCCGACCTGTGCGCATGGGATGTGGAGAGCGTCGGCCCGGACGGCGTGACCCTGATTTTGGAGTCCACCCCGCTGACCAAGTTCCTCTATCCCTTCGATTTCACCGTGCTGATGAACTATAACCTCGAGGGCAACACTGCCGCCATCAACATGACCGTGATCAACGAGGGCGACACCAACATGCCCTTCAGCTTCGGCTTCCACCCCTACTTCAAGGCTTCCAAGCTGGAGAATGTGGACTTCGATATCAAGTGCGCCACCTGTTCCGAGAGCGCCAAGGGCGAGCAACCCGCTGCCCCGGAAAAGATCACCCTCACCCGCAAGGAAGGTGCTGACAACAGCGTGCGCCTGCTGACCGGCGTGCAGTTCCCCATGACCCTCACCGACAGCGGCAACGGCCACAAGGTGACTGTGGATGCAGACGACAGCTTCGACCACGCCGTGCTGTGGCAGCAGGATGCCGAGAGCTTTGTGTGCATGGAGCCCTGGAACGGCTGGGCCAACAGTGTCAATGAGGAAGGCAAGCACGAAGTGCTGGAGCCGGACGAGGCCATGACCGCTGATTGGAGCATCACCATCGAGAAGGTCTAAGCTTCATATCATATAACAAAAAGGACACACCGTGATGGTGTGTCCTTTTTGTTATAGTTCAGTTCTTTGCCGAAATCATAAAGCTCTTATTTTCCGCCGGGTCCCAGTAGAGCAATTCCACCCTGCCGCCCTGTGCCAGCAGTTTTTCCTTCGGCTCCTGCTTTTGCCAGCAGCGTTCCAGCAGTTTTTCCATGTCGGCATCGGCAGACACCTTCTCCGGGCAGAGGGTACTGCCCTGCCATCTGCCGTCTGTGTACAGGCTCAGCACACCGGCATTGCCCGCCAGAATCGCGGCAACGTCCTTCTTCATGCGGTCGTAGTCATACTCCACCGCCTTGTACTGCCCATGCCACAGGCCGAAGAACACCGAGAACTCTCCGCCCAGTTCAATGAGCAGATTCTCTTCGTTGTGCGGATTCTTGACCACAAAGGCCACATCCTCGTTTTCCATGTAGTCGAAGTCCGGCTCCTCATTCGTGTGCACGGTCACATGCTGGCTGCTCAGCGCCGCAAGCAGGTCCTCCTGCACGGCACTGGTATCCGGGATCTCATCATAATTGATATTTGCGTTCATGGGATGCTCCTTTTCTCTGTACTATTTGTGTTGTTATTTTTCACCAGACTGCACAGGTCTTCTTATTTTCCTTCATATTGCTGGATCATTTTTATACGCTGTGTAACAGAATACATAAAACGGTTCACCCTACTTCACATTAGATCAATGCTTTTTGAATCTAACCATCGAACACACGACCTCTGTATGCTCCGTATTCGGGAACAGATCCACCGGCGTGCTGCTCTCCACTTTGTATCCCTTCCGGGTCAGCAGCTCCAGATCCCGGGCCAGCGTGACCGGGTTGCAGCTGACGTACACCACACGCTTCGGGGCCATGCGGGCCACGCTTTCGATAAACTGCGGCGTAGAGCCCTCCCGCGGTGGGTCCATAAAGATCACGTCTGCGCGTTCACCAGCCGCAGCGGCTTCGCCGATCCACCGGGTGGCATCTGCGGCAAAGAAGCGGGCGTTCTTCACGCCATTGTGCTTTGCATTGCCTATGGCATCGTGCACCGCTTCGCGGTTCACCTCCACGCCCACTACCTGCTTTGCATGATCGGCGGCGGTCAGGCCGATGGTTCCGATGCCGCAGTAGGCATCCAGCACCACTTCTTTGCCGGTGAGATGCGCCGCGTCCACCGCAAGGCCGTACAGCACTTCGGTCTGGGTGTGATTGATCTGGTAAAAGCTGCGTGGGCTGATGGCATAGGTCTTGCCGCAAAGCTCGTCCAGAATGAAGCCCTTGCCGTACAGCACCTTTTCCATATCGCCCAGCACCACGCTGGTTTTGCGGTCGTTCACGTTCTGGACGATGGTGGTGATGGCCACGCCCTGCTTTCCGGCTTCGGTCAGCAGGGCTTTGACAAAGTTCCTGGCACCCGGCAGCACCGGCTGAGCCGTCACCAGCACCACCATCACCTGCCCGGTCATAACACCGCGCCGCAGCAGGCAGTGACGCAGAAGGCCGGTGCCCTTATCCTCATTAAAAGGCTGGTAATGGCAGGTGCCCGCTGCCGCACGCACGGCCAGCATGGTCTTATCCAGCACTTCGTCCTGCAAAAGGCAGCTTTCCACCGGCAGCACCTTGTGGCTGTTTGCCGCGTAGATGCCGGAGGTAAGTTTTCCACCCCAGCCGGTGGTAAAGGTGGAGATCACCTTGTTCCGATAGTGGTACGGCGTTTCCATGCCCCGGATGTGCTCCACCGGGCCGAATCTGCCCAGCAGCTTTTTCACGGTCTCTTCTTTCTGCTTCAGCTGTGCGGCGTAGTCCATGCCCAGCATCGGGCAGCCGCCGCAGTTTTTGGCACGCAGTTTGCAATCCATCTTCCGCTCTCCTTTTTACCCATAAGGGTCATACAGATCATATTCTTCCGCTTCCAGATGCTTTTCCTCCAGCACCTTCATGGCCTGTTCCAGCTCGCTCTGGCCGCAGCCGCTCTCGCTGACCAGCGCGCGCACCGCCGCGGCCAGATCATTTCCAAAAAGGGTATCCAGCCGTTCCCGCATACTCCACACGTTGTAGGCGCGCTGGGTGATGGCCGGAGTGTAGGTATTGCGGTTGCCGTCCTTGCCGCTTTTCACCCAGCCTTTATCCTCCAGCCGGTAAAGAAAGTTGAGCACGGTAGCCGGTGCCCAGCCCTTTGCGCGCAGCTTTTCGTCGATGTCCCGCCGGGTGACGGGCGCACGGCAGGCCCACACGGCAAGCATGACCTGCTCCTCTGCCGCCGAGAGCGGCTTTACACTGTCCGGGATGCCGTACATCCTGCTGTTTTCCCTCCTTTTGGCATCTTTTTGTTTTTACGTTTGTCTTTGTTTTATTATTATACCAATTTCTGCGCCAAAGCGCAAGAGCCGGAAAGGCCGATGAAATCAGGCTTTTTCAGCTCTATTTTACATTTGTCTTTGTTTTTGTTTTTCTATCAAGGACATTTGTGTGCTTTGTGCCCGCACAGGGGCTTTTGCGCCGTATCTTTGTGCAAAGATGCTCTTGTTTTCATCCCTGCAAAACCGGTATACTACGGCTACAGCAATCAACAGAACGCACCGCAGAAAACCGCGGTGCTGTGCGATACAGGAAAGGGAGAGTTCATTATGGCACGAGTTTACAACTTCAGCGCAGGCCCCAGCATGCTGCCCGAGAAGGTGCTCAAGCAGGCACAGGCAGAGCTGCTCGAGTATGGCGACAGCGGTCAGAGCGTGATGGAGATGAGCCACCGCAGCAAGTGGTTCGATGCCATCATCAAGGACACTGAGGCCACCCTGCGCCGGGTAATGAACATTCCCGACAACTACAAGGTCGGTTTCTTTCAGGGCGGTGCCACCCAGCAGTTTGCCATGGTCCCGCTGAATTTCATGACCACCGGCAAGGCAGATTACCTTGTCACCGGCAATTTCTCGAACCTTGCCGCCAAGGAAGCCGCCAAATTCGGCGAGGTGAACATTGTTGCTTCCAGCAAGGACAAGAACTTCACCTACATCCCGGACGTGAATGCCATCAACTATGATAAGGATGCCAGCTACATCCACATCTGCCAGAACAACACCATCTTCGGCACTCAGTTTGTCGAGGTGCCGCAGGTGGAGGGTGTGCCTCTGGTAGCCGACATGAGCTCCATGATCCTCTCCAAGCCGGTGGACGTGACCAAGTACGGCTGCATCTACTTCGGCGTGCAGAAGAATGTGGCTCCCGCCGGCATGGCAATTGCCATCGTCCGCGACGACCTGCTGGGCCATGCCGCCGACAATGTGCCCACCATGATGAACTACACCACCCTGCTGGGCAAGGACAGCATGTACAACACGCCACCCTGCTGGTGCATCTATATGACCGGTCTGGTGCTCAAGTATCTGGAAAACGACATCGGCGGTCTTGCCAACATGCAGAAGATCAACGAAGCCAAGGCCAAAGTGCTGTACGACTATCTGGACGGTCAGGGCTTCTTCACGAATCCTGTGGAGCACCGCTACCGCAGCACCATGAACGTCACCTTCACCAGCCCCAATGCAGATCTGGACAAGAAGTTCTGCGCCGAAGCTGCAGAAGCAGGCTTCGTGAACCTGAAGGGCCACCGTCTGGTAGGCGGTATGCGCGCTTCCATTTACAACGCAATGCCCGCCGAGGGTGTGGACAAGCTGGTGGACTTCATGGAGAAGTTCCGCAAAGAGAATGCATAAATATTAACGGCCTCGCCCTCTCCGTCATTGCTAACGCAATGCCACCTCTCCCAAAGGGAGAGGCTTTGGCAGTCCATGCAAACTTCATCTTTATGCCAAGGGCTCTCCCTTTGGGAGAGCTGGACGCAAAGCGGCCTGAGAGGGCAAGCACGCTCATCAATTACAGAACACATAGAAAGGTTTTTATATATGTACACCATCAAAACTTTGAACGCCATCAGCCCGGTGGGTCTGGCAAAGCTGAACAACAAGCAGTTTGACGTGGCTGTGGACACCGATACCCCGGACGGCATCCTCGTCCGCAGCGCCGACATGCTGAATACCGCCTTCAACGACAATCTTCTGGCCATCGCCCGCGCCGGTGCCGGCGTGAACAACATCCCGCTGGAGCGCTGCAGTGAGCAGGGCATCGTAGTGTTCAACACCCCCGGTGCCAACGCCAACGCTGTGGCCGAGCTGGTAATCGGCATGCTGATCGCCGGCAGCCGCAATGTGGCTGTTGCTGCCCAGTGGTGTCAGGGCCTTGTCGGCGACCCCGCCATGGCAAAGACCGTGGAAAAGGGCAAGAAGCAGTTCGTGGGCAACGAGATCAAGGGCAAGACGCTGGGTGTCATCGGTCTGGGTGCCATCGGCTCCCGCGTGGCCAACTGCGCCATTGAGCTGGGCATGGAGGTCTACGGCTACGACCCCTACATCTCCATTGATGCCGCATGGAACCTGAGCAGTCAGGTACACCACTGCGTGAACCTGAACGACATGCTGCCCCTGTGCGACTACATCACCATCCATGTGCCCTACCTGCCCACCACCAAGGACACCATCAACGCCCAGACCCTTGCCCTGTGCAAGGACGGCGTGAAGATCCTGAACTACGCCCGCGGTGAGCTGGTGAACACCGAAGCCCTGCTGGAAGCCATGGAGACCGGCAAGGTGTCCGGCTATATGACCGACTTCCCGTCTGAGGCCATTCTGGGCAAGCCCGGCATCGTGTGCACCCCGCATCTGGGCGCTTCCACCCCGGAAGCCGAGGACAACTGCGCTGTCATGGCCGCAAAGGAGCTGAGCGACTACCTGAAGAACGGCAACATCATCCACTCGGTGAACATGCCGGAGGTCAACCAGCCCAGAGCCGGCGGCAAGCGCATCTGCATCATCCACAAAAACGAGCCGGGCATGATCAGCCAGATCACCGCCCTGACCACCGAAGCCGGCCTGAACATCGAGAACATGGTGAACAAGAGCAAAAAGAACATGGCCTACACCATGCTGGATGCTACCGGTGCTGTGGACAAGACGCTGGCCGAAAAGCTGGCTGCCATCCCCGCCGTGATCCGGGTGCGCATCCTGTAAAGCAAAACGGTTTAAAATGCCCGCCGCGTCGCTCTGGGCATCTTCAGCGGAAAACGATTTTTATTTTAGCAACCCGGAAAAATCTGCGGATTTTTCCGGGTTGCTTTTTCACAGAGAAGGGCCGTGGCGGCAACCTGCATTTCCAAACCAGGTTTTTTATAAACTGGAAATTCTTTCTCGTCCCATCTGCCGGTTAGTTTCCATTTACAAACTGTAGTTTGTCTTGAAAAACGCGTTAAAGATAGCTTTTTCTAACTACACATCGTAAAAAGTTTACATGTATTAACATTCAAGAAAAAGCTTGAAAATGGTAAATTCTGTGCTACAATAGGCTCAAAACAAGGGAAATATCCACCCTGTTCTCCGGCTTTTGGGCCGGTATATTCATCTTACAGGTCCTGCGGTGCAGGGCCTCTGACAGGAAATAGAAAAGGTAGGGAAGTTACTATGGATATCAAGAAGATCGCACTGTTCGCCGCCGGCACTCTGTTCGGCTCTGCCGGTTTCAAGCTGCTGTCCAGCAAGGATGCCAAGAAGGTCTACACCCAGACCACCGCTGCTGTGCTGCGCATGAAGGACTCCACCATGGAGACCGTCAGCAAAGTTCAGGAGCAGGCTGGTGACATTCTGGCCGATGCAAAGGCCATCAACGAGGCCCGCGCTGCTGAGGCCGAGGCTGCTGTGATCGAGGATGCAGCTGCCGAGACCACCGAAGAGACCGCTGAGTAATTTTCGGTTCGTAAAGCACTGAAAGCCCCAACGTGGCTTTCGAGCCGCCTTCGGGCGGCTCTTTTTTGTGAGAATGGGGCCGCAGGCGTGCAGGGTATAGCAGCCTGACGCTGCGGCAAAAAGATAGAGAAGGATATTTGATATATGAAATGTACCATTCTGCATGAAGGCAAAGGCCGGATGCGTGTGCATGTGGAAAACGTCCGCATGACTTTGCACCGTGCCGATGTGCTGGAAGCATATCTGAACCACAAAGATGCCATCGTCCATGCCGCCGTTTACGAGCGCACCGGCGATGTGGTCATTACCTATACCGGCAAGCGCACCGCCGCCATTGCCATTCTGGCAGGCTACAAGTTCGATGTGGCCGAGTATGACGCTCTGGTCACCTCCGCCGACAGCCGCAGGCTGAACCGGGAATATCAGGATAAAATGTTCGATCTGGTGGCAGGCCGCTGCCTGCGCAAGCTGTTCCTGCCCGCACCCCTTGACGCTGCCTACACGGCATTCCGCTCCATCCACTTTCTCTGGAAGGGTGTGCGCTGCGTGCTGAGCCGCAGGCTGGAAGTGGAGGTGCTGGATGCTTTGTCCATCGGCGTCTCGCTGCTGCGCAGCGACTTTGCCACCGCAGGCTCCGTGATGTTCCTGCTGAACCTCGGTTCTCTGCTGGAAGAGTGGACCCGCAAGAAGAGTCTGGACGATCTGGCCCGCAGCATGGCCCTGAACGTGGACAAGGTATGGGTGCGCAGCCAAGGCACCGAAGTGCTGGTGCCTCTGACCAAAGTACGCTCCGGCGATGAGGTGGTCGTGCGCAGCGGCAACATGATCCCGCTGGACGGCACCGTGCTGGAAGGCGAAGCCATGGTGAATCAGGCTGCTTTGACCGGCGAGTCCATGCCGGTGCGCAAGACAGAGGGGTCCACCCTCTATGCCGGCACCGTTGTGGAGGAGGGCGAGTGTGTCTTTATCGCCAAGGCCGAGGGCGGTTCCAACCGCTACGATAAGATCGTGGCCATGATTGAGGAATCCGAAAAGCTCAAGTCCAGCACCGAGAACCGTGCGCTGGTGCTGGCCGACAAGCTGGTGCCCTGGTGTCTGGGCGCAACGGTGGTCACCTATCTGCTCACCCGCAACGCCACCCGCGCCATCTCCTGCCTGATGGTGGATTTCTCCTGCGCGCTCAAGCTCTCCATGCCGCTGGCCGTGCTTTCTGCCATGCGTGAGTGCGGCAGCTACCACATCACCGTCAAGGGCGGCAAGTATCTGGAAGCCCTGTCCAAGGCAGACACTATCGTGTTCGACAAGACCGGCACCCTCACCCGTGCCACCCCGCAGGTAGTGGAGGTCGTGCCCTTCTCTGGCTGCAACGAGCGCGAAGTTCTGCAGCTGGCCGCCTGTCTGGAAGAGCACTTCCCCCATTCCATGGCCAACGCCGTGGTGCGTGCCGCCAAGGAGCGCGGCATTTCCCATGAGGAGATGCACTCCGAGGTGGAATACATCGTAGCCCACGGCATTGCAAGCCGCGTAGGCGGCGAACGGGTGGTCATCGGCAGCCACCACTTCGTCTTTGAGGATGAAAAGTGCACCATCCCCACAGCCGAGCAGCAGAAGTTCGATGCCCTCAAGCCCGCGTATTCGCACCTGTACATGGCAGCCAGCGGCCAGCTGGTGGGCGTGATCTGCATTTCCGACCCGCTGCGCCCGGAAGCTGCGGCTGTGCTGAACGGTCTGCGTGCGCTGGGCATCCGGAACACCGTCATGATGACCGGCGACAGCGAACGCACCGCTGCCGCCATTGCAAAGCAGGTGGGCGTGGACCGCTTCTTTGCCGAGGTGCTGCCCGAGGACAAGGCAAACTTCGTCCAGCAGGCCAAGGCCGAGGGCCACACCGTGGTGATGATCGGCGACGGCATCAACGACTCCCCCGCCCTGTCCGCTGCCGACATTGGCATTGCCATCAACTCCGGCGCTGCCATCGCCCGCGAGATCGCCGATGTGACCATCAAAGCCGACAGTCTGGAGGAGCTGGTGGCCCTCAAGGCCATCGCCAACTCTCTGCAAAAGCGCGTGCACGCAAACTACCGCTTCGTGCTCACCTTCAACTCGGCCCTCATCGCGCTGGGTGCTCTGGGCATCCTGCAGCCGGCCTCCTCTGCCATGCTGCATAATCTCTCCACCATCGGCATCAGCCTGAAGAGCATGACCAATCTCCTGCCGGAGAACAAGGCTCCGCAGCTGAACGCATAAACTTTACCAGCAAAAAAGGACGCCGTGTCGCATGACACAGCGTCCCTTTTTCGTTTTAATCCTTATTCCAGCCCGATCTGCTGTGCGTACTCTTCCAGCAGCTCCCGCTCCAGGAACGGCGTCTTGACGCCCTCGCGGTCACGGTAGGTCTCGTGGCCCTTGCCAATGACGGCGATCAGGTCGCCCTCCTGCGCGTGATCCACTGCGTAGTGCAGTGCATCCAGACGGTCGGGGATCTCCACGAACTTTGCGTCCGGGTTGCCCTTGTTCATGCCCACGCGGATATCAGCAAGGATGTCCTCCACCTTTTCAAAGCGGTTGTTGTCCTCAGTGAGGATGGAGAAATCGGCCATTTTGGCGCAGATCTCGCCCATGCCGTAGCGGCGCAGCTTGGAGCGGTTGCCGCCGCAGCCGAACACCACCACCAGACGGTGGGGCTTGTAGGCCCGCAGAGTGGTGAGCAGGCTTTCGGTGGACACCTCGTTGTGGGCGTAGTCCAGCAGGATGGTGAACTTCTTGCTGATGGGCACCAGCTCCACGCGGCCCTTGACCACGCACTTGCCAAGGCCGTCGTGGATGGCCTGATCCGGCAGGCCCAGCACCTTGCCCACCGCCAGAGCTGCCAGCGCGTTGTACACGCTGAACTCACCGGGCATATTCACCTTCACATCCATCTCGTCCTTGCCGGTCACATGGAACTTCACGCCCAGAAAATCGTGGGTGCGCAGCAGTTCAAAGCCGGTCTCGCGGTAGTCCGCCTGCTCAGCGCGGCCATAGGTGACAAGGCGGCAGGTGTGGCCTTCCAGCAGTGCTTCGGTATTCTCATCGTCAATGTTCACCACGCCCACATCGCAGCGCTTGAACAGCTGGCCCTTCCAGCTGCGGTACTCCTCAAAGGTCTTGTGCTCGCCGGGGCCGATGTGATCCGGCGAAAGGTTGGTGAACACGCCCACATTGTAGTGCACACCGGCCACGCGATCCATCATCAGGCCCTGGCTGGAAACCTCCATCAGCGCGGTGTCGCAGCCTGCATCCAGAAATTCCCGAAAGGTCTTTTGCAGTTCGTAGCTTTCCGGAGTAGTGTTGGCAGTATCCTTGTGGCGGCCCATATAATAAATGCCGTTGGTGCCGATCATGCCCACCTTGCGGCCTGCAGCTTCCAGCACGCTCTTGATCATGTGGGTGGTAGTGGTCTTGCCCTTGGTGCCGGTCACACCGATCATGGTCATCTTGCGGGACGGGTTGCCGAAGAGGTTCGCGCTCATCAGAGCCATGGCATAGCGGCTGCTTTCCACCTTGACCACGGTCACGCCCGGCATGGCGGAAAGGTCGATGTCGTGCTGGATGACCAGTGCGCTGACACCCTTTGCCGCGCAGTCGGCGGCAAACTCATGGCTGTCACGCTGGGTGCCCACGATGCACACGAACAAAAGGCCCGGTGCCGCCTTGCGGCTGTCGTAGATGATATCCGAGATCTCGGTGTCCAGACTGCCCTGCGCGAGGGTAAAGGGCACGCCTTCCAGTAACTGTTCCAGTTTCATACTGCACACGCTCCTCAAAACATTTTGTCACATGGGGTTTTCTTCGTTATTTGCGGTCATGCGGGCGGGGTCGGTCAGCGGTGTTTTTTCCGCAGCTGCCGCCGTATCGTCCGCAGGCTGGGCCGCAGCGGCATCCTCTGCACCGTCTGCCGCAGTATCCTCGGCAGCGGAGGTGTCAGGCTCTTCCGGCACGGTCTTTTCCGGCACAACATAACCGGAGGGCAGGGTCGGCTGGCCCTGTGCAAAGTAAATTTTACGGGTGCTGCCCGCGCTGACATGGCTGAAATCCAGTCTGCCGGTGTCGGTAGGGGCACAACCCTTGCCGTCGGCGTTGGTCAGCACATAGCGTGCGCGATCCAGCTTATAATCCAGATCGTTCCGTGTCCCCAGAAGCACACTGACACGATCCTGATACAAAAATGCCATCTGGTCGGTGTCCGCAAATTCCATGCGGGTCACATCGTCCAGCATCCCATACTCTTCCAGCTTTGCCTGCAGCTCATTCAGCGCATCCAGACGGTCGTCCGTCTGCACCGCTGCCGAAGCTGCTGCCGAACCGGATGCATCCGATGCCGCCGGGTCTGCCTGCGCTGCAAAGGTCAGCTGGTCGCCGGGTGTCACCGACACCGGCTCACCGCCGTATAGGGTCTTGAGTTCTTCCGGCTGGGCAGACTCGCAGGCCAGGATCTTGAACTGATCCGAGAGGGTCAGCCAGCCGCTCTTCGTCTGCATGGCATAGGTAGGCACCGCCTCGGTCACCTGCACCACCACCGTGTTGGGGTAATCCCGAACCACCCTGATGGATTCCAGCAGTGGGAACTGCTTTTCCAGTTCCGCTTCCTTGGCGGCGGGGTCAAAGCTGAAAATGTTCTCTTCGGTCTGCACACCCAGTGCCTGCAGGATCTGGCTGCTGGAATAGCCGCCCACCTCCTGCACCACGGTGCCGTCCGCCGTCTGCACCTGAATGGTGCCGATCTTAAACAGCATGGTCATGGTCAGGTAAACACCGGCGGCGATCACGGCCAGCAGGGTCACAAAGGCCATCAGCCGCCGCACGGTGCTGTCATGAAGAGCCATTTGGCTCTTCTCGTAGGAGTACTTGTCGTGCATGTAGTGGATGATGTTCATGGCGTTGACGTAGGTCTTGGCCAGCCAGGGGCGGTAGAAGTCGATGCGCTCCATCAGCTGGTCGTAGTCCAGGTACTCCTCGGGCCACACGGGCATTTTGGGGCCCACCTGGTCGCCCTTCAGCTCGTCCCGGCCGCCGTTGATGGCCAGCAGCACCAGCTTGGCCAAATTGGCACGGGCGCCGAAGAACTGCATATCCTTGCCAATGCGCATGGCGGAAACGCAGCAGGCGATGGCGTAGTCGTCGCCATAGACAGGGCGCATCACGTCGTCGTTCTCATACTGAAGGGCGTCGGTGTCGCAGGAGACCTTGGCGGTAAAGCGCTTCCAGTTCTCCGGCAGGTGGGCGCTCCACAGCACGGTGAGGTTGGGCTCGGGAGCGGGCCCCAGGTTGTAGAGAGTGTTCAGCATCCGGAAGCAGGACTTGGTCACCAGGGGACGTCCGTCCTCGCCCATGCCGCCCACGCTTTCGGTAATCCACATGGGGTCGCCGCCGAACAGCTCGTTGTACTCGGGGGTGCGCAGGTGGCGGGCCATGCGCAGCTTCAGCACAAAGTCGTCGAAGATCTCCTGGGCCTGTTCCTCGGTGAGGGCGCCGGCTTTCAAATCCCGCTCAAAGTAGATATCCAGGAAGGTGGACACCCGGCCCAGGCTCATGGCGGCGCCATTCTGCTCTTTGATGGCGGCCAGATAGCCGAAGTACAGCCACTGCACGGCTTCCTTGGCGTTTTTGGCCGGGCCGGAGATGTCGTAGCCGTACATCTGGGCCATGATTTTCATGTCCTCCAGGGCCTGGATCTGGTCGTGCAGCTCCTCCGCCGCCCGGATGGAGGGGGAGCTCATCACGCAGTCCCCCAGGGCGATCTTGTCGGCCTTCTTCTGCTCGATGAGCCGGTCGATGCCGTACAGGGCCACCCGGCGGTAGTCGCCGATGATGCGCCCCCGGCCGTAGGCGTCGGGCAGGCCGGTGATCAGCCCCACATGGCGGGCGGCCTTGATCTCCGGGGTGTAGGCGGAGAACACGCCGTCGTTGTGGGTCTTGTGGTATTTGAACTCCTCCTCGATTTTGGGGGAGACTTCATAGCCATAGGCTTTGCAGGCGGAGCGCACCATGCGCATGCCGCCAAAGGGGTTGCAGGCCCGCTTCAAGGGCTCGTCGGTCTGCAGGCCCACGATGATGTCCTTCTCCTTGTCCAGGTAGCCGGGACCAAAGCTGGTGGGGGTGATAACGGTCTCGGTGTCCACCTTCAAAGCGCCGCCGTTTGCGTGCTCCTGCAAAAGCAGGTCCTCAAACTTCTTGCGGACGCTCAGCGTCCGCTGGGTGGGGCCGCAGAGAAAGCTGCCGTCCCCGCCGTAGGGGG
>ERZ772885.481-NODE-481-length-29008-cov-5.246261_pt1 | contig 29008 bp, 20 predicted proteins | sample MGYA00580580_ERZ772885 | MGnify/ENA primary metagenome ERZ772885 (study PRJEB29015, sample SAMEA2737673) | human gut metagenome | biome: human gut; feature: human-associated habitat; material: faeces | place: China | collected 2012 ...
TTTGTTGTTACGCCGTCTTTTCCGTTGATGCCGATTTTTCCGTCTTTGCCGTTTTTACCTGTAGCAACGATGGTTTCGGTTTTCAGGTTCTTGTCCATTTTGACGGTGAGGTTTCCGTTCGCATCGGCAAAGGTTTTGATGTTTTCACCGGAGTATTCGGAGGCGGCTTTTGTCCCTTCTCCTTTGATGGTGACTTTGTCTCCCAGGTTCCGGTGGAATTCTCCGTCGTTGCCGGCAAAGTCCATGCCTTTTTTCGTCAGTTCTTCAGATGTATTGGTAATCTTTTGGTCTACGGCTTTGAGCTGGTCTTCTGTGGCGGCCTGTCCGCTGGTGATGTTGTTCGGATCCCAGGTTTTGTTGGTCAGTCCGTTGACGGTTCCGTCTTTCCCATTGATTTTCACTTTTCCGGCATCGATGTTTCCTGTCGTTCCGTCAATGGTGACTTTGTCTCCGGCTTTAATGATGCCGGTTGTTCCGTCGATGGATACCTGTTTGGACGGATCGGTTCCCAGTGTGACTTTGTCGCCGAGTCCGACAGTATATTCTTTGCCGCCTGTTCCATTGGTTCCTTCGGTGACGGTTATATTGCTGTCTTTGGCTTTGACGGTCGTATGCTGGCCTGCCAGTGTCTTTACGTCATGCAGCTGGCTGCCGTTGACTGCATCGGTGCTGTTTGCGCTGACGTCGCCGGCTGCCACATTGGTAATCTTATTGCCGCCGTTGTCAAGGCCGTCTTTGGTCAGGGATACGGTGTTTCCGGCTGCACCGTTGCTGATGGTTATTCCGTTATTGTTGATGAATGTATCGCCGGCGGTTATGCTTTCGAGGCCTTTCAGGGCTTTGGCAAGGCGGACTTTCAGGTTGTTATTGCCATCGGATACGACGCCGAGGTTGTCTTCTGTGGTCAGTTTGTTTTCGTCTGTAATGCCTCCGACTACGTTCACCTGTTCGTTTAGTTTCTTCTTAATGACGTTTCCTGTATCGCCGCCGTATTTCATGCCGTCATTTAGGGTAGCCACTTCTTCTTTGGTGCCGTCCGGTTTTTCGTATACGATACGGGTCGTGGTCGTACCCGGCGCGCCGTCTACTCCGGGTTTGCCGTCACGGGTAACCGAGATGTTTGTTGTTACGCCGTCTTTTCCGTTGATGCCGATTTTTCCGTCTTTGCCGTTTTCACCTGTAGCGACGATGGTTTCGACTTTCAGGTTTTTATTCATCTTCACGTCGATTGTCGTATTTCCGGCAGGGTCCTGCGTGATAAAGGTTTTAAGGTTTTCTCCGCTGTATTCCGTATCGGCCGCGGTACCTTCTCCTTTCACGGTTATCTTGGAGCCCAGTTTATTGGTTTTTGTGCCGCCTGCATTGGCATCGAACTGCAGGCCTTTGGCGATTACATCATCCAATTTGGATTTGGACGCGATGTCCTTTAATTTTACGGTTTCTTTCTGCCCTGCATGGTTTTTATCTTCTACGGTCAGATCAATATTTCCGTTGGTATCGACTGTATAAGACCCATCCGCACTGGATGCGTTTTGTACCAGCCGATAATCGGTGGCCGCTGCACTTTGATTATTGATGGCTTCGGTAACCGTCTTCAACTGGTCTTCTGTGGCGGCACGCCCGCTGACGGCCGTCGGGTTCGTTACATTCCAGGTCTTATTATCAAGACCTGTTACATAATTACCGGTAGTACCGCCGGATGTCTGGCTGCCCATGGTCACACCGCCGGCTTTCACCGTATCCGTAGCGGTTACTGTCTTCACATGAATGTCTTCCTTGAGTTTTACGCCGATTTTCGTATCTTCACCGGTTTGGGTGATTTCTGTCGTAATGTTATTATCGCCGTTAACGGTGACTTTAGAGCCTAATTTGTTCGTTTTTTCGCTGTTATTATCCGCGTCGAAACGAAGGCCTTTATTAATCACTTCATTTTTAGCGTCATGCAATTGTCCGCCGTTCACCGCGTCTTTGGATCCGGCTGCCACCTGACCGTCAGCCACATTGGTTACCTTTTGGTTATTCGCATTGATGCCGTTATTGGTTACATAGGTCTTTCCACCTACGGTCAGCCCGTTATTATTGATCACCGTATTGCCCGTTGTGACGCTGTCCACTTTCACATCTTTAGCCAGTTTCACATTCAGCGCGCCGTTTCCGGATACTACGCCGATATTCCCGTCTGACAGTTTTGACGAGTCAGCGCCGCCTTTGATATCCAGCCGCTCGCCCAGTTTTTTATTGATAACTGCTGCGTCATCACCCTTAAAGTTCAGCCCTTTGCCAATCGTCGTGTTGATATTTGTGATATCGGTCTTATTGGTCTTCACTCCGTCACTGACTGTTTTCAGCTGGTCTTCCGTGGCTGCCTGTCCGGATACGGGCTGCGGGTTGTCAATATCCCAAGTCGTATTTGTAAGGCCGTTTACGGTTCCGGCATCCCCATTCACCGTGACGGGATGGGTCTGCCCTACGGTAACCACATTCCCCAGCCCGATGGTATATTCTCTACCACCTGTCTCAGCACTGGTTCCTTTCGTAACGGTTACATTGGCGTCTTTCGCTTTGACTGTCGTCGCCTTTGCCGTACCGCCGATGGCCGCATTCAGCTGATCCACATTGACGGCATCGGTTCCGGCTGTGCCGGTTGCCACGTTGGTAATCTTCTGATTATTGGCATTGAGGCCGCTGTTATTGATATATGTCTTTCCGCCTACATGGACGCCGTTATCGTTGATGACGACTTTATTCGTTCCCGTGCCTGCCGTCACTTCTTTGAATTCCGGCTTTTCACTCATCACTAAATCAAGGCCGTCTCCTGCCGCGTTTTTCTTCACGCCCAGGTTCTTGCCCGATACGCCGGTGGTCACATCAGCAAGGCCGCCTTTCACGGTCAGCTTGGTGCCGAGGTCACGATGCACTTTGTTCACCGCGCCGTCATTGCCTTCGAAATCAAGGCCTTTTGCCGTCAATGTATTCGTAACATTGGTCACCGCATTGTTTACGGCTGTCTGCACATCTCCGATATTGGCCGCATTGGTCGTCGTATTTCCGCCGCTGGCTACGTTCGTGATGGTCTGGTTATTCGCGTTGAGGCCGTTATTTGTCACATAGGTATTTCCGCCTACGGTCAGTCCGTTGTTGTTGATGACCGTATTGCCCGCTGTGACGCTGTCCACTTTCACGTTTTTCGCCAGTTTGATATTCAGCGTATCTGTCCCGTTGGATACCACGCCGATATTTCCGTCTGTCAGCTTAGACGCATCTGCCACGCCGCCGACGATATTCGTCTGTTCGCCTAATTTTCGGATAAACTTATTAGCCGCGGCTGCCGCAGCTTTCACATCGCCCGCATAGGCCACGCCTTTATCCATTTCCGTAGTCACCGCATACAGCTGGCTGCCGTTGATGGCATCGGTAGAAGTGGCAGAAATACGGCCGGCCGCCACATTGGTGATCGTCCGTTCACTGCCTGCCTTACCCACGCTGACTGTAGAAGCCGGATTAATCCCTGCAAAATTATGTGCTGTTCCATTGATCGTTGCGGAGAGTGTCGCCACAGCTGCCGCTGTTTCCGAACCGGCACCGAGGGCTACGGCATTTTCATTGGCCACTTTTGTATTGCTGCCAAGAGCCATGCCGTTCTTCGCCGTTACAGAAGCGTTGTTCCCCAGCACCATAGCGCCATCAGCGGAAACCGTGGAATTGCTTCCCACCGTATAGGCATTATCCGCATTAATAGTATTCTTATAACCGAAAGCGCCTGCCATATTTCCTTTCACCGTACCGGCAGTGACTGTCGTGATTTTATCCTGATCAGCACCGGCGGCGCTGCCGTTGGTTTCCGTTGCAGTGTTAACCGTGGCGGAGCCGATGGTATTTCCGGCGCCGACAGCATAGGCCTGATTTCCGTAAATAGTATTTTGGGAACCAACCGCCGCGGATTCTTTACCGGACTTATTTCCATCTTTCATATCCAGCCCTACCTGGTTTGTATCGCCAATGGAGGATGACCGGGTTCCGTAGGCACCTACCTGCGTACCGAGAGCAAGAGAATTATCTCCCCAGCTCCGTGCCATGATTCCGATACCGGTGCTGGCTACACCTTTAGTTAAAGAATTGATACCGATCGCTGTGGAACCTGTACCAAACGCTTCACTCAGCGTTCCGATGGCCGTGGTAGCATCACCGATCGCCGCCGTATTTGCGTATTTCCCTTTCACATTGATGGAAGCCGAGCCCAATCCGCCCGGAAACTTAGTTTCTATTTCCTTGTTAAAGCTCTTTTTGATACCGTTTCCTGCTTTCAGCTGAGGCACAGCTGTTTCCAGTTCCGTACGGGCCATATCGATATCATCCCCGCCGATAGCAATAGATGAGTTACCGATGGCTCTCGTATCCGAACCGAGAGCGAGGGACTGGGTACCATAGGTTTTTGCCGTACTGCCGATAGCAACCCCCTGCGCATATTTAGGATCGACAGTACCGCCGGACTGTTTGATCTTGACATTGGTCTCCGCCGACGCGCCGATAACCACATCGCCTCTGGCGCCGTATGCCGCCGCTTCCGCGCCTGCCACTACCGCACCGGATCCCGGATTGCCGTGCTCTGTAGAAGCGATGCTCTTCGCCTGGCGTCCGATGACGATATCCCCGTTTTCCAGCGCCTGTGCCCCCTGGCCGATGGCCACTGTACTTGCCGGAAGGCTTGGAGTGCCGGTGCTGCCTTTCCCTGACGCTTTCGCTCCCGTGCCGATGGCAATGCCATGCTCTGTTCCATCCTCAACGGAAGCAGTCTCACCTATGGCGATACCGCGATCCGCTTCACTCTTGCTGTCCCAGCCGATAGCCGTAGAATTGACTCCTTTTGCCGTGGAGTTTGCCCCCAATGCGCGGGCGCCCGCAGCCAGGGCTTTTGCACCATTACCGATAGCTACGCCCCAATCCCCTCTGGATTGAGAACCGTTCCCCATGGCAATGGCACCGCCATTAGCAGCTTTCGCATTATTCCCAAAAGCCATAGAGGAACCGCCCCAGGCCCTGGCATTGGAACCGAAGGCCTGGTCATTGTCTCTGCCTACAAGCACATTATTTTCATCAAAACCGGCGCGGGCATTATTCCCCAATGCAAAGCCGTTCGTAGATTGTGTCCGAGCTTCGTTACCGATGGCCACACCGTTATTAGCAATTGTACGTGCATTACGGCCGATAGCCACTGCCTGCGCACCTTGGCCGACAGTACCGGTACCGAGAGCAATCGTATTGATATCTTTGGTTGTCGCATCATGCCCGATTGCGATCCCTCCGCTCTTATCGGTAATCCCCGGTGTCGCTGTGGCAGGGTTCACGGTAACATTCGCACCATTCCCGATGGCAATCCCGTTCTGGCTTGATACTGAATCCGGATCTCCCTTGCCGACAGACGCCCCATTACCGATGGCCACGCTGTGTGATGACAATGCCTTTGACAAAATACCGTAAGCGGAACTGTTCACCGCCGCCGCCTCTGCCTGGTCGCCGACAGCAAGAGAATGTTCGGCTGTCGATTTAGACAGGGATCCTATGGCAGTCGCCCCCTGCCCGGTAGCTTGTGCCTGATCGCCCATGGCTATGGCATAGATATTTATTGCCCTGGATCGGCTGCCGAGAGCGATCGTATATTCCTCTGTTGTCTTGGCATCATCCCCGACAGCGATGCTGTTCGCTGTAGCCGTTGAGGCACCGATCCCGCCGTCAAACGAGGCTTCCACTATGCCCGGCAGCAGGCATCCCGTGACGGCAAGGGCGCACAGAAACGCGCGGACGGGCATGCTCTTCTTTTCAGAAGCTGTTCCCCCATTTTTCCCGCAGCGGCCGGCGATTTCTGAAACTACCACATAGCAGTGTTTCACCCGGCTCCAGATGACTTTGTAAATCTGATTCATAACTTCCTCCTTTTACATAAAAAGATATCCGCTCTCTAAAGAACTAAATAATTTATATCTCTTTCATCATATTATACATTTATAAAGTTATTTAATAAAGTTATTTATTATAATTATATTAGTATACCAAACGCACTTTTATTAAAGTATTTCACCGGAGATTTTCTGCACTCCGGTTCCCTTTCAATGCCCGTCGGCTCCATGCACCTTCCTTCATGTATATTTGACTAAGATATCCGTCATAATGGAACCCTTTTGGAGAAAATATGCAAAAAGCGGATCATCCGTATGCTCACGGTTCTCACATTGCTATGGAGAATGAGAAACAAAATACCCTTTTTCAGAAAGACAACTTCATTCCTTATACCGGCAGTATTGCCGTCCAAAAGCAGGACAAAGCCGATTTCGGGTTAAAATATGAGACTCCCGCTTTCCATAATGGGTAAAAGACTCTCTCCTGGAAGCATATGCTTATAGAAGAAAGTCTTTTATCTTCTTCCTGATTTAGAAAGATGGTCTTATCCAATCAGGATCCTACGCTGTTTACGAACTGGATTGTCAGCACTGACGGAGTGGAAATAATCCCCAAAACGGTTACCCGCTGTCCCATAGGAACAACTGCACCATTGAGATTGATAAGAATTTTATTCCCCCGGGCGGTACGGAAATTCATAAGCCCGCCGCCGGCGCTGGACAGGATGCTGCCCACAGTGCAGATCCTTGTCCCTACAGGAAGCCCGGACAAATTCCATGCTACCCGGTAAGCACCCAGATCCTCTAATTTCAAATCTCCCGGATTCGTCTGATACCAGTTGGCAAGATCGCTTTTTACCGGTCCCATGAAATAACCTGCGTCCCGGGATGTCCGTGATCCTATCGGCCCCTGTGACGCCTGCGGATTCCCGATATCTTTTCTGTAGCTGACCGCACGCTGATTAGGAGCCCGCTCCTGATAAGACACGTTCCGGATAATAAGTACAGGCTGCCCGGCCTGATTATAAGCCACATACCCTGTCGCCTGAAAAGGCGTATAACTCATTATCTTTCCCGCATGCTCCATCATGGCAGGGATTTCCTGTCCATCGGCAGTAACAAAACGATATACATTGTCCGCATAAGCTCCTTCAAACTGGCCGGCTACGGCGATATTATCCGCTGCCGCAGCCATCGTGCCCGGCAGCAGCAATATCAATATCATTCCTATCACAGCAAACCATGATTTCTTCATCTGAAAGCCTCTTGCTCCGATTAACCGCGGCCTTTGATGACGCGTACACGCTGGATATCAGGTGTACCATCCTTATGCTTGCTGATAGTATCTACTCTGATGCGTTCCAGTTCCGGTTCGAATTCTTTCAGTGCTCTGGCCATCCGGTCATCGGCAGCCGCACCATTCTGCATGGCCCTGTAGATCAACGCGGCCATTTCATACCTGGTCATCATGCGGTCTCCGCCGAACTGTCCGTCCGGGTAGCCCACGATGACACCGTTTCCTGCCAGAGTCGCCACATAGTCATAGGCCCAATGATTTTCAGGCACATCGGGGAAGAGCTGCATTTTGTCCATATCCATGGAGTCCAGCGGTCTTCCGTCTGCAACCTTCAGCAGCGCCCCCTTCACATTTTCCAGCTCAGCGCGGAGATCCTTGATTTCCTTAGCCATCGCCACTTTGGACGTGGACACATGGTTGCCCTGTCCCAGCTTCATGGAAAGACCTGCATTCACCATATTTTCTCCGCCGCCGATGGAACCGCCTACACTGATCATCGTATCTTCATTCGGCCGATAGAAGGCACCAAGCGCCAGAGAATGGGCATCTTTATAGTTGCCGTAGCCCAAAGTGAAGTCCCACTTGTCATCGGGATCGAAGTCCAGCGGATGGAGTGCTGCCAATGCCGCCGCTCCTGCGCCGACTCTGTTGATACGGTTATCAACTTTGTTGATGGCTCCGCCGATCTGTTTCAGCTGTCCTACATTCACAGCATCTGTATCTGCCTTGCCTGCTGCCACATTGGTAATCCGTTTGCCGCCTGCGTCAACGCCGGTCTGCGTGATGCTCGGGCCATTCTTGATTGTCAGGCCGCTATTACTCATCACCGTATTTCCCGTGGTTACCGTCTTGAAGGTCGGTGTATCGACTACAGCCACTTTGTACTCCGTGCCGCCGTTTGCATTCGTCCCCGTTGTCACAGAAATATTGCTGCCCGCCGTTACGGAAGAATGCTTGCCTGCCTGGCCGGATACAACCTTAAGCTGGTCTTCCGTCGCCGCCTGTCCGCTGGTGATATTGTTCGGATCCCAGGTCTTATTGGTCAGTCCGTTCACTGTGCCGGCCGTACCGTTGACAGTCACCTGTCCGGCCTTGATCGTACCTTCGGACCCTTTAATGCTGATCTGCTTGGAAGGATCGGTTCCCAGCGTAATGTCATCATTCAGGTTGACATGGTACGTTTTGGATCCGTCGGCATTCGTTTCAGAAGTCACCGTCGTATTTTTGCCGTCCGCTACTTTCGTGGTGGCACCGGCTGCCGCTTTTTTCAGCTGGCTGACATTGACGGCATCGGTATCCGCCTCGCCTGCTGCCACGTTAGTGATCTTCTTGCCGCCTGCGTCGATTCCCGACCTGGTAACGCTGGGGCCGTCCTTGATCTTCAGCCCGTCCTTGTCGACTGTCACTGCCGTGTTTCCGGAACCGTCCTGAACGGTAAGCCCGTTGGTATCCATTCTTGTGCGGCCTGTGGTGACACTATTCAGTAAAATATCATCCTTAAGCCCCACTCTGACTCTGCCGCCTTCGACTCTGGTGGAAATATTCTTACCGTCGCCTACAACGTCCACCGTTTCGCCAAGCTTCTTCTTTACTTCATTTCCGTCTTCCGCTTTTATGCCGAAGCCCTTGTTGACGATCTCCGAGCCCTGATTTTTCAGCTGGCTGACATTGACGGCATCGGTATCCGCCTCGCCTGCCGCTATATTGGCAATCTTATTTCCGCCGTTATTCAGCCCATCTGCAGTAAGAGAAACCGTTCCGGCCGGAGTACGCGTCATTTTCTTGACATAGAATCCGGTCGTATCCATCACCACATTGCCGGCCGTTACACTGTTCAGCTTCACATCTTTGGCCAAACGAACTTTCAGGTTGTTGCTGCCGTCAGATACGACGCCGATGTTGTCATCTGTCGTCAGTTTGCTTTCATCTGTAATGCCGCCGACTACATTCACCTGTTCGTTCAGTTTCTTCTTGATGACCGCCCCTGTATCACCGCCGTACTTCATGCCGTCGTCTAAGGTAGCAATATCATGCTGCTTGCCGTTCTTTTCTTCGATGATGAGACGGGTGATATTGGCACCGTCAACGCCCGGCTTTCCGTCGCCGCCTTTAATGGTCGCTCCGTCTCTGCCGTCTTTGCCGTTGATTCCGACACTGTCCGCTTTCAGGTTCTTGTCCAGGCCGACAATCATATTTCCGTCAGCATCCACCATTGTTTTGATGTTTGACGGATCATATTCCGTATCCGCCTTCGTTCCGGTTCCCCTGATGGTCATGGTACTGTTCAGTTTCTTTATTGCCAGTCCAGTATTTCCGGCAAATTTCATGCCGTCATCCATCGTTGCCACCTGATGGTCGCCTTTTTCATCTACATAGTAGAGACGTGTCATTTCGGTAGCCGACAGGTTCTTGGCCGGATCCAGGCTCGCAGGTCCTGCGTTGACACCTATATCCGCATGGGTGGATTTCCCGTCTTTCCCGGCAGGTCCGGTCAGACCGATCTGCCCTTCTGTCCCGTTGGCCCCGTCTTTCGCTTTGAGGGTAACTCCATCTTTGCCGTCTTTCCCCTTGATGCTGATTCCGTCTTTGCCATGGATCACTACGGAAGAACCGTCTTTGCCGTTGACTCCGATGGAGCCGTCTTTGCCGTCAGCACCTTTCTTGCCGAGCACCAGGTCATCATTTACATTGACTTTATACGGATTGGCAACGGTGCCTTCGCCTTCGACGGTAGTATTCTTACCGTCTTTCAGGATCGTCTTTCCCGCCGCGACAGCATCTTTCAGCTGGCCGAAGTTGACTGCGTCACTGTTCGCTGTGCCGTTAGCCACGTTGGTAATCTTCTGGCCGTTCGCATTGAGACCGTCTTTATTGACATAGGTCTTTCCGTTAATGGTCAGGCTGCCGTCCGGTCCCAGGTTAACATCTTTCTTCAGCTTCACGTTGAGCTTCGTTCCATCAGATACAACGCCGATATTGTCATCTGTCAGGTCTGCCGAGGCGCCGCCCTTGATTTCCAGTTTTTCTCCCAGCTTTTTGTTAATTACCGCGCCGGAGTCTCCGCCGAAGTTCAAGCCTTTGCCAATGGTGTTATTGATGTTTGTAATATTTGTCTTATTGGTCTTCACGCCGTCGCTGACTGTTTTCAGCTGGTCTTCTGTTGCCGCCTGTCCATGTACGACTGTCGGGTTGTCAATATCCCATGTGCGGTTGGTCAGTTCATTCACTGTGCCGGCGCCTGTCACTTTGACTGTGCCCGCCTGAATGTCCCCCGTCGTTCCATCGATGGTGACCTTGCTGCCCGCCGTAATCTTTCCGCTGGTTCCGTCTACGACGATTTTCTTGTCAGCCGTGCCGAGGGTTACTTTATCACCCAGTCCGACGGTATATTCTTTACCACCGGCGGGATTGGTTCCTTCCGTAACGGTTACATTGGCGTCCTTCGCTTTAACGGTCGTTGCTTTTGCCGTACCGCCAATGGCCGCATTCAGCTGACCCAGGTTGACTGCATCACTGTTTGCCGTGCCGTCAGCCACGTTGGTAATCTTCTGGCTGTTCGCGTTGAGACCATCTTTGTTGACATAGGTCTTTCCGTTAATGGTCAGGCTGCCATTCGGCCCAAGATCCACATCTTTCTTCAGCTTCACATTGAGCTTCGTTCCATCAGATACAACGCCGATATTCCCATCTGTCAGGTCTGCCGAGGCACCGCCCTTGATTTCCAGCTTTTCTCCCAGCTTTTTATTAATATCTGCGCCGGAGTCTCCGCCGAAGTTCAGGCCTTTTTCAATCGTCTTATTAATGTTTGTAATATTTGTTGTATTCGTATTCTGCTGCGCTTTGGATGCGATGTCTGTCAAGGTAACCTGTTTCTTTTCGCCTTTTTCGTTCGCTACGGTCAGCACCATATTTCCGCTGCTGTCCGCTTTGTACTTACCCTGGCTTCCTGCTTCCGGATTTGCTACCAGATGGTAATCTTCTTTTGCCACCTCGGTGAATATTTTGCTCAGGTCTACATTGACTTTGCCTGTGTCGTTACGTTCCAGTGTCAGGGTCTTGCCGTCATTGGAAACGCTGCCGCTTGTGACATAGTTGTTTTTGAGTCCCGTTATATTGGCAGTCAGGTTGTTCGTACCGGTCAACGCAGCCGTTCCGTCGCCGTTTGCCTGGTAGTCTGCGGTGCCGCCTGTCACATACTTGTCTTTCGCCGTCACAATACGGTTGATGTCGCCGATATTGGCCGCATTCGTCGTTACATTGCCGCCGCTGGCTACATTGGTGATCTGCTTGTTCCCTGCGTTGATGCCGGTGTTGTTGATCTTTACGTCACCTACAGTCACGCTGTTGAAGGTCGGATCTTTGCTTACGGATACAGTCAGCTTCCTTGCGGCCGGATCGTATTCCACACCTGCATTGTCTTTTGCCGCGAATTCAAGGGTGTCTCCCGCCTTGATCGCGCCCTCATTGGTTCCTGCCTTTACCTTGAAGCCTGCTTTCAGTTTTTCCACGTCCGACGCGCTGGCAATATTATTGATTGTGACCGTGCTTGCCGGTGTCGTCGGATGCGCCTTGTCTTCCACTTTCAGATCCACTTTGCCGTTGGCCACGGAATAGTTCCCGTCAGCCGCGTCAGGATTTTTGACCAGGCGGAAATCTGTCTTCGCCGCAGTCGTGGTGGAAATCGCATCAGACACTTTCTTCAGCTGATCCTCTGTTGCCGCTCTGCCGTTCACGACCACCGGATTCTGCACGTCCCAGTCCCTGTTGTCCAGACCGGTTACATAGCTCTTGTGGTCTGCCGAATCGACGCCCATTCTGGCGGTTCCTGCCGTCACACTGTTCAGGCCGGTCACATCTTTCGCCAGTTTTACATTCAGCGCACCGTTTCCGGATACGACACCGATATTCCCATCTGTCAGTTTTGATGCATCAGCGCCGCCTTTGATATCCAGCTGCTCGCCCAGTTTCTTATTGATAACTGTTGCGTCATCACCCTTAAAGTTCAGGCCTTTGGCAATGGTATTGTTAATGTTTGTAATATTTGTTGTATTCGTATTCTGCTGTGCTTTGGATGCGATGTCTGTCAGCGTAACCTGTTTCTTTTCGCCTTTTTCGTTCGCTACGGTCAGCACCATATTTCCGCTGCTGTCCGCTTTGTACTTACCCTGGCTTCCTGCTTCCGGATTTGCTACCAGATGGTAATCTTCTTTTGCCACCTCGGTGAATATTTTGCTCAGGTCTACATTGACTTTGCCTGTGTCGTTACGTTCCAGTGTCAGGGTCTTGCCGTCATTGGAAACGCTGCCGCTTGTGACATAGTTGTTTTTGAGTCCCGTTATATTGGCAGTCAGGTTGTTCGTACCGGTCAACGCAGCCGTTCCGTCGCCGTTTGCCTGGTAGTCTGCGGTGCCGCCTGTCACATACTTGTCTTTCGCCGTCACAATACGGTTGATGTCGCCGATATTGGCCGCATTCGTCGTTACATTGCCGCCGCTGGCTACATTGGTGATCTGTTTATTCCCCGCGTTGATGCCGTCTTTATTGATATAGGTATTTCCGTTGATGGTCAGGCTGCCGTTCGGACCGAGATCCACATCTTTTTTCAAGTTGTATTTTACGGTCGTTACCTTTCCGGACGCATCTTTTGTCACAGAAGCCGTTGTATTTGTCCCATCGGCAAAGTTGACTTTACTGCCATTCTTTACGGCATTCACATCATTGCCATTTCCCTGTGCTGTCCAGGAAGCATTGGATGTTACCGCTTTCAGTTGAGCCACATTGACGGCATCGGAATCATTCGTGCCGGCCGCCACATTGATGATCTGGCGTTTTACCGTATCCGAGCCGACACTGACGGCACCTGTCGTTCCTTTTGTCGCATTAATGGCATTTACCTGCGCTGCGCCGGCACCGGAAGGGATGTAAGCATTAGATGTCTGCTGACGGTTGGAAACACTGTCAGCGCCGAGTGCCACGCCGCCATCTACTTGGGAATTGGCATTGACACCCATGGCAATGGATTTTTTCCCCTTGCTGCGTGCCAAAGGCCCGATTGCTGTGCTGGCATCGCCTTCCGCCAAAGCATTGAGACCCATAGCCATGGAAGCGTCACCGGCGGCCTGACTCATCGCGCCGAGTGCTACAGATGCCGTTCCGATAGCAGCCGTCTTGACATAGTAAGGTTTATCTCCCAAAGCAGCCGAACCAAGCGTCGCATCATTGGGCGCCTTATTATTCAGATTTTCATTATTCGCTAATCCCGGCAGAAGAGTTTCCAGCTTTGTACGATCCAGCTGGATATCATCAGTACCGATCGCCACGGAAGAGTTTCCGATCGCCCTTGTGTCCGCGCCGACAGCCACCGCCTGCGATCCGTAAGCCTTTGCCACGCTGCCGATGGCCACGCTCTGTGCGTCACGCTCTTCCGTCGGCCCATTGGTATGATCCACGTTTTTGACCCTTATATTCGTCTCTGCGCCGGAACCGATTGCCACATCGCCCCTGCTTCCGTAAGTATTACTGTTGCTGCCGATTGCAACCTGTCCGGAACCGGGCAGCTGGTGGTATTTGGATGCCACAGTTGCCGCCTTGTAACCGACAGCAATGTCTTCATCAGACTGCACGCTGGATTCCGTACCGATGGCAACCGCGTTATTGACCGCCCGTGTCGATGTCAGCTTGGTAATCCGTTTCGCGCTGCCGGTCAGGGTAACAGAATCTGAATTCCGCGTTTGCTTCAAATCACCGGCTTTGGCGGAAGTACCGAGTGCGATGGAATTATTACCGCTTGCCTTAGCATCATCACCAATAGCCATGACGCCTTTTTTATCCAGCTGCTCATCAGTCCCGGTCACAAGCGGATTTGTGCTTGTAGCATTTTCCAATGTCAACGCGCTGGCTTCACGCCCAATGGACAGAGAACCGGCGCCTTCCGCATGGGCATTGTTTCCGATGGCTGTAGTTCTCACATCATTAGCCGTTGCCGCATTCCCGATAGCGACAGAAGACGGGCCGTTGCCGATACTGTCATTCCCTACAGAAACAGAAGAACCCCCGCTGGCTTTGGCCGAATTGCCCACTGCTACACCGTTATTGGATTCAATAGACGGTATACGGGGATCCTTATTGTCTGCCGTTCCCGATTCCGCATTGTTGCCGATAGCAATGCCGTCTTTGGCATATCCTTTGGCCCCGGCGCCTTCCGCGATACTGTTATTGCCTTTCGCAATTGCGCCTTTGCCGATCGCAAGGCTTTGCAGGCCCTTTGCATTGGCCTGGTACCCCATAGCCAATGCATATTCTTCCTCTGCTTTCGCCTTTGTCCCCTGGGCAATTGAATGTTCCTTCTTTGCCTCTGCACTATACCCGTAAGCAATGCTGGAATCGCCGGAAGCTGTCGCCCCGGTTCCTGCATGGATCAGTCCGTTTGCCGCATCCGCATCAGCAGGAAGCATACAGCCGGCAATCACCATGGCGCACAAAAGCGCGCGAAGCGGACGGATTCCCGTCACAGAGGCTTTATTATCTCTGCCGACCCTCTTCGTGATTTCCGAAACGACTATGTAGCAATTCTTCACCCTGCTCCATATGACCTTGTGTACTTGATTCATAACTTTAATCCCATCCTTTCTCTATTGCAAAAATGTTTTCTCCGATGTATAAAACGCCAACCGTTTTTATTCCTGTTTTCTTTACGATACTTTCTGCCGGAGAAACTGCCTGCGCATGTTTTCCCTGAAACCGCCGCATTGGGCTGTCTCTTTATCCTCTGCTCTGTTTTGTGCATCAGGAAATCATGCTTCCGCAGCAAACACGAAAATCATTTTACCCCATGCCTTAAATTTTTTCAACCGTAAATTTTACAAATATAAAATATCCAGTATTTATGCGGTTTTCTCATTGTTTATAAATTGACCCTAAGACGGTTTATCTTTATTTTCTCCAAGATCCAGCCATCTGCGGATTCCTTCATCTTACAGACACCGCTTTATGCCTGCCTCTGAAAAACAACTTCGTCAAATCCTGCATTCCTGTAAAAATACGGGAAACTCCACTCGGGCAGGATATTTCCCTAAAAGTCCGTAACCTTCTTCATGACCGCCTCCATTTTCCATCATGCCTCTTCACGCCGGTACCGCTCCGGTTCGAAATTTCTCTCCCCGAATCTCTCTTCACGCCGGCTTTTCAGGCATACAAAAAACGCCCTCGAAAACAGCCGCCTAAGCAGCCGCACAGAGCGCTCTTAAATTCCTGTGTATGTTCCGGACACAGATGTCACATCTACTTCGTGACTTGCCCCGGATATCCCAATAAAACATATCCATTATTAAAACTCCCCCATCATCCCTGCCCCAGTCACTTCAGGGATATCTGCCGTTTTCTGCCATTACTCCGATTACAAAAAGCGGTTCTGCCGGCAAAAACAATCTCACCATCATACTCCCGTGGATGATAAGTATTCTTTCCATGCCGCAGCAGGATTGTATATCAGACTCAACTCTCCCCCATCCGGATCAAAAACGAATAGTATGATTCCGATACATAATCGTTTCGATTATACGACACCCCACCACAAAATGCACATATCAATTCCGCATAGCTGTATTACTTTTTATAATCAATAGGCACATATTTTCTAATCCTTTCATAATGCATCACATTTCGGCAAACCATGCTGCGTACCGCATTCACGTTTTATACACCCCTATAAATATTTTCTTATTTTTTAACTTTATTTCCTCATTAATCCTTGAACTAAAGTTTATAACATTACATCCCATATCCAGCATTAAGTAAAATACATAGATAATACATCATGCCAAATTGCGCAAATCATGAATTCCACTTCATGAATAATGGTTGCATGCCCCTGTGTGATAAATCTGTCACTTTGATGAGATTTGACGGTTTTCCCCACCACGGTAACAGATTCTTCGCTGGCGCTCTGAATGACGCCTTACCAGTTTTCCTCACCACGGGTACAGATCCTTCACATCCGCTTCGGATGACGTTTAACATTTCCCTTATTATGACGCTTAACGCTTCCCTCATTATGACGCCTTAACGTCTTATACAAGGATCATGGAGTCGACCGTTGGAAGGAGCTGTAGCGCACGCAGCGCGGCTGAGGATACTTAATCGCCATGATGACTCAAATCGTAAAAGAATAGTCAGTTTGCAGCTGACAGCTCACAGCTGATAGCTTTTATCTTCTTACCGTCTTCCCCCAACATAAAAACCGACCCATTATTTGTATGGATCGGTTCTTGTGTTGGGATCAAAGGGTTCCTGTCGTTTTGAGCCGTGTCAGTGCACGCTGGAGAGCGAGTTTGGCACGGTCGACATCGATTTCTTTGCTCTTGGACGCAAGCCTGTCTTCTGCACGTTTCTTCGCGGCTTGGGCACGGGCAATATCGATGGTATCCGCCAGCTCCGCCAGGGGGGCTACGATATTTACCTGATTGTCCTTTATTTCCAGGAAACCGCCAAATACGGCCACCTTTTGTTCCTTTCCGCCTTTAATGATGCGCACGGGGCACATTTCAAGAGCGGCTGCCAGAGGCAGATGGTTTTTCATGACGGCAAATTCGCCGTCTGCTGCACGGGCCACCACCATTTCCACGCCGGTTTCTCGATAAATTGGTCCGTCGGGGCTGATGACTTCCACGTGCATGGGATTCGTAAGGGTATCAGCCATGGCTTATTCCCCTTTCTTCATCTTTTCAGCCTTTTCGATCGCTTCATCAATTGTGCCGACCATGTAGAACGCGCCTTCAGGCATATCATCGTGCTGGCCTGCAAGGATTTCCTTGAAGCCGCGGATGGTTTCCTTCAGGGATACGTATCTGCCGGGGGAGCCTGTAAACTGTTCGGCTACGAAGAAGGGCTGAGACAGGAATCTCTGTACCTTTCTTGCGCGGGCTACGATGACTTTGTCATCATCGGAAAGTTCTTCCATGCCCAGGATGGCGATGATATCCTGCAGTTCTTTGTAGCGCTGCAGAATAGCCTGTACGCCGCGGGCCACTTCGTAATGCTCTTCACCCAAAACATTCGGGTCAAGGATACGGCTGGTGGAGTCCAGCGGGTCTACTGCCGGATAGATGCCCAGTTCCGCGATGGAACGGCTCAGTACGGTGGTAGCGTCCAAGTGTGTAAATACGCCTGCTGGAGCCGGATCCGTCAAGTCATCGGCCGGTACGTATACGGCCTGGATGGATGTGATGGAACCGTCTTTGGTGGAAGTGATGCGTTCCTGCAGTTCGCCGATATCGGTAGCCAGTGTCGGCTGGTAGCCTACGGCGGACGGCATACGCCCGAGCAGCGCGGATACTTCGGAACCTGCCTGTACGAAACGGAAAATATTGTCTACGAAGAGCAGGACGTCCTGTCCCTGTTTGTCGCGGAAATATTCAGCCATGGTCAAACCGGTGAGAGCTACACGCATACGTGCTCCCGGAGGTTCGTTCATCTGGCCGTATACCAGCGCAACTTTGGAAAGAACGCCGGAGTCTTTCATTTCTCCCCAGAGATCGTTCCCTTCACGGGTACGTTCGCCGACGCCGCAGAATACGGAGCAGCCGGAGTGTTCTGTCGCCACGTTATGGATCAATTCCTGGATAAGAACGGTCTTACCTACACCCGCACCGCCGAAGAGCCCGATCTTACCGCCTTTTGCATACGGAGCGATGAGATCGACGACTTTGATGCCGGTTTCAAAAATTTCGGTTGCCGGAGACTGGTCTTTAAAGGCCGGTGCCGGACGATGAATAGGCCAGTAGTCGGATGCCGGTACTTTTGTATCGTCATTGTCGACGGTCTGTCCGAGTACGTTGAAAATACGTCCCAGGCATCCGTCGCCGACCGGTGCTGCAATAGCACGGCCGGTATCTACTGCTTTCATTCCGCGTACCATGCCATCGGTGGAACTCATCGCAACGGTGCGGACTACGCCGTCACCTAAGTGCTGCATGGTTTCACAGATAACATCTACCGGAACAGTGCCTTCTTCATCTTTGACATGAATTGCGTTATAGATGGCAGGAAGTTCCTGATCGTCGGAAAAAGCGATATCGACGACAGCGCCCATGACCTGTACGACCTTGCCTACCTGTCCCTGCTGTTCATTTGCCATGAAGAAGCATTCCTCCTTAATCAAATTAAGCCGGTTTATTCGAGAGCTGCCGCACCGCCGACAATTTCGGAAATTTCATTGGTGACCTGTGCCTGACGCGCTTTGTTGTACGTAAGGTTGAGGTCGGCAATTCTTTCCGTCGCGTTGTCAGTGGCAGCGGACATGGCCGCCATACGGCTGCCCAGCTCGGACGCCGCGGATTGCAGCATCGCATTATAAACCTGTACTTGTATATATTCAGGAAGCAGTTTGGAAAGCACTGCCGCCGCATCGGGAAGGAAAATATAGGGATCTTCCTCGATACGGAGGAAATCCTGTCTTTCTTTTTCCCATTCGCTGGCAGCCGCTTTTGCTGCTTCTTCCGTTTTTCCCTCAGCCGGCGCTTCAATGGGGAGCAGCCGGTCTACCCGGACCTGCTGGCGGAGGGCGGTGATGAATTTGGTATAAATAATATAAACTTCATCGACTTCTTCTTTTGTGAAGTATTCCACCATCTCTTTGGAGAGATCGATGGAATCCTGAGCCGACGGCTTATCAGAAAAGCCGAAATGATAGGTATCGGGATCATACCCGCGGAATTTCAGATAATTCTTCGCCTGTTTCCCGCAGACATATAAAGCGTATGCAGAACGATCCTTTCCGGAGATTTCCTGCAGGGTACGCTTCATCACGTTAGAGTTATAAGCGCCGGCAAGGCCTTTGTCGCCGCAAATGACGAGATATCCGACCTTCTTTACTTCGCCTGTCCTGAAGAGCGGGCTTGTAAATCCGGGTGTCACCGAAGAAGCACGGCGCAGGAGCTCTCCGATCTTTTCCGCATAAGGACGGGAGCCGTTTGCCTTTTCCTCCGCTTTGCGCAGACGGGCGGCGGCTACCATCTTCATGGCTTTCGTGATCTGCTGGATGTTGGTGACGGATTTTATGCGCCCTTTTATATCACGCGTACTTTCCAATCAGATCACCCCTCTACCGTTTCAGACTTTTCTTCTGTTTCGTTTTGTGCCTTGTAACGTTTCTTGAATTCATCAAGAGCTTCTCTGAGTTTCGCTTCATTTTCATCTGTCAGCTTCTTTTTATCCACGATATCAGCGCCGATTTCCGAATGGCTGCTGTGGAGGAAATTCAGAACCTGCTGTTCAAACCCGACAACCTGGTCTACGTCCACGTCATCAAGATACCCCTTGACGGCCGTGTAGATCGCCATAACCTGGTCTTCGACCGGATAGGGGGAATACTGCGGCTGCTTCAGAATTTCCGTCGTCCTCTGACCGCGGTCGATCTGCGCTTTGGTGGCAGCGTCAAGATCGGAACCGAACTGGGCAAATGCTGCCAATTCACGGAACTGTGCCAGATCCAGACGCAGCGTGCCTGCGACCTGTTTCATGGCCTTAATCTGTGCAGAACCGCCTACACGGGATACGGACAGGCCGACATTGATGGCCGGACGGATCCCGGAATAAAAGAGTGCCGTTTCCAGATAAATCTGTCCGTCCGTGATGGAAATGACGTTTGTCGGAATGTACGCACCGACATCGCCTGCCAGTGTTTCAATGATCGGCAGCGCGGTGATGGAGCCGCCGCCCAGCGCATCGGACAGACGTGCCGCACGTTCCAGCAGACGGGAATGCAGATAGAATACGTCACCGGGGTAAGCTTCGCGTCCCGGCGGACGGCGCAGCAGAAGCGACATGGCGCGGTAAGCGACGGCATGCTTGGAGAGGTCGTCATAGATAATGAGGACGTCTTTGCCCTGGTGCATGAAGTGTTCCGCAATGGATACACCGGAGTACGGTGCAAGGTACTGCATCGGGGACCCTTCGGAAGCACCGGCGTGTACGATGATGGAGTAATCCATAGCGCCGGCAGCTTTCAGACGTTCGTATACACGGACGACATTGGAGTTCTTCTGCCCGATGGAAACATAAATACAAATGACATCCTGTCCCTTCTGGTTCAGAATGGTATCAATAGCGATGGCGGTCTTGCCTGTACCGCGGTCGCCGATGATCAGCTCACGCTGTCCGCGGCCGATCGGGACCATGGAGTCGATACATTTCAGACCGGTCTGCAGCGGGACGTTTACCGGCTGTCTGTCGGCAATGCCCGGAGCTTTGATTTCAATGTCGCGATAAGCGTCAGTCTTGATTTCGCCTCTGCCGTCAATCGGCTGTCCCAGCGCATTGACCACGCGGCCGATGACCGCATTGCCTACGGGAACCTGCATCAGACGGCCCGTTCTCTTTACTACGTCGCCTTCCTTGATGGTTTCCGCATTTCCCAGAAGAACGGCACCTACATTGCTTTCTTCCAGGTTCATGGCCATGCCGTAAACGCCGTTCGGCAGTTCCAGTAATTCACCGGCCATGCAGTTTTCAAGGCCATATACATGGGCGATACCGTCGCCGACTTCAAGAACCGTACCTACTTCATCGACATTGAGGTCTACTTTGTAATTTTCAATCTGTTTTTTAATGACAGATGTGATTTCATCTGAACTGATTTTCATATCCTGTAAGTCACCTCAATCTCTTTGCATCATTTGCGAGCGGAGCGCCGCAAGCTGGCGGGCTACGGATCCGTCAATCAGACGGTCTCCCATCCGGATCGTAAATCCGCCTATCAAAGATGCGTCTACTTTCTGTTTCATGATAATTTTGCTTCCCGTGATTTCCGCAAGTTTGGCTTTCAAAGCGTCCACCTGGGATTTGGTCAATGGAAACGCAGAGGTTACCACGGCTTCCTCCATGCCCATCCCATGATGCGCAAGATTGGCATAGACATCCGCCATGGCAGCAAAATCAGCGATGCGGCCTTTGTCGATAACAATATAGCAGAACTGTAAAACTATCGGCTGCACCTTATCTGCAAATAACTTATTTATAGTATCTTTCTTGACATCCTTAGCAAGCAGAGGATGGTTCAGAATCTCCCCGAGCTCTTTGCTTTTCCCTATGGTATCGGCAATGAGGCGGAGATCTTCTTCCGTTTGTTCCAGGCAGTGCTGCTCTGCGGCAATTTCATAGATGGCTCGTCCGTACTTCTTTGCAAGGATTACGTTCTTATCCATGATTACTTACCTGCCCGCCCGGCATCCAGTCTTGCGATGCTTTCCGCTATGAGCCGGTCATTCGTATCCGGCGTCATATTTTTGCTGATGATCTTCGATGCAATATCACAGGAAAGAGCGGCCACCTGCGCCTTCAGATCCTCCAGGGCATCCTTGCGTTCCCTTTCGATCTGTTTAGCAGCCTGGACTTTTTCCCTCTCAATAGCCGCATGGGCCTCATCGATCTGCGCCTGGGCCTGTACCTTGGCCTCTTTTACGGCCTTGTCCACGATCCCCTGTGCGGCGACCTGGGCATTGGCAAGTTCCGCTTCCAGATCGGATTTGAGCTTGGCCGCCTCCGCGCTGGACCGGGCCGCGCTGTCCAGATCATTCCGGATCTTGTTCCTGCGGTCATCCATAACCTTCAGTACCGGCTTATAGCAGAAATGCGCCAAAACGGCAATGAGAATGATAAAGTTGAGGATTGAAATCAGCAGCGTACCATTTAATTCTACCAATGAAATCCCCTCCTTAGGCTAACAATGAATTGGAATTAGCCGAGGAAAGGATTGGCGAATACGAGGACGAGAGAAATAACGATAGCGATAATCGGAATAGATTCTACCAGGCCGATGCCGACAAGCATGGAAGTGAAGAGCTGCCCCTGAATTTCCGGCTGGCGGGTCATGCCGTCGATAGCGTGAGATGCTACTTTAGAATCGCTGAATGCAGCTGCAAATGCAGCAACTGCGGCAATCAGCGCAGATGCGATAAGGGAATACTGAACAACAATAGTCTGATCCATGGTAATGATTCCTCCTAAAAATGTAATGCCCCGGTTTTTCCGGATATAATGAGTACCGTTTCGCGGGCGGCGCCGGGCATTTTACGGAGTGCCGCTCCCATTCACCTGCACACCTTCACTTACTCCACGCTCTCCTTGAGATAAATGGAAGTGAGCGTAGTGAAAATGTACGCCTGGATCAATCCGACCACAAGGCTGAACACGACCCAGAGCAAAGGTACAAGCACAGGTGCCAACGCGTAGAGGATTTCCATCAGGATTTCCCCTGCCAGAATATTGCCGAATAGACGCATTGCCAGTGTCACCGGCCGGGAAAGTTCTTCTACGATATTGATGATTACGAACGGCGGCATCGGTTCAAAGAAATGTTTCAGCCATTTGCCGAATCCCCTGTTCCTGATATAAACGAAATGAATACATAATGTGCCGGCCAGTGCCAGCCCCAGGGTCGTATTCACATCATTTGTCGGAGACGCCGTCAGATGGGCTGTCGGCAGAAGCCCGATCTCATTGGCCACAAAGATGAACATGAAAAGCGTCAGCAGGAAATAAACAACTTTTTTGTAATGCGATCCCATATTCTTCTCAAACTGGGAGCATAGCGGCTCAATGATCATTTCCACCGCATTCTGGATACCGCTTGGAACGAGCGAACGCCCCCGGCTCGCAGCAAAGACGATAATAAATACTATGAGAGCAGTAAGCCATTGTGTAAAAATCGTATCCAGATTGACCGACATTCCGAAAAGCTGTGCAACCACATGTGTACCCGTATGAAGATGCATAGTCTCACCCCCTCTCTGTTTTGGACGTCAGGAAAATATTATTATTCTTATTCCACACTATTGCCTTGCCCAGATAGTAGCAGGGAACAGTGACAATAAGCCCGCCAGAAAGCCGAGAATGGAAAGCGGTGTCCACAAAACCACCGCCACCGCCAGCCCCGCTTCCACAAAAAGCCGGGAGCCGGCAAGCGCGGCGCCCATCTGGCCTATGTAGGCCGCGTCCCGCTCTTCTTTCTCCCAGTGGATGTAACGCTGTTTCATGTACAAGAAAAAAAGAATATGAAATACGACGCCGGCGGCAAATCCTGCCGCTACAGTCCATTCCCATTTCAAAAATGCGGCGGCCGCGCCGACAGCGCCTATGGCTGCCAGACGGCTGACCACTCTATCCGCAAAAGCAGGGAATACCGTATCATACTTCATTTCTTACTTTCCTATCATTTTTCTAATTATGGCCCACAATCCGGATATGGCGCCCAAAAGGGATAACCCGATAAGGCCGAAAGGATACGTCCCCAAGTATTCATCACACTTAAGTCCGCCCCAGATACCGAGGCCGATACAGGAAAGAAGGGTCATGCCCGCTCCGCCTGCCACAGCGATACTGCGCATCGGATTGAACTCTTTTCCTTTATCTCCCTGTCCTCCGGCATTCTTCATGGCCATCTCCGGCATGTGCATATCATGAAAAACTGCACGCAAAATACGTACAGCTCTACCCATACAAAGTTATTGTAACATATGCGGATTTACTTAGCTATAAATTTAGACGGTTTTTTATGAGAAATCCCCTCCGCATACAAAAGCGTCTCCACGATGCGCCCGGCGGATCTGCCGTCACCGTAAGGATTCACTGCTTCCGCCATCGCATGATATGCTGCCTCATCGGTCAGCAGCCGGTATGCCGTCTGATAAATCTTCTCTTCCCCGGTGCCTACCAGTTTTACCGTCCCCGCCTCTACCGCTTCGGGACGCTCTGTCGTATCGCGAAGGACAAGGACGGGTTTCCCCAGGCTCGGCGCTTCCTCCTGTATGCCGCCTGAATCGGTCAGCACAAGGGCAGACCGCGCCATCAGATTCGTGAAAGGCTCATACTCCATCGGTTCCACAAGATGGATGCCCGCCGCGCCGTCCAGCTCTTCCTCCACCGCTTCACGGACAAGAGGATTCCGATGGACAGGAAATACGACTTCCGTATCCGGCACGGTTTCCACCAGCCGGCGGAGCGCACGGTACACATGGTGCATGGGCGCGCCCAGATTTTCACGGCGGTGGGTGGTCACAAGGATGACGCGCTTGTGTTCTTCAATCGCCTGTATTTCTTCATCTTCAAAAGTATAATCTTTCTTTACCGTTGAAAGGAGCGCATCAATGACGGTATTTCCCACGACGAAAATATTTTCATTCTTTTTATTTTCACGGAGTAAATTTTCCCGCGCCGTTTCTGTCGGGGCAAAATGAAGACTGGCCAGGACGCCCGTAAGCTGGCGGTTCGCCTCTTCAGGAAAAGGGGCCGCCAGATCTCCCGTGCGCAGCCCCGCTTCCACATGTCCGACTTTGATCTGCCTGTAAAAAGCGGCAAGCGACGCGGTAAACGTCGTCGTCGTATCCCCATGGACAAGGACATAATCCGGTTTTTCCTTTTCCAGTACTTCTTCCAGTCCGCGAAGGACGCGGGAAGTGATGTCATACAGGGACTGTCCGCTCCTCATGATATCCAGATCGTAATCGACGGGCAGCTTGAAAAGATCCACCACCTGATCGAGCATTTCCCGATGCTGCGCCGTGAGGCAGACCTTCGTTTCTATTTCGGGATGCGCCAGAAGCGACTGCACGACAGGAGCCATCTTTATCGCTTCAGGCCGCGTGCCGAAAACCGTCATGACTTTCACAGGACTACTCCTTTTCATAAAACAAACTGATACAATGAAATATTTCTGTCAATTCCTTTTTTATTTCTCATCTTTTTCCGACGGCGGAAGAACGACCTCTCTCATGACGCCGAGTTTCTTCGCCCAGAAAATAAACACCCCGAGTGTGAGAAGGATCACCGCCACACCGAGAAATGGATTCAGCCTCACCACAAGGAGCGCCGCTGCCGAGAAAAAAGCGGTCAGCGCGTACATGACCAGCACCACCTGTTTCTGCGACAGGCCTGCCGCCAGAAGACGGTGGTGGAGATGATTCTTGTCCGGTGAAAAAATCGGCACCCCTGACTGCCTGCGCCGCACGATAGCAAGTACCGTATCGGTAATGGGCACGGCCAGCGCCACCAAAGGCACGATAAGGACTGCGGCAGCCGCCGTCTTCATAGATCCCATGACCGACACCGCGGCAATCACATACCCAAGGAACATGGATCCCGTATCGCCCATGAAAATTTTAGCCGGATTGAAATTATACTGCAGAAAGCCGAGACACGCGCCTGTCATGGCCACCATAGCGGCAGCCGATACCCACTGCCCCATCTGGAATGCGAGAAGGGCGATGGCAATAGACGCTATCGTGGCGATCCCTGCAGCAAGCCCGTCAAGGCCGTCAATAAGATTAACCGTATTGATAAATCCGATGATCCAGAAAATAGTAAGCGGTATGGAAATAAAGAGAGGAAATTCAATAATCCCCACATAGGGAAGATCGATCCAATCAATATTCACATCAAAGAATATCACAAGCACAGCGGCGGATAAGATCTGCCCGAGAAGTTTCACCTTGGCGGGAAGAGACACGATATCATCTGCAATCCCCACAAAAACAAGACAGGTCGCGCCGATCATAATCCCTGTCATTTCATAAGTAAAGCCCACCGTAAGAATGACGGATACCATAAACCCTGCGTATATGGCAAGCCCGCCCAAACGGGGGACCAGTCCGTGATGCACCTTCCGTGCGTCCGGCTTATCCACGGCGCCGATCTGCACCGCGAAATTCTTTACGGCCGGCGTGAGAATAAACGTCACGGCAAGCGCGGCAAGGAACGTGAACGCGTAAGCGAACAACGAACCACCTCCCCTTTCTATGTATATGGTTATTTTAGCACAACTGATGAAATATTGTTGCCCGCCTGCGGCCTCGAAATAAAGCGGAGCCCAAAAGAAGCGGGAACCGCAAAAGAAAGGCACACGAAATGGAGCACGGCATTTCCGGATCCTGCGCAGCAAAAAACCTCACGGCTGTTTGATCGAAATCATTCCGCCATGAGGCTTTTTATTTTTACTGTTTCGCGCGAATCACGACGCAGCGATACGGCGCTTCTCCGTCGCTTTCTGTAGATACCGCGCCGTCATTCTGGAGCGCCAGGTGGATCATGCGGCGGTCGCCCGCCGACATCGGTTCAAGGCGGATTTCTTCCCCTGTACGCTTCACCTTATCCGCCAGGCGGTGCGCCAGCGATTCCAGCGTCTGTCTGCGGCGCTGCCGATAGTCCTCCACATCAAGAAGCACGAAGTAATGGTGGCGGAAATTTTTATTTGCCGCCAGATTTGTCAGGTACTGGAGTGCGTCCAGCGTCTGGCCGTGCTTTCCGATAAGGATACCCAGACCCTCGCCGTGAAGGTTGAAAAGAATGCGTTCTTCATTCACCATCTTTTCAAGCTGCACTTCCATCTTCATTCCTTTGAAAACGCCCGTCAGGAAACGTTTCGCTTCTTCAGCGGCTTCTTCCTGCTCTTCCGCGGAAAACGGAGTTTCCTCACGGCCGCGTTTTTCCTTCTTCGCCGTAAGAACCTCTTCCGTATCGCCGCCCATGACGTTTTCCCCCGGCTCCTCCGCAGCAGAAACGGTTTCTTCCTCTCCGTCTGCAGCCCCGGCAGCAGCCGAAGTCATGTCCCCGGCAGTCTCCGTAACATCTTCCGTTTCCGATCCTGCCGCGCCGACCTCGACAACGGCATCTTTCTTGTTGAACAAACCGAAAAGTCCGCTTGAGGGCTGTTCAATGACACGGATCACTGCTTCTGCGCGGGAAAGCCCCAGCTTCTTCAATCCTTCTTCCACTGCTTCGTCAACGGTTTTTGCGGTAATTCTGACAGTTTTCATAGTTATCCCTCCGCTTTCCCGGAACTATCCCCGGCCTCTGCCGTCTTTTCAGCAGAAGCCGTTTTTTCTTTTTCATCACCGGCCTTCGGTGCTTCATCGACTGCCGGTTTCTTTGCTACCTTTTTAATAATTTTTCTGCGGATAATCTTTTTCCTCTTTGTCTTAGCCACAGCCTCTTCATCGGTATGGACAGTGACTACGCCTTTTTTCGAAGGCCCGTTTATCATTTCCTTTCCCTTTTCCCCACGGAACATGATAAGCTGCTGGAAAAACTGGTAAATATTGCTCACCACCCAGTAAATCACCAAACCGCTCGGAAAATGAAGAGACATCCAGCCGATCATAAGAGGCATCATGAAAAGCATCGTCTTTTGGTTGCCCGGCGCGTCTTTCGGCGTCGTCTGCCAGGAAACAAGGAACGTGGACGCGGCGGAAAGAACAGGCAGGATGTACGTGCCGTCTTCCGCTGCCAGACTTTCAATCCAGAGGAAACCCGCGTGGAGAGGGTCATAACTGAACCCCTGAATCGCATAGTACATCGCGATAAGGAAAGGCATCTGTATGAGCAAAGGCAGGCATCCCGCCATGGGGGACGCATTATGCTCTTTGTACAGACGCCCCATTTCCTGCCGCATCATGGCAGGGTCATTTCTGTACTTCTTCTGGATTTTCTGGATCTCCGGCTGTATTGCCTGCATCGCTTTCATGGAACGGATCTGTTTCACCGCGAGGGGAAGCAGCAGCGTCTTGATGAGTATCGTCAAAACGACGATAGCGATGACGTAATTGGGAAATCCGAGACCGGAAGTAAATTCATAACAAATCTGCAGGCCGATGCGCATCAGATCGGCAATCATGCCTACAATAGCCGAGAGTACGGGAATCTGGAACTCAGATCCGCCTCCGCCAAAGCCAAGATTCATAATTTCTCCTTATACGGCCTCTATTTCAGCCGCCTAAATGTTCCTGCTTTCTGAATTTCAAAAGCAGGATGAGACAAAAATGCAGAAACTCTGCAAAATTCATGGCGTGACAGGATAACAAAACGCGAAAGATGAAAAAAGCGGCGCCTTATCAAAAGCGCCGTACATTGCCTATCGGAAAAGCCTTATGGAACAGGGTCATAACCGCCCTTATGGAAAGGATGGCACTTCAAGATCCGCTTTAACGCGAGCCATCCGCCTTTCAGCGCGCCGTATTTCTCCACCGCTTCCAGCGCGTAAGTGCTGCAGGTGGGAGTGAAACGGCAGCATGGCGGTTTCAGGGGAGAAACATATTTCCTGTAAAATCGAATAAGAACGATCAGCACCGTCTTCATCATGCCCCCTCCAGCATGCCCGCTTTACGCCACAGCGCAAGCAAAGCCTTTTCCGCCTCGCTATACGTCGCTGTCGTCAGAAAAGCGGCGGCAAGCAATATGGCTTCATAATGGGAAGAAAGTTCATGACGATGGAGGCGATAAACCTCTTTCATCAGGCGCCTTGCCCGGTTGCGCGCCACGGCATTGCCGATGCGCTTCGTCGTCACAAACCCGATCCGGACAGGTTCCCGTTTCGTCCTGACCACGTACATAAGTCCCGCGCGGTTGCTGAAACGCCGGCCGGACGAGTATATACGCCGGTAATCCCTGTTTTGCCGGATACGGAAATCACGGTGAAGCGGATACTTCTTCTCCTGCTTCGATTCTGACTCAGGCACTTAATACCTTTCTGCCCTTGGCTCTTCTTCTTTTCAGAACAATACGGCCGGCTTTCGTCTTCATACGGGCGCGGAATCCGTGGGTATGTTTTCTCCAGTGGTTATTAGGCTGGAATGTCATTTTTGCCATCAGTGAACACCTCCTTACTGCGTCCTGTGTATTCACACACCATAACATGCTAATTATAGCTAAACGGCCATGAGATGTCAAACGAAAACACTTCACACACTCCGCTTTTCACGAAGAAATCAGTACCTCACTTTCCCCTCTTGATTCCTGATAAAGAAAAAAGGAAACGGTCTCCCGTCTCCCT
>ERZ772885.515-NODE-515-length-27928-cov-4.881785_pt1 | contig 27928 bp, 32 predicted proteins | sample MGYA00580580_ERZ772885 | MGnify/ENA primary metagenome ERZ772885 (study PRJEB29015, sample SAMEA2737673) | human gut metagenome | biome: human gut; feature: human-associated habitat; material: faeces | place: China | collected 2012 ...
AGATGGATTTCATTGAAAAGAATGAACTCGGGATGCTTCCCTTGCAGAAGAAAATATTCCGCACAAAAATAGGAAAGAAAAGCGGCATGATTCTCACTACCGGTCCTACGGGAAGCGGGAAAACATCGACGCTCTACGCGGCGCTGAAACTGGTGTGCCGTCCTGAAATCAGCGTGATTTCCGTGGAAGATCCCGTGGAGTACCGCATACCGGGAATCACCCAGGTGGAAGTGAATGAAAAAGCGGGCCTTACTTTTGAAAGAGGACTCCGTTCTCTTGTGCGGCAGGATCCCGATGTGGTGATGATTGGGGAAATACGCGATCGGGAAACGGCGGAAATTGCCGTACATGCCGCTCTTACCGGACATCTTGTCCTGTCTACGCTTCATACGAACGATGCCGTATCGGCGCCTGTCCGCCTGACAGATATGGGCATTCCGCCGTATCTGCTCTCTGCGTCGCTGTCCCTTATCATTTCTCAAAGGCTTGTGAAAAAACTCTGTCCCGCCTGCCGGAAGGAAATGGTCATTACAAGAGAAATGGCGGAAGAAAAGTTGTTTCCTGAAGCGTTTATCGGGAGACGGGCATACATGGCAAAGGGCTGTGATCATTGCAGGGGGAAAGGCGCAGACGGGCGGACCGGTGTTTTTGAAATGCTGGAAATAGGAAAAGAGGAACGGCGGCTGCTTCATGAAAACGCGGCAGCCGAAGAGTTTTCAGAATGTATGAGAAAACAGGGACAGTATTCCCTGAAGGAATCCCTTTTGCGGTTAATGGAAAGCGGCGCCGTCCCGCCTGAGGAAGCGGCGCTCTTATGGGAGTGACTATGAAACATATTGAACAGTGGCTGGCCCTTTACCCGGAGGCTACAGATATCCATCTTACGGAAGGCGGAAGGGTTATTGTCCGTGAATATGGCGGACTTAAAGAATTGGAAGAAAGAGCGGAGAAAAGTTTTTTTGATATGCTTTTCCATTCCTGCCTTTCACCGGATAAACGAAAAGTGTATGAAGAAAAGGGTGCATGCGATACTTCTTTTTCCATAGGAGAAAATCGGTTCCGCCTCCATCTGTACCGGGCGGGCGGAAAAGACTGCGCGGCGCTCCGTGTGCTGCCCGTGCTTGACCGTGTGGAAAAAGATCCTGATGAAAAATGGTTTGAGAAGATTGCAAAATTATCCTCCGGCCTTGTCCTTTTTTCAGGCCCCACAGGAAGCGGGAAAAGCACCACCATGGCAAGAGTACTGGAAGGAATCGGCAAGGAAAAAGCGCGTCACATCGTGACCTTGGAAGATCCTGTGGAATATGTCCTTTCCGCGGGGAAATCCCTTGTCCGCCAGCGGGAAATCGGTCGTGACGCGGTAAGTTTTGCCGAAGGCGTCCGCGAATCTCTCCGCGAGGATCCCGATGTCATTGCCGTAGGGGAAATGCGGGACAGGGAAACCATAGCGGCGGCGCTTACCGCGGCAGAAACAGGGCATCTCGTTTTGGGAACGCTCCACAACGGGCGCGCTTTGGAGGCCGTCGGCCGCATGGTCCATGTATTTCCGGCGGAAGAACAAAGCGAAGTGCGCCTGATTATTTCTTCCGTCCTTCGCTGCGTGTCGGCACAAAGACTTTGGCGGATGGGAACGAAGACCGTACTGCTCCGTGAAATTCTGACAAATACCCCTGCCGTGGCGAACCTCATCCGCGAAGGAAAAGAAGCACAGGTCCTGTCCTATATGGAAACGGGTGTGAATGACATGCGCACCCTGCGCCAGGCGGTATACAAGGTAAAGGGCGTGACAGAAAAAGAACGAAAAGAACTTTTGCATTTGGCGGGAGAGTAAAATGGAGTTCCTTTATAAAGCGTACGCTGACAGCGGAGAAGTAGAGGAAGGAAGAGTGGCGGCTGCCGGCAAAAGAGAAGCAGCGGATGAACTCAAAAGCCGCGGGCTGCACCCGATGACCATCAGAAAAACGGGAGAAAAGAAAAAAGTGTCCCTTTTCAAAAGACGCCGTCTCGCCGATTTGGCTGAAGAATGGGAATCACTTCTTTCCGCGGGGATTCCCGTAACCGAAACTTTGGACATCCTTGGCGGCGGCCGGAGCGGGAAAGAAAAGATTCTTCTGGGCGAGATCAAGGCGACCATCGAAGCAGGGCACTCCATTGCGGAAAGTTTTGCGGGATCCCGTGCGTTTCCGCCTTTTTTTACGGCCCTTCTGCAGGTAGGCGAGCTGTCGGGAACGATTCCGGAACAGCTCCGCCTGGCCGCCGCGTGCTATCGCAAGGAAGAAGAATTTATTGCCGGTATGAAGTCGGCTCTTTCCTATCCTGTTTTTGTTCTCTTCTTTTCCTTTCTTGTATTTGCATTGATCCTTACTGTCATACTGCCGTCCTTTGCCGCGCTTTTTGACGCCCTCGACATACCGCTTCCGGCGGTGACGAGGGCGGTGCTTGCTTTGGGCCTGTTCTTACAGGAAAAAGGGGTTTATTTTCTTGTTGAACTTCTCTTGGGTGCAGTCGGCGGTGTCGTCTGGTTACGAAGTGAACGGGGAAAAAGAAGTACAGACACGTTTCTTTTCCGCTTCCCTTTTATCCGGAGACTGTACCTTATCCGTGTGACGCTTGCTCTGTCGGCACTTTTGAAAAGCGGGAAAACCTTGTCTGACGCCCTTGCTGATATAGCGGACATAACGGATAACGGCGCCGTAAAAGAAGAATTGCTGAAAATAAAAAAGGATATAGAGCGGGGCGGCGATTTTGCCCAAAGCATGGAAAGATCCTTTGGCGATACCGCCCTTGCCCGCATGATCCACGTAGGAATGGAAAGCGGGCGGCTTCCTCTCTTTCTGGAGCGGAGCGCTCATCTTATGACAGAGGAAACGAAAAGGAAACTGACAGGATTCAGAAAGATTCTGGAACCTTCTCTTTTGCTTTTTGTAGGTCTTGTAACAGCGGCAATCATATTTTCCGTCCTGCTTCCTGTTTTCAGTGCCGTGGGGACGCACATGGGCGTTTAGTATCGAAGGACGGAAATTAAATTCCGGATGCCGGATATGGGATAAGATAAAAAGCGCTTTTCGGAATTTAGGTACAGGGACAAAAATTTTCCTGTGGTTTGTGTTTATGACTTTTAATCATACTTTTGTTTTGCTATACTAAAAAATAAAGTATGATGAGAAGGAGGCGGGACGAGTGGGTCTTTCTGTACGTGAGATACTCATACTGGATTATTTTGACGGCAAACCGGTGCATGCAAAGATGCCGTCTTATCTGTATGCCACTTACGGCAGCGACGCCGATCTCTGTCTGGACCGCCTCTATGCTGACGGCTGGATCCGCGAAAGCACTCCCCGGGAAACGGTGAATATGCTTCCCGATAAGGCGCTTTCCGATTTCCTTAAACGATACGGCCTCTCTGGTGAAGGATCGCATACAGAACTTGTCCGGCGTGTAATCCATGAAGTTCCTGAAAAAAATTATAACCACGCTGTACCGAAAGTATACGTGCTGGAACCTAAGGGGCGTACCGAGGTGGGACGCCATATGGCGTATGTCCTGAATGTTCGTGAAAACTACGGGCTTACGGAAGGAGAAGTCGGCGAGTCCCGTTCTGCTTTGGCTCTGAAAGGGAATCCCTGTTCCGCCAGGGGGATACTGGAGCGCGCTTTTCAGCAGAAGGTCTCCATCTATACCATGGCGGGAGAATGGTCGAAGCTGCGCAACCTGTATTATGTCATGGCAAACTTCCATCTTCGTGCGGAAGCGGGGGATAAGGCGCTCTCCTGCCTGTTCCTTGTCTTCTTCCTGGATATGTCGGGGATGGGGAATAGAAATACCGTTATTCCTTATGAAAACTTATTTCCTACCCAAAAGGGAATGATCCTTCTTTTAGATGAGGTGCGCCACAGGGAGAACATGACGGCGGAGGAAGTGAAGGCGGCATTTCTTTCTTCTGTTGCGCGCATGGCGCCGAGACTGCCGTTCTCTTATTTCTCCCCGCAGGTCATGGCGGCGCAATTGCTGGAACGTCTCCGCGGCGTTCCCTTTAATGGGGCGAAGTATATCGCGGAACGGAACGTACCCGACCCTTCTGCCGGCGCATACCATTATGTCCCTTGGGGACGTGAGGAAGCCGGCAGCTTGAAAGAGGTGCCGAAATTTACTGTGCCGAAAATCATGGCGCCGCCCAGCCTGCGTATGCCGCCCGCTTTTACGCGGCCCGTCCCTTTTGAATCGACAGAAGCGCGGAAGCGGCGGGAAGAAATGGAAAAACGGGTGGTCCGCACTGTAGAGCGTCCAACGCCGGAGGAAAAAAAGGAAAAAGGTTTGTTCGTGAAATTAAGAAAATGGATATAGAAGAAACTATGGAAAAACGAATCCGTGTCGGCTGTTACGGCGCGAAAGGCTCCTATACCTATGAGGCCATGGAACGGCACTTCGGTAAGTGGGAGCGGGAAGAAATATATTTCTCCCTCTTTGAAGATGTGACGAAAGCCGTTGCGGGAGGAATGATTGATTACGGCGTTGTACCCATTGAAAACTCCTCCACCGGGGGGATTACGGAAGTCTATGACCTTATCAGGGGCTACGGCTGCGCCATCGTTGGTGAAGAACTGGTAAAAATCGAGCACCACCTGCTGGGACTGCCGGGAGCGGAAATGGAAGATATCGATACGGTCTACTCCCATCCCCAGGGATTTGCCCAGTGCCGTCCTTTTTTCAATGAACATCGGGATTGGAAATTGAAACCTTATTTTTCCACATCCCAAAGCGCGGAACGTGTTTCAAAGGATGGAAAGAAAAATCAGGCGGCCGTAGCAAGCCGGACGGCGGCGAAGCTGTATGGGCTTTCCGTACTGAAAGAAAATATCTTTTTTAATGAAAACAATTACACCCGTTTCTTCATCATCGCACCGAAAATGGAAATATCCGATAAAGCGGATAAGATCACTCTTGCCATTTCCGTCAGGCATGAACCGGGCGCACTCTACCATGTGCTGGGATACTTTTTCTACGGCGGTATGAATATGACCCATCTGGAATCCCGTCCGCTCGAAGGGAAACCGTTTGAGTATTTCTTCCACATCGATGTCATGGGTTCGCTGAAAGATCCATCAAATACGCGGACACTGGAGGGACTGTCTTCCATGTGCAGTTATTTTAAAATTCTGGGAAACTACGAATCGTGCGGCAGATGACAGAAGTAAAATGCGGGATGAAAGATAACAGAAAGGCAGACATCAGGAGACCGATGTATGATGCGGACTTTCTTCTGGTATGAAAAGGACCTCTTTTACCGGGCATTTGGTTTGTCCGGCAGAAGAGGTCCTTTATCTTGAAATCTTCTTTTGTTTAATCAGAAAGCGGCTTTGATGGCGCCGTTGTATTTCTTCTCGATGAAATCTTTGGATTCCTGGCTGGTAAGGGCTTCGATCAGTTTTTTGATTTCAGGGCGGGTTTCATCTCCTTCACGGACAGCGACAATGTTTGCGTATGGGGAATCGCTGCTTTCGGTGAAGATGGCATCTTTCGGATTCAGTTTTGCTTCCAGGGCAAAATTGATATTGATAACGGAAATATCAGCGTCTTCCAGCGAGCGGGGGAGCTGTGGCGCCTCCAGTTCAGAGAATTGAAGATTCTTTTTGTTTTCTGTGATGTCCTGCGGTGTAGCGGTGATGGGTGCACCGTCACGGAGCTTGATGAGCCCCGCAGACTGGAGCACGAGGAGCGCGCGGCCGCCGTTTGTGGGATCGTTCGGGATGGCTACACGGGCGCCGTCAGGAAGATCTTTCAAGTCTTTAATCTTTTTAGAGAAGACGGACATCGGTTCCAGATGGATCGCTCCTGCGGAAACGAGTTTCAGATTTCTTGACCGGGCGAATTCATCCAGGTACGGTTTGTGCTGGAAGTAGTTCGCGTCAAGGTTTTTGTCGTTCAGCGCCAGGTTCGGCTGTACATAATCGGTAAATTCGATGATTTCCACATTGACACCTTCTTTGGCAAGCTTATCTTTTACGGCGCCGAGAATTTCAGCGTGGGGGACGGGAGACACGCCCACTTTGAGAGTGACCGCCTTGCTGTCTTTCAGAGCGGGAGCCGCCGCTTTTTTCTCATCGCCGCAGCCTGTGATAAAACCTGTGAGTGCCAATGCGGCGACGGATGCGATGATTGTCTTTTTGAATTTCATGAAAAATTCCTCCTTTGACGTTCTTGCTTAAAAAATTGTAATAAAAAATCTTCCGTCCAATAAGGGACGAAAGATCGTGTTACCACCCAAGTTCATTTGCACGTCACCGTGCAAACCTCTGTAGGTACGAGGGAAATCCTGATACCGCAGCTCTGTAACGGGAGCGCCCGGACTGCTTAATGATTCGGCATATCCGGCTCAAAGACCATGTTCGGCAAACTTCCTGTACTTCCTTTCACCTTGCGGAAGCTCTCTTTGACATTCGTTTTGCTTACTCTTCTTCTCATTGCCTGTGATTAAGTTGTGCCTACTATAGCATTTTCTTTCGGCAGATGTCAAGCGGGAAAAATAATCTGCGAAATATATTTTGCGTTGCGGTATTTCCTGCGGGGCGGTTTTCGCGGCAGCGTACGGGTGCAGTTGAAATACATTAATAAAAAAAGCAGACCTGTTGCGGCAAGCCTGCTTCTGTTTTGCCTGGCCCCAAAGGGCATGGTGGAGACGAAGAGGATTGAACTCTCGACCTTACGGATGCGAACCGTACGCTCTCCCAGCTGAGCTACGTCCCCATGAAAATCAGTCCCTGAAAAGGACAAATCAATTATAGCACATGATTCAATTTTTGGGCAGTCCCGTAGTGATACGGCGGGTTTGCCAGACCGGTATTTGCCATATGCGCCACAGAGATTTTTTTACCGCATGGATGAAAAGGCACCGATGGGGCTGCCGGATGATGACTGGGGAGGTTCTTACCAGTCGATCCAGGTGAGAGCTTTTTCCAGCTGGTAGAAAGATTTCCCGTCCCAAAGGATGTCTTCGGTGAGGTGATTGATACAGTCTTCTTCCTCATCGGATGTGTAATAATAGACGAGCTCCATGAAATCTTCAAACGGTTCTTTTGTCCAGCGGTATTTTTCTATGCTCACCCGCCACTTGTGCTGGCCGGGATGGTACACAAATCCTGAAAAATGGTAGACATATCCTTTGTGGCGTACACTGGCGCCGCCGTCCATGAGATAATCGATAAATTCGTCCGCGTCTCCGCCCTTCATAATGCCTCCTTTTAATAATACAGCTTTATTATACTATATTTGTTTGTCTTATTTCTGTCCTGTGCTATAATGAGTTGATCTATTAATAAACGAAACTAATAAACGAAACGGAAATTTGTTCCGACAGTTGTCCATTCTGAGCACCAACTATAAAAAACGGGAGGAAATATGAAAAAAGCAATTATATTATCCAGCGGCGGTGTGGACTCGACGACCTGTCTCTCCGTGGCTGTAAATGCACTGGGAGCAGAGAATGTCAGCACTGCTTCTATTTTTTATGGACAGAAGCATAAAAAGGAATTAGATGCCGCAAGAGCGGTGGCGGCATATTATCATGTGCCTCATTATGAATTTGATCTGGCGCAGATCATGCAGTATTCCAATTGTTCTCTTTTGTCCCATTCGACGGAGCGTATTGTACACAAAAGTTACGGTGAGCAGATTGCGGAAAAGGGGGCAGGAAAGGTATCTACGTATGTTCCTTTTCGGAACGGCCTCATGATTTCTGTGGCGGCAAGTCTGGCAGCCGGCATTTATGAAGAGGAAGAGACGGATATTTATGTCGGCGCCCATGGAGATGATGCGGCGGGAGAAGCGTATGCCGACTGCTCGCCCCAGTTTCTGAAGGCCATGGGGGAAGCGGTTGCTGTCGGTACGTACGGCAAGGTGCATCTGGTTTTTCCTTTTGCCGATAAAAATAAAACCGGTGTCGTGGCGGAAGGGCTGAAGCTGGGGACGCCTTATGAATTGACATGGAGCTGTTATGAGGGGGGTGACACGCCTTGCGGCGAATGCGGGACCTGCATAGACAGGGCGAAAGCATTTGCTGAAAACGGGGTGGAAGATCCATGGAACGGAGGGAAAGGATAATATGTTTACAGTAACGAAAAGAATGGAAATCAGCGGAGCGCACTTTCTGCGTCTGAACTATGAAAGCAAGTGCACTTCACTGCACGGGCACAACTGGATCGTGACTGTTACCGTGCAGAATGATACTCTTGACGAGAACGGCATGGTGGTAGATTTCACGAAGATTAAGGATATCGTCAACCTTTTTGACCACCGATGCGCCAACGATATCATGGAAGGATTGAATCCCACGGCGGAAAATATGGCGAAATGGCTTTGCGACCGCATTCCCCACTGTATCCGTGTGGCGGTGCAGGAAACGGAAGGAAATACAGCGGTATATGAAAAATAAGTTTCCCGTGGCGGAAATATTTGACAGCATTGATGGAGAGGGAAAACGGACAGGGTATATGGCGGTATTTGTCCGGTTTGCCGGCTGCAATATCCGCTGTACATACTGCGATACGGCGTATGCTTTAAAAGAGTCTGACGCAGAAGAATTCCTTACGAAAGAGGAACTCCTTGGACGGATCCGTTCCTATCCCTGGAAGCGGATTACTTTTACGGGAGGAGAACCGCTGCTTCATCCGCTGCAGGAAATCTGCGACATCCTCGGGGAAGAGGGGTATGAAATTAATATAGAAACGAACGGCGCAGTTCCCCTTTTGGCGCGCCGTTCCCAAAATCTTTTTTATACGATGGATTACAAATGCACAGACAGCGGAATGAAGTCTTTCATGCGGCTGCCGAACTTAAAGGAATTGACGGAGGAGGATGTTCTGAAATTCGTCGTCTCCTCGAAAACGGATTTGGAGGATATGAAGGAAATCATTATGAAGTATTTTCCCCGGGGCGGTCCGAAGTTTTATGTGAGTCCCGTGTGGGGGAAAATAGAGCCGCGTGAATTGGTCGAATATGTGAGAAAAGAAAAACTGGCAGAAGTCTGCGTGCAGGTACAGCTCCATAAAATTATCTGGGAGCCGGACAGGAGAGGGGTCTGAAATGGATCAGAAAAAATTGGAACAGGCGGCGCGCCTGATTATAGAAGCAGTCGGGGAAGATCCCGAAAGAGAAGGGCTTGTGGAAACGCCCCGCCGCTTTGCGGAAATGGTGGCCGAGCAGCTGGCCTATGCGGCGGTGCCCAATGAAGAAATCGCCCGCGCTTTTGATAAGACATTTTCTTCTCCTGAAAGTGACATGGTGGTGGTGAAAGATATTTCCCTCTTTTCCCATTGCGAGCACCATATCGCCCTCATGTACAATATGAAGGCGGCTGTGGGATATATTCCCAGAGGGCGCGTCATCGGACTGTCGAAAATTGCCCGCATCGCCGATGCCGTCTCTAAGCGTCTCCAGATCCAGGAACGGATAGGAGCGGATATACGGGATATCATAGAACGGATTACCGGTGCCGGGGATGTGATCGTTCTTTTGGAAGGGGAGCATTCCTGTATGACGGCACGGGGGATCAGAAAACCGGGGACGCTTACAAGGACGATTTCCGCATCCGGACGGTTCAGGACAGACGGGGATTTGCGCAAAGAATTTCTTTCCCTGGCGAAGTAATGGATGCCGGTTCCTGTTCGTGGTTCGTTTCAAAGAATAAAATTTAATTGTTTATTCATTTTTGGTATAATGCGGATATGGAGAAGATAAAAAAACAACTGCAGATAATTTTATATGTGTGGGTATGGCTCCTTTCTTTTTCCGCGGCGGACGCGGCGGAGGCCATTACTGATGAATACTGGATAACGACGGCGGATCGGGGGAAGATTGAACAGCGCTACCGCAGCCTCGGTATATACGAAGTGGCAAAGAAGACCGTTTCAAGAAAAGAAGAACAGTACGGAAATTATACTTACCGCGTGTGGTATCCGAAACGGCTGGAAACGGAAAACCGGAAATGGCCCATGGTATTTCTTTTGAACGGGACGACCTCGACCTGTGATCTTGATGAGCCGATTTTTGAACATCTTGCCAGCTGGGGCTTTATTGTCGTGGGCAATACGGACAGGAATACGGGACTTGGGTACTCGGCGGAATGGGGACTGGAACTCATGGACAAGCTGGCGGCGGACAGAAAAAGCGTGTTTTTTCAAAAGATTGATGAGGAAAATCTGGGGATCGGCGGCCACTCCCAGGGGGGCGTCGGCGCGGTGAAAACGATTTTATTCCGAAAAGGCGGCGGACGTTTTAAAACGGTTGTCACTGTTTCGGCGGTGACGGAATCATTTGCAGACAAATTAAAAATGAACAGTTGGAAATATGACGCTTCTGCAGTCAATGTGCCGTGGTTCATGGTGAGCGGAGACAGGCTGGATGATCGTCTCATTACACCGCTTCCGGATATGGAGAAGATATTTCAAAAGGCAAAGACAGCGATGGTCATGGGACGGCGTTCCCGTGCGGACCACAGCCATGTGCAGGCCGAAGCGGACGCTTATGTGACGGCATGGTTCCGCTGGCAGCTGGCAGGGGATCGGTACGCGGGGAAAGCGTTTCTTGGAAAAGACGCGGAGATACTCACAAATAAGGGATGGAACCATACGGCAAGAAAGAATTTATAAGAGAGGAGCAGAAAAATATTTTTCTTGCGGGGAACTCTCTTTTTTTGTACGATGAAGTCAGCGAGGTGTGTGATGAAAAATAAAGAAGAGACTGTTTTAATTACTGCTGTAGACAATGGAAGCACGGTAGAATTGGAAATCAATACGACGCTGCCCCACGAAGAAACAAAGGAAATGCTTGCCGGCGCGGTATGTGCCGTTTATGGCATTTCTGATTTCCATGAGGGGGATGTGGCGTCCTTTTTGGAAGCGCTTGCTGATGAATACAGAAAAGAAGAGAGGTCTCCCCATTCTCCCCTTGTGAATTGAAGCGGGAAGCGCTGTACGGAAGAATTTCTCCTGCGTGGTTACCGGGGAAAGGAATCGGCGGTCCGGCGGCGGAAAAATTGAAAACCGGCGGTAATCCGCTGCTGATGGCACGCGGTAAAAGAGGAGGCGGATCGTGGAAAGAAAAGAATATCTTGAAAGCATGGGTGTCCGAGCGGCCCGGCGCGCTTTCTTTTCCTATACGACCGAGCCGGAGGGAAGCTACAGCATCCACCGCGTATTTATCCGATTCCTCGAAGTAAACCGTATGGATATGGGCCAGGCGGAGGAACCGAAGGCGGCCGCTTTCCTTACGGATTATATCCTGCTCCGTATCTATGTGGCGAAGTATGTTCTTGCCGGATATGCAGAAACCTATGCGCCGCTCTTGGATGTATTCCGTGGGTTTGAAAAAGTGGAAAAGAAATTTTCCCTGTTTATGGAACGGGAAACGGCGCCCGGCCATGGCGCGGAACGAAAGTTTCTGCCGCCTGATCTGCAGAGACGCTATGATGAGCGCGGCATGCGGAAGACTATCGAACTTTTTGACAGTATCTCACGGAGGTATGAAGAAAGGGAAGACACGCCGGAACGGGTTATGAAATGTATTGTTGACGAATGCCTTTCCACGATCGCCATACGGAATGAAATATCTTTATCGGCGCCCTCCTTTTGGTTTTTTACCAGAGAAATGAACGGGTACATCAGGTACCTGAACCGTTTTTACAGCGGCCTGATTCCGCCGGCAATTCACGAAAGAATAAAAGCGCCCATGATGGAAGAAGAAACGCGCAGTGATGCTGATGAAGAAAGCGGCGGTTTTAATTATGAACGCGCGGCATACATCATTTTGCCTTTACCGGTGTGATCTGTGCCCTTATCGCGGCAGATTTAAGATAGTTTTGCGGCTTTTTTTGAAATATGGTATATTGGGTGCAGCCATGCGTGGTGATTAACTGGAGAATAACGTCAATGGAGATGGGTATGCAGATAACAATTGCAGGCGGCTGCGGTGATTTCGGACGCAGCTGCTTTTTTGTTGAAGGAGGGCGCCACTCTTTTATCGTGGATGCGGGAACTTCGACGGACGGACTGAACCGGGTACCTGATCTCACAGCGGAGCAGGTTGCAAGAGCAGAATACCTTTTCATCACCCATTCACACCGGGATCATACGGGGGCGATCGGATATTTCGAGTCTCTCGGCTTTGCGGGATCCGTGCTTCTGACGAACCAGACATACCGGCAGATGAAAGAGAAGCCGGGGAATACGATGATTCTTGATTCGACAGCGCCCGAACTGGAATTGGAACGGGATTTCAGTTTCCGCTGGGGGCGGAGCGGCCATTGTGCCGGTTCCGTGTGGTACGATATTTCCTGTGAAGGGAAAAAATTGTTCTTTTCGGGGGATTACCGAAGCGATGACCCTTTTTATGTCTGTGATGATGCGGAAGGGAAAACGGCGGATGTGGCCGTCCTTGATGCAGCATATCCGGGTGATCGTACGGGGGCAGATATGCGCCGGTCGGTTCTTGATAAAATATTGGAATTGGTGTGGCGGGGGAAACCGCTTCTTCTTCCTGTGCCGCATTTTGGCAGAGGGCTTTCCATCGCGGCATATTTCCGTAATAAAGGAAGTATGGAGATTCCCGTGCATATGGCTTCCGGACTTTATGACGAATGGCTGCGTCTGGGACGGAGAAAATACTTCGCCCGCCAGGAAGTGCTTGCCCTTCCCAATGAAACGTTTTCCTTATGGGACGGAAAAACGATTCATGACAATGGGGTTTATTTCCTTACCGATGCCCAGTTGTCGCGGTCAGAGAACAGGAAACTCATTGAGCGGCACCCTGAACTTTCACTGCTCATGACAGGCAGCATCCATGGCTACGGCAAAGCGAAAGATTATTATGAAAGCGGCAGGGCGGAACTTGTTCTCTGGCCGAACCATATGACGGAAAGGGAAATGTGGGAGCTTGCCGGGAAAAATCATTTCAGAAAAATTATTCCTTATCACAGCACAGACCGGAAACCGGAGTCTGATGTATTTTCTTTATAAGAGAAATGAATAAAAAGAAATACGCAGTCAGGAATATTCATGGTATAATGAAAAAAATAAAATCCTTCAAAAGAAAAGAGAGGCGGGATTTCTATGTTGAAGTATAAGAATATTCTTGTTCCTTATGATGGTTCTGCCCACGCGAAAAAGGCGATGGCGCAAGCTGCGGATCTGGCGGCCGCCGGCGAGGGTACGAAGCTTTACATCGTGTCCGTGTGCAATATGGTTTCCGCCATGAGCAATTTTGACCAGGTATCCATTGCGGAAGGCTGCCTTACTTCCAAGCTTTCAGAAGATCTGGAAGCGCAGTGCCGTCGCGATTTGAAAGAAGCTGCCGCTATGGTTCCTGAAGGCGTGGCGCATGAAACGGTTTTTGAAATTGGTTCGCCCGGACCGGTCATTCTCAGTATTGCTGAAGATAAAGGGTGCGACCTCATCGTCATGGGAAGCAGGGGACTCGGTCCGCTGAAGGGCATTTTCATGGGATCGGTTTCCAGCTATATCGTAAGCCGGGGCAAGTATCCCGTGCTTATCGTAAAATAATTTAAGACTCGGCGGTGGTGGAAACGAGATTCTTTTCATCACTGCTTTTTTATTGACAGGCGGGAATTTGGATATGACTCACTTTAAATGGCTGAAAAAAGAAATACCCCGTTGGGTGAAGGAAGAAATTATTACCCGTGAAGCGGGAGATTCTCTTATTTCTTTATACAGGAATGAAGAACGCCATTCTCATGGCGAAGGGCTTTTCGTGCTGGCTGCCGTATGTTTCCTCACTGGTCTGATTTTCATCTGCGCCGGCGTATGGAACGGTCTTTCTCAGGATGAGCAGTTTATGATGGCTCTTGTGCCTTTGGTGCTGTCCATTCTTATTATTGCGGCGATTTTGTGGCAGGATCGTCCTGTGATGGATCGAATTCCGGCAGAAAGCGTCCGCTTAGAAGAAGCTGAAAACACAGCAGAGCCGCTTTCCGGAGAAACAGGGGAGACGGCTTCTGCTGTAAACGGAATCGGCGAAAATAGGATTGAAGAAAGTACTGCGGCGGGAAATAAAGGAAAAGATTTGTCTTCCCTTCTTCCTTCCGTTCCTTACCGCCACCGTGTGCCTGATGTTATTCGGGAGGCGGCCGGTGTTTTTCATGGCGTGTCGGTCTTGTGCGCCGTATGGATGGTAAATGAGTCTTTCAAGCTGTCGGGGGATTGGTTTGTTCTCGCGGCGGTGTCCTGCGTATTCCTTCTTCTGATGAGCTGGGCGTTTCCTACAGCAGGACTCGGTATGGTCTATATGGCGTCGTCTGTTCTTGTGTACCGTTTATCACCGTACCGGGGATGGCCGGAAGCGGCGGCATGGGTGTTTCTTGTTTTGGCGCTTCCTCTCCTGGTGCGGCTTCTGGGAGAACGGCGTCATAAAGCGGTCGTCTGTTACTCATGGTTTTGGGCGGTCTGCGTACTTCTCCTTATTTACTGGACCGCGTCCAACCTTTTATGGCAGACGATGTTTTTTGCTCTTGCGGCGGCGCTTACCTGGATGGCGGGCAGCATGCTTTCTTCCTGGGGCGCGGCGGCGGAAGCGCTTCGCCTCTTTGGCGGCGCGGCCGTGTTCGGTGTTCTGCTGGAGGGCTCCTGGAGTTCCGTGTGGAAAGGCATTTCGGGAAATTGGACCTTATGGATTTTGTTTTTTGTCATTCTTGCTATTGACGCTGTCCTGCTTACTCGGATGGGTATCAAACGGGACCGGCTGGCTGCTCTCGGAGGTCTTACGCCTTTTATTATGCTTGTGGCGGCATCCCTTGCTGTTTTTGAAACAACCGGTGTGTCTTCTGCCATCTTTGTGTCCATTTTTACCGCGTTTCTTGCCGTGGCAGTTATCGGGAGGGGGTATTGGAGCGATTCCAACCTGCTGAAATGGGTCGGCGGATGTCTTCTGGCCGCGGCAGGTGCTGTGCGTGTCCTTGATGCGGCGCTTTCCTTCGGACAAAGAGGAATATTCTTCCTCGTCATTGGCGCGGCTGCTATCATTGTGTGCTGCCTGACTTTCCTTCCCCATGCCGTGAAGAAGATAAGGCGGAAACCGGGAAGGAAGACTGTACGACGGGATCGGAAGCCGGCAGCACCTGCGGATCAATCGGCGTTCTTGTCCGATCTGCCGGAAAGGAAAACGGAGGAAGGAGGGGAGCGCCGTGAATAGAAAGTACAGTTTGCTTCTCGTCCTGATCACTGCTATTTTTGAACTTGCCTTTTTGGTATGGACAAGGGCGGATTACCGTTCCACCCTTCTTGACGGAGAAGAATATGAGGTGCCGGCGGCGATTGAATTTCAAGGGGATTTTTACGACAGAAATTACATAGCGGTGAACGTACCCATAACGGAAACGAAGTGGGAAGGAGAGCGGGAACCGGAAACGGGGGAAACGATTTACCTGGTGATCAGTAAGGGGCAGAAGGGAGCGCTTATTCTTGATCATGCCCAGCTTACCCAGCCCAGCGGAAGTTATATCAAAACGCGGGCACTCCGCATCATGGATGGCACCGTATATTTCAATTTTCCGGCGGACCGCATGTACATGGCGCCGGAGCAGCTGAAGAAACTGTCCGTCGTGGAACTTTCCGAACGGGTACAGGTGCCTGAAGACAATGGAAAAACAAAAACAGCCATGAAGAATGAAATTACGGCACTTGTCAGGGTGAAGGACGGACGTGCTGCTATTTCCAGAGTTCTTGCCAATGGCGGGCCTGTGGAACAGATATTTACAACCGTCGGGAAAAATTTATCTGTGAAATACGCGACCAGCAAAGACGAAAAAGACCAGTATAATGAAAAAAGATTCTTTACCGCTGCTGATATGGATAAGAATGGTAAAGAATCAGATAATCAATCGGAATAAGGAGGCAGCGATGTACTTAATTCTTATGCGGCATGGGGAAGCTGTTCCCCAGACAGAAGATGTGCCGAACAGAGAAAGACGGCTGACAAAAGAAGGAAAGAAACAGGTGCGGACCACATCGCGCATACTTGCCCGATTTTTGAAAGACCGGCCGCTCCGCATTTTCGCCAGCCCTTTCATGCGTACCCGCCAGACGGCGAGGATTTTATCGGAAGAATGTTTTGCCGAAGGGCTCCACCTGACAGAAGAACTTTTACAGGAGGATTTCAGGCGGATTGAGAATCATCTCATAACGGACGGAGGACCGCTGGCCTTAGTGGGACACCATCCTTTCCTCCAGTCCTACCTTCTTGAAGCGGCAGGGGCGGGCATTCAGCCCGATTTGGCATCCATCTCCGTTGTTGACTATGATATGGCGTGGAAACAGGGAAAACTCATTGCCTATTTCACTCCGGCTTTGAAAAAATTGAAAAAGGAAGACTGATGAAGAAACTGCTTACTGTTGCTGGTTCAGACTCCTCCGGCGGTGCGGGAATACAGGCGGATTTAAAAACCTTTGCTGCTCTTGGCGCCTATGGCATGAGCTGCATCTGCACACTCACCGCGCAAAATACGACCGGTGTTTCCATGGTGGTAAATACCCCTGTGGAGATGGTGACCGCCCAGCTGGAAGCGGTATACAGCGATATTCCTCCGGACGGAGTCAAAACGGGCATGCTCAGCACCCCTGCCATCGTTTCAGCAGTGGCGGAATTTCTCCGCGGACACAAAGGACCGGCAATTGTCGTTGACCCTGTTATGGTTGCCACCACAGGCGCCGTCCTTTTGGAAAAAGAAGCCATTGAAACATATAAAGATATTTTGATTCCTGAAGCGGATCTCATCACGCCGAACATTCCCGAGGCGGAAGTATTATCGGGATTGGAAATAAAAACGGAAAAGGATATGGAAAACGCGGCGGAAAGAATAATGGAATACGGCTGCCGCGCGGTTCTTGTGAAAGGCGGGCACCTGGTTTATGATGCGGTAGATATCCTTTTTGACGGGAAACAATTTTATCGTTATGAAGGAAAGCGGATTAAAACGAAAAACACCCACGGTACGGGCTGCACGCTTTCCGCAGCGCTCGCCGTCAAACTGGCGGAAGGAAAAACACTGCCGGTGGCTACTGCGGAAGCAAAAGCATACCTCACCGGCGCTATCGAAGCGGCAAAAGACGAAACCATCGGACAGGGGAGCGGCCCCGTTCGTCATTTCTGGTTTTGCGGGATAAAGGGGAGATAATATGCACACTTTTTTTGCGTACCTTGCAAGAATGAAATATATACAGCGCTGGGGACTTATGCGGAATTCCTTTCCGGAAAATGACGCGGAGCATACCTTGCAGACCATCATGATTGCCCACGGACTTGCAGTGATCCGTGAAAAAATTTTTCATGAATCCTGTGATGCGGAGCATTGCGCCATGCTGGCCGTTTATCATGATGCAGGGGAGGTCTTTACCGGCGACATGCCTACCCCCGTGAAATATTTTACAGAGGATCTGCATGACAAATATAAAGAAATAGAAGATAAAGCAAGAAGGCGCCTTTTGGAAACGCTTCCCGATGAATTGAAAGACACCTACCGCCCCTATATTCTGGACATGGAAAACGATCCTTTATGGCCGCTTGCAAAAGCGGCGGACACGTTGTCGGCATACCTGAAATGCGCTGAAGAAATACAGGCGGGGAACAGCGAATTTGAAGAGGCTTTCCGCACAACGGAAAATAAATTAAAAAATCTGCACCTGAAAGAAGTGGACTGGTTCATGGAACACTTTGCCGGCAGTTTTGCCCTTACCTTAGACGAGATGAATCGGATATAAAATAAAAAAGTAAAGTGTGTTTTGGAAGAGGCACTTTACTTTTTTATTTTTCAGCATATGTTCATCCTGTATTATTATCGGAAATATTGAATATTCTTGGTGTAAATAACGGCAGGCAGCAAGCGGCGGATTTTGCAAGCAAGATATGTTTTCGGATATGAGCGGAGAATATGACTCTGAACACTTTTGGCGGAAATAGAAGAAAGAAATTCTTTTTGTAAAGAACGGTGAGAAGTTTTTTGACTTGATATATCGTGCCTGAAAAGATGTGGCCATTCTTTTTCGCTTTATGGATCCGGGGAAGATTGCCGGGAGAAAGGTTTTACTTGTGCATCGGTACGCGTTTTTTATATTTCATTCCTCATGTATAATGAAATAGAGTAAAAGTCAGGATCAGGAAAGCAGCCGCAGCGGATAAGGCCGAGTATAGACAGGGCATGGAGGGAATCATGACAGAAGAAGAGTACCATCGGATCGCACGAAGAGAAAAAATATTTTACGCTGTTCTTATTATCTCGTGGTGTTTTGCTTTTGCGGTCTGGTTCACCATCGGATTTGCCAAAGCAAAGTGGGTGCTGATCGGCGGAGGCACGCTGATTTATCTGTATCTGAAAAGTACCTTCACCGGGCTTCCCTGGTCGGAAAGGCTGATGAAACCGGAGCCGGCGGTGAAAGCGAAGGAAGAAGTGCAGAGTGACGAAGATTTTCCTCTTGTTTCAGAAACGGAAAGAAAAGGATATATAGCGCTGGCGGGACTTTGCCTGACGGAAGAAACGCAGAAGAAGCTGGCACCCTTTTTTGGAACGCTGAAAGATTATTCAGATGCGGGGCCGGATTGGGAATATGGCAGCACGCTTCATTGTGTGATGGAATACATGGAAGAGAGTCATATTTCTTTTCTGATGGGTCTTGACTGGAAGCAGGATGTGGAAACGCTGGAATGGCGGATCGAAAGCACGCTTACAAAAAATTTCGGCGTGTCTGCCGACCTGCCGGATTTCAGAACATATGGAGAAAAGTCTGTTTCCGCCCCTTCTGTTTTTGCCGACTATGACAATGCCCTGCGCAGGAAAGGATTTCAGCTGGGCTTTATAGATGTGGAATGTGATGAATATGTCATATTCGTCCATCGGACAGCGGACAGGGACAAGGCGGAAGACGCCGTACATCGGATTGGATACAGGTATAGGGAAGTGGCGGATCTGGCGTTATGAAAAACAGGAAATCAGGAGACGCCGGTATCAAATACGATCCGGCGCAGGTTAGAATCCATGAAGCATACACGGTGGCAATCAGGGATCTGGGTGTCCATGGGGAAGGGATTGGGAGTGTGGACGGATTCACCGTATTTGTTCCCGGGGCGCTTCCCGGAGAAACGGTCACCGTGAAAATCACTCTATTGAAAAAATCTTATGCTCTGGGAAAATTGCTTTCCATAGAGCAGGAATCCCCTTTCCGCATGGTTCCGGAATGTTCCGTTTATGAAAATTGCGGCGGCTGCCAGCTTTCCCATCTCGCCTATGAGGGGCAGCTCGATATGAAATACCGCCGTGTAAAAGATGTGATAGAGCGTATCGCCGGCGAATCGGGGGATTTGGTGAAGCCTGTGCTTCCGGCGGCGCATCCTTTCGCGTACAGAAATAAAATGGCCGTGCCGGCAGGCCTTGTAAAGGGAAAAGCGGCGCTCGGCTGCTACCGGCAAGGAAGCCATGACATCATACCGGTTTCCTCCTGTGCTATCCAGAAAGAAGAAAATAACCGCCTGCTTCAATTTGCCCGGCGGTTTATAGAGAAGTACGGAATTTCCGTCTATGATGAAAAGACACGGAAAGGAAGCCTGCGCCATGTGATGGGGCGCGTGGGTGATGACGGAAAAGTGATGGTCGTTCTTGTGACCGCTTCCGAAACCCTTCCGGAAGAAAAGCGGTGGATAGAAGAAATACAAAAGGAACTGCCCGAAGTTGTTTCCCTCTGGCACAATATCCAGCCCAAGACGGGAAATACGATACTGGGCGAGAAAATTCGACACCTCTGGGGCGGAGAAACGCTCACTGCCTCCCTTTGCGGACTGCGATTTGAAGTATCCCCGTACTCCTTCTTTCAGGTGCATAAAGAGCAGGCGGAAATTCTCTATGAGAAAGCATTGGCATACGCCGATCTGAAAGGAGGAGAAACCGTCATAGACGCTTACTGCGGCACGGGAACTATTTCCCTCTGCCTGGCGAAAAAAGCAAAGCGGGTCATCGGCATAGAAATCGTAAAGCCCGCCATAGAAGACGCCAAAAAGAATGCGAAAAAGAACCATATGGAAAATACGGAATTTTACGCGGCCGACGCAGGAAAATTCATGCCGCAGCTTTACCGGAAAGGACTGGTTCCTGATGTGATCGTCATGGATCCCGTCAGAGCAGGCTGCAGCGAAGAAGTGTTGAAGGCGGCGGCATGCATGAATCCCAAGCGCATCGTCTACGTTTCCTGCAATCCCGCCACCTTTGCCAGAGACGCGAAGATTTTAAAATCGGAAGGCTACGAAATCAAAGAAATCCAGCCGGTGGACATGTTCCCCCAGACCATGCATGTGGAGACGGTGGCATTATTGTCCAAACTTAATGTCGATAAGCATATAGATGTTGAAATTAAGTTGGATGAGCTTGATTTGACAAGTGCTGAAAGCAAGGCAACATATGCTCAAATCAAGGAATATATATTGGATAAATTTGGAATAAAGGTTTCAACACTTTATATTGCACAGATTAAAAAGAAGTGTAGTATAGAGTTGAGAGAAAATTATAATAAGTCAAAAAAAGAAAAACAAATTATCCCACAGTGTACACTTGAGAAAGAAGCGGCTATCATGGATGCTTTAAGACACTTCAAAATGATTTAAGAGAAAGGTGGGCATTGTATGGATAGTAATGCTTTCATAAGTTTACTACTAATTATTTTATTGTATTTCCTACATTTTACTTGTAAGGTAAATAAAACATTGGTGTTAGTATAAATTAGTGGACACATAAAATGCGACACATTAAACTTTTGTATAAGAAAGGATGTGTTGCAAATGGTGCATAACAACAAAAGGTATTCTGAGGAAGTTAAGAAACAGATTGTAAACTTACACCTTTCCGGAAAATCAGTTAAAGCGCTCGCAAATGAATATGGCTTAGTCGAGCAAACAATTTACAAATGGAAGAAGCTCTATGCTCCTACTCTTCAAGTAAATGAGAAGCAAACTATTTCTATGAAGGAATATCAAAAACTCCAAAAGAAAATACATGAACTTGAACTGGAAAATGAAATATTAAAAAAAGCTACAGCCATATTCGCCAAAGAACAATAACCGCAATCGTTACTTTCATAACAGCATATCAAAATAAGTATCCTATCAAACTTATGTGTAAGGTACTCAATATGAATCGCAGCACCTTTTACAAATGTATTCACCATGTCCCTTCTAATCGGGAAATTGAAAATCAAAAGTTAGATGCAGATATTTTGGCAATCTATTACGATACAAATTGCCGTTACGGAGCGCCAAAGATCTGTGATGACCTTCATGACAGAGGCTGGCATGTCAGTTTGAAACGTGTGCAGCGAAGAATGGCTGCTATGGGGATTCGTTCTATCGTCATCAAGAAATACCGTCATGTCTCAAACAATGTCCATGTCGATGAAAAAGAAAATATATTAAATCAGGATTTTACAGCGACCGGCATTAACCAAAAATGGTGTACAGATATTACCTATATATTCACACAAAAAGACGGTTGGACATATCTGGCATCAGTAATGGATTTATATAGTTGCAGGATTATCGGGTGGGCTTATGATACATCAATGACTGCTGAACTTGCAGTAAAGGCTGTGCGTAATGCTTGTATGAATGTTTCTGATACGGAAGGAATCATTATTCAAAGCGATTTAGGGACGCAGTATACAAGTGAATTATTTGAACGATATCTTACAAATCATAAAATACGGCATTCATTCAGTCGAAAAGGTTGTCCTTACGATAATGCTTGTATTGAATCATTTCATTCTTTGCTAAAAAAGAAAGAAGTGTATTGTAAAACGTATAAGGATTCAAAAGATGCCTATCAGAGTATCTTTGAATATATTGAGTCATGGTACAATCACAGGAGAAAGCATAGTAGACTTGGCTATCAGATCCCGGATGAAGTGCATGCGGGGAGTGTGGCATAAAAGTCGCAATTTTAGTGTCCACCATATTGTCCTAAGACCACCGTATGATAGCAACTAATAAGGAGAATATTAACCATATGAACAATATATTAGAAACCAATTTATGTTTAACTCACTTTCCTATCTCCATCAAAGATTTTAACCGTATTAAGAAAGCATCTGTATTCGATTATGAACTCTGGCATGAGAAAAAAAGCCTAGACAATGCTTCTCTCTATATCATAGGCAAACGAGAAGTTCCAGTTTTCGTTCCACGAAGGGAAATATCAAATGAACAGCACTTAATTCTTGACGTTGAGGTAGGTAAAGCATCCTTCCGTATTTTCATCCATGCGTTGAGAAATCCTAAATATTCTTTGAACGGTTTTGCAGGAATAAAAACAGAACCAGAAGGATTGGAAAAAGCTCAGAAAGTATGGCTGTTTGCTTTTAATGATAAGGGTGAAGCTGTTTCCAAGATTGGATTTACCTTCGATGAACTGATTTATTACTGTAGTAATGACTACTTCCATATTATCATGCAGGGCGATTTTACCTCAGCGATTACCTATGAGGTTCTTTATGTAGGACAGTCTGTTGAGGAGAAGCTGACACAAAGGTTTAAGGCACATCATGCCTTACAGGATATGCTTATAGAAGAGAAAGTAATATCCCCTAGTTTTGATAAAAGTGAAGAGCTTATATTGATGCCGTTCACCATCGATTCCTATATGTGTTCGATGCTTACAGGATTTAGTTCGGAGGATGATTGGATGAAAGCATTTATCGGGGATTTTGATGTAACATCTAACCAGATAACTCTTGATGCAGAAAAGGCTCTCGTTCATGGCATGAATCCAAAGTATAACCACATACAATTTAAGAACTATCCATTTTCAAAGGATGGTCTGTATAAATCCGATGCCAGTGTCTTTTGTTACTCAATCGCAGAGAACATGATTTTGAAGTATGACGCAGGGAACATTATAGGCTGTCCTGAAACGGCATTTGCTTCTTCTATTGTTGGAGATAAAGACAAGTACACTAAAGTTTTCGCTCCGGGTGAGAACAAGGCTGAACGGTATGCGAAAAAATGGTATACCGAACATGAGAAACGGATGATTGAAGAAAGTTGAGTATTTATAAGTACGGATAGTCAACTCGCTGAACGGTGTATGTGATATTCACATAAGGCTCTTTTGCAAATTTGATTTTTTAAAAAATCAAATTCAAACTTTTTGATAAATTCCAGTTTGTCGTAGAAAAACAATTAAATAGAATCACTAAGAGGAAGTAAAAGCAAATAGCCGGCCGATACTTCCTTTTTTGATGCTTAAAAACAAGGAGGTAAGATGAGAATAAGGAACAGATCCCCGACTGTATCGGTGGAAATAATCAGAATAAGCAAGTAGTTAGGGCGATAGAGAGGAATCCTATCGTCTATTTTTTTACTCAAAATACGAAAGGATAAGGAAATGGACAAAGAAAAAATGATGAACATCAATGCCAACTTGGTTGCAGAGCCTACTTTCTCAAGTTTTGAAAAAGACGGAGAAACGGTAGAAGTCGTTAATTTTGCACTTGTAAAGAAATACGGAAAAGGCAAGGAGTATATGAATTGTGCTGCTTATGGCGAGAAGGTGGAAACAGCGAAAGATTTTAAAAAAGGGGATCTTATCCATATCTTTAGATACTTTAAGGAGAGAGAAAAAGACGGAAAGACTTATAAAAACTTTGTAGTGAAGTCATATAACAAGATTGAAAAGAAAGAAGAAAACAAGGAGGAATAAATTATGGAATTTTTCGCACAGGCAGTTAATGTATTAAAGATTTTAGTTATGGCAGTAGGAGCAGGACTCGGAGCATGGGGCGTTATCAACCTGATGGAAGGATATGGGAATGATAATCCCGAAGCGAAATCGCAAGGTATCAAGCAATTTATGGCAAAATAAAGACGGAATGACACAACAAAATCTCTAAAACAAAAGTGCATATCAAGTAAATATTGAATACAATCAATATTAGTGGTATAATAATAGCAACTGTATTTAAGAAGAAAAGAGGGTTAATATGGCACTAAACTATAAACCATTATGGATACAACTTGCAAAAAAAGGCTTAAAGAAAATTGATGTTATAGCAATGGCGGACTTGACAACCAATGTTATGGCACAGATGGGAAAGAATAAGCCGATAACACTTAAAAATTTAGAGAGAATATGCAAAGCACTTGACTGTACACCTAACGATGTATTCTCTTTTGATGATGAATATGTTAAAGAGGGAGAATAGGATGAGTTTTAGGACAGAAGACCAAGTTAGAGATGAGGCAAAGCACATATTGAAATTTAATGTGCGTGAAAAGGATATAAAGCAAGGTACTGGGCAAATAACAACTTTTAATCAATTGGGATTTAAAGGTGTTAACGATAAACCAGATGGGTGGTATCTGCCTAAAAATGTTAATGATGTTGCTATCATTTTAGAAACAAAATCAGAAGACAAAGATATAAGCAAAAAAAGTTTTGTAAATGAACTTTTGAAAAATATAGATATTATATCCGCAAAGTACAAAAAGACTATAGGAATTCTATACAATGGAGTTGATGTAGCTATTTATAAAAATAAAGAAAAGATAGAGTGTGCAAGTAGTCTGCAAGAAAAGCAATACTATATAGATTTATTTAAAGACAATGCTATAGATAAGAATAAAATCTATTCGTTGACAAAGAAAATAAATGATTTATTACACTTTAAGTTTGGCATAAAAAATTTGTATCATAGAATGATTTTTACAGCTTCAGCATTAGTAGTAGAAAGGTTTGGTGGGAATTTAGAAGCTATCAAAAACAACGGCTATGAGCCTTTTAGAAATAAGATATATGATACTTTAGCTAAGTCTTTACAAGAGCATAGACAACAAAATTTGAAGATTGATATTTTGCTAGAAGTATATAGCGAAATCAAGATGAATATAGTTGAAAATCAAGATGATATAAATTCATTTATTGATGCCATTATTGAAATATCAGCTTCTGTTAATTCTGATAATTGGAATGGCGAAGATGTAATGGGGATATTCTTTAATGAATTTAATAGGTATAAAAAGAAGTCGGAAAGTGGACAGGTGTTTACTCCAGAGCATATAACATCTTTTATGTATGATTTGATAGAAGTAAATCATAATGATAGAGTACTTGACGCAACTTGTGGCAGTGGAGCATTTCTTGTGAAATCAATGGCTAATATGCTCCAAGAAGTTGGTGGATTAAACACAAAAGAAGCAGAAGATATTAAAAAGAATAAACTTTATGGAATTGAGTTTGATAGAGAAATATTTGCTTTAGCTTGTGCTAATATGCTTATACACAAAGATGGTAAAACTAATTTAGAGCAACTTGATACAAGGGAAGAACAGGCTTGTAAGTGGATAAAGTCAAAGAATATAACCAAAGTGTTAATGAATCCGCCATTTGAAAGAAAATATGGTTGTAAAAAAATAGTTGAAAATGTCCTAAATAATGTTCCTAATAGAATAAAATGTGCTTTTATATTGCCAGATAAAAAACTTGAAAAGGATAAAATGCACAATTTATTAAAAAAACATACTTTGGATATGATAATTAAATTACCTGAAAAATTATTTGATGGTGGAGTTACAACAAGCGTTTTTGTTTTTGAAACAGGAAAGCCACAAGGTAATAAAAAGATTTTCGCTTGCTATATGGAAGAAGATGGATTAGAAAGAGTTAAAAATCAAGGAAGACATGATATAAAAAATAGATGGAAAGATATTGAAAAATATTGGTTAGAAGTTGCTAGAACAAAAGTTGATGATAAATATGGAACACATCAATGGCTTAATCCAACGGAAAATCTTTCGTATCAAAAGCCTCAAAAACCATTTGAAATATTTGAGGAAGACTTTAAAAAGGTGGTAATGGATTACATTATGTTTAAAGATGATATAGATGTTAAAGGATTTAATGATAAATTGCTAAACAATATATTATATAAATCTGTTATAGATGATAATAAGCTGATATTGAATTTTGGTGATGAAGATGAAAAAAATTGATATTAGTAAGTGGAAAGAATTTCAAATTGACACTTTATTTACTGTTAGCAGACCAGCTAGTAGAAGTGTGAAAAAATATTATGATGGTAATGTTCCTTTTGTATCATCTGGAAATTTTAATAATGGCATAGATAGTTATAAAAAACCATTAGAAAATGAAAATTTGGATAAAGGAAATTGTATAACAGTAAGCCCTGTTGATGGAAGTGCTTTTTATCAAGAGGTTGATTTTCTTGGGCGCGGTGGTGGAGGTTCGTCTATCATTTTGCTATATAACGATAATTTAAATAAGTTGAATGGACTTTTTTTAGCTTCTGTTATAAATAAAACTTTAAAACGATTATATGAATATAATGATATGGGCAGTTCAGAATCCATAAAAAAAGAAAAAATAAAATTACCAATAAAACAAGACGGAACACCAGATTGGGTTTATATGGAAAACTTCATAAAATGCCTATATTCTAGAGAGAGAGCGCGCGTACAAGTCTTGTATCAACTTACTTAGAGCAATTTATAAAAATAAAGATTGATACAACTAAATGGAAAGAATTTATAGTGGGTGATTTATTTAAAAGGATTATAAAACCTAATGTGCTTCATTCAAGAGAGGTGGTTGAAGATGCAAATGGTATTCCTTATGTAGTAAGGACAAAATTTAATAATGGTATCAAGTATAGGGTAAGGAAAAATAAATATATGGAACTTAGCCCAAAGGGTGTTATATCATTTGGTGCAGAAAATGCGTCGTTTTTCTATCAAAATGAAAGATTTGTATTTGGAAGAGATATTTACTATATAGATACACAACATTTGAATGAGAAAGTGTGTCTATTTTTAGTAACTTGTTTGCAAACACTATCCGAAAAATATTCATATAGCAATGGATTATTTCCAGATTTACTAAGAAAAGAAAAAATAAAATTACCAATAAAACAAGATGGAACACCAGATTGGGTTTATATGGAACAATATATTTCAAGCATAGAAATATATTTGGGAAAATTAGAATATACAAAATTATTTTGAGCGACTAAATTGAAAAAGTTTAGTCGTTTTTTCTATTCTCAAAATTTGAAAGGAGATGATTTTTGTAGACAATAAAACAGAATTAGAAAAGGTAAAAGGATAACGTATAATAAGTTTCGCAAATTCAATTAAATAGACATAGGTCTTTGCCTTCGGTACAATTAAGTCACCATAACCAATATCCCAAGGAGGCAAAAAACTATGTCTGATACCATTATACAGTTGAATGAAATTCTTATACAGGACAATCTTAAAGATCTTGTCCGAAACAGCGTTGCACAGTACACTTTTCCCGCAATGTATTTTCCGTCATCCCACGCGGAAAGATATCGGTGGTAAACAGGATGCTCAAGGCTATCCACACCCGGGAAAACAAGGATGCCACTTGTATAAAAGCACAGGCTGTGGTGAAGCAGCTTCGGGAAATGAAGTTCACTGCTGCCGCAAAAAAGATAGAAACCGGGATTGATGAAACTCTGACCTACATGAACTTTCCTGACCAACATTGGAATAAGATCCGAACGACCAACCTCATTGAACGGGTAAATCGTGAGATTAAGAGAAGAACCCGGTCCATCGGCATTTTCCCGGATGGTCAAAGTGCCCTGATGCCCGTCTGTGCCAGACTTCGTTATGTGTCCGGAACAGACTGGGGAAAGAAACGCTGCCTCAACATGGAGCACCTGTTTGAACAGGAAAAGGAGAGGCGTTTCGAACAGGAAAGTACCTGTTGATTTATTCATTACCGAAGGCATTTCTAAATTTGCGAAAAAGTATTGACACTGGGGAATGACTGAAACGTGAAAACATGTCGGAAATAGAAAGGTTTCAAGCATTTACCCATTAACTTATGAGGACAGCGGTTTTTATCCGGCTATTT